>JAEEGL013871538.1_pt1 | contig 25511 bp, 23 predicted proteins | sample 9134231 | NCBI WGS metagenome assembly JAEEGL01 (sample SAMN16246548, study PRJNA631951) | gut metagenome | biome: gut microbiome; feature: rumen; material: fiber-attached | host: Bos | place: Iran: Karaj | collected 2018-10
CATTCTGACAAATTTATCAGACTTTTTTGCAAATCAAGAAAATATTATTGCAATTAAAGAAAATTCTCTTGCGTTTAAGAAAAATATTGACTCTGAAAGCGTAGTTTTCAACTCGTTAAAAGAAAAACTCCAAGAAAAAAGGTTAAAATTTGAGGCTTTTAATAAGATGGCTGATAGTTCAAAGAAGATTGAACGCCTTGCAGAATGTTTTCTTGTTGAAGAACCTAAAATTGTCGCTGAAACAGACGACAAAACCTTGGAACTTTTGCCGGAAAACATCACAGAATTAGAAGTAAAAACCAAAAACAATCTTGCAAAAAAAACTGTGCTTTACGACAAGCAAAAGGCTTGTGAAGAAAAATTTTCAGAACTCATTTCAGAAGTTAATGCGGCAAATCCATCGTGGAAGTTAACGGAGGAAAAAGTAAAAAAACTTCTCTTATTGCCGGAAGGCGAACTCAAAAAACTGAAAGACGAATTTCAAAACATTAACTCAAATCTTATAAAGGCAGAGCAGTCGCTCTTGGACGCAAAACAACGAATAGAAGAGCATTTGAAAAAAGACGGCAAAACAGACTTGCCGCTTGAAGTGCTTGAAAAAATGTTTGCCGATTTGAAAAACAAAAACGAAAACATTTCAAGAGACATAAATGCACTTTCCATCAAAATAGAAACCGACAAAAACGAGCAGAAAAAAAGTCTCAAAATCTTGCAGGACAAAGAAAATTTTTCAAAGCAGTTGGAGAAATGGTCGGTGCTAAATTCAGCCTTAGGTTCTGCTGACGGTAAAAAACTGAGGGTTTATGCGCAAAACTACACACTGCAAATCCTGCTCAAAAACGCCAATTTCAACCTCCAAAAACTTTCAGATAAGTATCAACTGACATGTCAGAGTGATTCTCTTGCAATCTTCGTAAATGACTTGGAAATGGGCGTAGAACGTCCAGCATCAACTCTTTCGGGTGGCGAAAGTTTTATGGTTTCGCTCTGTCTTGCCTTAGGTCTGTCGGATATGATGCAAAACGGTTTTCAAACGCAGACGCTTTTTATTGACGAGGGTTTTGGAACGCTTGACGAAAATTCTTTGAACCATGTTGTTGCGATGCTCGAAAAACTCAAAAATCAGGGCCGTCAGGTCGGAATAATCTCTCACGTCAAAGAACTTCAAGAAAGAATTTCTGCAAAAATAAAAGTGCAAAAAACTATCGGAGATAATACAAAAAGCAAGATTCTAATAAAAAATTAAAGGACACCAAAAAGTGTCCTTTAATTTTTTATTAGAACGGTAAATCGTCTGCGCCTTCTGCCTTAGGCTGTTCTGTGGGAACTGTTGGGGGAGGAGGGGTAGGCGTTGAGGTTTGTTGTGTGTTGCCACCTGAGTTTGTATTGCTAGGACCTGTTGCCCCTGAATCAAGTTTTTGGACATTGATTGCTGTTAGATCAGTATAAACTTTGTCCTGCCATTCGCGACTATTGATTTCAAAGGTAACTCTTACCATTTCACCTACTTGAAAGTTGTTAAGATTGATTCTGTCGTTCCATACCATAAATTGTGCGTATGAGACAAACTGACCTCCTAATTGTTCTATTACAAAACTTTGTTTTTTCCAATTTTTACCGTTTTTACCGGTGCCGGAGGTAGCAGCCAATATTTCGTGAAATTTGCCATCTACTTCTAATGCCATTTCTTTGTAAGTTTTTATAAGTTATACAATATTAAAAAGGTGCTGTCTCATTTGTTTGAGGTGCTCCACTTTCTGGTGTTGACGATGTGTTAGCAGACGGATTACTTAAGTTGACAAGTCTCCAAGCCCTAAGACTTGTAATATATTTGTCTTGCCATTGATTGCAACGTATATCAAAAGAAACTCTTACCGAATCACCTTCTTTAACAGTAGATAAATCAACTCCTTTATTGAATACATCAAAAGCAGCCTTAGTAGGAAAACTGCCCGGAACTTCTATCATAAAATCCTGAGAAGTCCATGTGCCATTATTTCCCTCGCCTGAACGTTCGGGAAATATTTTAACGATTTTACCTTGAATTTCTAATGCCATATCATTAACGGATTAAAAGGTTAAACAAAATTATTTCTTCTTGTTAGGCTCTGCTTGTGCCTTATCCTCTGCTTCGGGTTTGATAATCTGCAAAAGTTCGATTTCAAAAACGAGTGCGCTGTTTGCAGGAATTACGCGTGAGCCGTTAGGACCGTAACCTAAGTCGGAAGGAATGTAAACTTTCCATTTTGAGCCGACCGGCATTTGCTGTAATGTCAAGGTCCAGCCTTTTATTACGTGGCTGAGCGGAAATCTTGCAGGTTCGCCTCTGTCAACACTACTGTCGAATTTTGTGCCGTCCATAAGAGTTCCGGTGTAATGAACCTCTACTTCGTCTTCAAACGTGGGTTTTGCGCCGGTGCCTTCGGTCAATACTTCGTAATAAATATCTGCGCTGTCAAGTTTATGAATACCTTCTTTTTTGGAAATATCTTCCATAAATTTCTGACTTTTTGCAAGATTTTCCACAGCCTCTTTCTGTTGTTTTTCCATCATATAATTGCGGATAAACATTGAGGCTGTCTGAGGATCTTTGAATTTTGCGTTTGCAGTATCGTTTTTCAATGCAGTTTGAATACCTGCAATGAATTTATCAAGTTGAATTTCGCTGAACTGATCCCTCATATTCATTCCCTCCAACATACCGATTGCATAACTTGCAGAATCGATACTGTTAGCAAGGTTTACATTCGTGTTATAACTGCTCTGACCACCGTTTTGACAAGAAGCCAATGCAAGAGCGGAAACCGCTAATAATAATGCTGATTTTTTCATCTTCGTTTATAATGTTTTTATAATTTTATTCTTCTTCTTCTGACGGCTCTTCAACGCTGATTAATTCGATTTCAAAAATAAGTGTTGAATATGCCGGCAATGTCTCGCCCGGAGAATATTCGCCGTAACCGAGGTCTTGTGGTATATAAAAAATATACTGCGAACCTTCTTTCATAAGTTTTAAGCCTTCTACCATGCCGGGGATTAAATATCCGAGATTTAGCGTTGTAGGCTCTTCGCTATCGTAACTTGAATCAAAAACTGTCCCGTCAAGAAGTTTGCCTTCGTAATGGATTTTTACATCGGAAGAATCGTTTGGCGTTTTGCCAGAGCCTTCCTTGATAACTTTGTATTGAAGCCCCGATTCAGTAACTTTTACGCCCTGTTTTTGGGCGTTTTCTTTCATAAATTCTTTTTCTTTTGCAAGTTGACTGTTTTTAAGTTCGTCGTCTTTTTTCTGAAAAAAAGTTTGGAGAACGTCCTTACATTCATCAAGCGACAAAAGCGGCGAATTATTTTTTTTGCTATCGTTGAAAGCCTTGCCGATAAGTGTTGCGTCAAAGTCTGTAATTCCTTCTTTAAAAAGATTTTGAGACAGCATATAGCCGAGAGCATAACTCAAAGAATCGTTTGAGGAGGAAATTTTTGCCTTGTCAAAATACTTTTGTGCCTCAGCGAAATTTCCCGTCATAGCGATTAAGGCGAGTATAAAAAATTTTTTCATAATGTTAAAAAATTAATGTTATTTCTGATTTCAAGACCTCAACGGCTGCTGTAACAGGTTCGTTTTCCTGATTGGAATATATTTCAACGATTTTTTTGCCGAGTTCTGAGGATTTTGCGTCAATTTCTACGGTTTGAGCCGCCTGATTGACGATTTGCGTTATGAGTTCTTTTATGTCCGTAACGGCTTTCCAAGCGTTGGCCGAAACATAAATCTGTTGCGAAAGATTGTGTTCGTATTCGGCGCGGATAGTCGTTAAGAGGTCGCGTTGAAGTTCCAAAGCGTTCATTCCAGGCTGCGTAACCCTTACAACGAGGTTTTGAGGATTGATTCTTTCAAGAAAAAGTGTGAGTCTTTCATAAGCCGCAAGCCGTATCGGGGTAACGGTTTTAGAATTTTCTGTTATGAGTTGAAGTCTGTCCTTTTCTCGTTCTCTTTCTAAGAACTGTTTGTTAATCAAGTATGTAGCCGCCAAAACCACTGCCGACGGCAATACATATTTTAATATTTCTAAAATTTCCATTTCTAATTTTTTCTCTGTTTATCAAAAATCCGCCGCAAAATTAATAAAAGTTTTTGAGTTTTTTATGTTTTAAGATTTTTTTTATAAAAAAGTATAGTCGTAATAAGATTTTTGTTCAGTAGACTGAATAAAAATAACTTATTTTGTTCAGTCTACTGAATAAAAAACACATTTTTTGTTCAGTTAACTGAATAAAATTAGTATTTTTTGTTCAGTATATTGAAAATTTTTGTTATATTTGCAGCAAAAAATTTTGATTATGGATGGAGTAATATTAAAAAGAGTTATAAAAGAAAATCAGGATTTTGCTGAAAATGTGAAACTTATGTACAGGAAATTCAATTTTGAGTCTCGCGGAAATTATGTTTTTATAGGTATACGCAGAGCCGGAAAATCTTATTTAATGTTTCAACGGATTCAGGAACTATTGAAAAGCGGTACTAAAAAAGAAGAAATCCTCTTTATTAATTTTGAAGACGACAGACTTTTGAACTTCAAAACTGAGGATTTTGAAAATCTTAAAACCGCTTATCATGAACTTTATGATACCAAACCAATTTTCTTTCTTGATGAAATTCAGATAGTTGACGGTTGGGAAAAATTTGTGCGCCGTCTTGCCGACCAGGGTTTTACGGTTTACGTTACGGGCAGCAATGCCAAAATGCTGAGTTCGGAAATTATGACAACCCTTGGAGGAAGGTTTTTAGTGCAGGATGTTTATCCGTTTTCGTTGAAAGAATTTTTGGATTACAGCAAAGTAAAAATAGATTCAAAAAACTGGCTTTACGACAACAAGACCGTAGCAGAGATCAGCCGCAAAACCGACACGTATTTTTATTTCGGAGGGTTTCCCGAACTTACTATTTATAACGACAAACGTCAGTGGCTCAGCAGTTTGTATCAAAAAATATTTTTCGGCGATTTGATTTCGCGTTATGCGGTTAAGAATCCGAACATTTTGCGGATTATGATTGGTAAAATTGCGGAAAGCGTTATGCAGCCTATTTCGTTTAACCGGATTACGCACATACTTTCGTCAATAGGACAAAAAGTAAGCATAAACACTGTTATTCAATATTTTACATATTTGAAAGAAACGTTTTTAATTTTCTCTGTCAATAATTTTGCCGTGCCGTTTTCAGAGCGTGAAACCGTCAAAAAATATTATTTTACGGACAACGGAATTTTGAACTTGTTTCTTTTTAATCCGGAGGCGGCGTTACTTGAAAATATTGTCGCGCTTTATCTCTACAAAAAATACGGTAGTAAATTATTTTATTACAACAAAAACGTTGAAACAGATTTTTATGTGCCAGACGAAAAACTTCTTGTCCAAGTTTCGTATACACTTACTAATCAGGATACTTTGGACAGGGAAGTAAAATCGCTTATCAAAACTTGTGATTTCCTTTCGGGAAAAAAACTTCTTATTGTTACCAAAAGCGAAGAAAAAACTTTGGAACTCTCAGGCAAAAAAATAGAAATTATTCCGGTATGGAAATTTTTGTTGCAAGATTTTATCTGAAATGTTCTAAAATTTTTATAAATTTGCGAGAAATAATTTTAGGATTTACGGCTGAAAATGAAAAAAATATTTTTTTACGCTTTATCGGCAGTGTTTTTTTATTCGTGCGTAATGCCGGAGAAAAAAAATAAAGATTTGAGTTTCAAGGTAAAAGGCAGTTTCAAGGAATGTGCCGGCGACACCGTTTTCTTAAAACACGTAAAAGAAGACGGTCTCGAATTTATTGACTCGGCTCTTGTCAGCGAAGACGGCGGTTTTGAAATAAAAGGCAGAATTTCGTCAAAAGATTTTTATGTGCTGCATTTCAACAACCCGGAAAAAGCAATCACCATAATCCCCGACACCTGCGAAGACATTGTCATAAAATCCGATGATAAAAATTACGACAAACACTACACGGTAGAAAACTCGCCCGAAAGCGAAAAAGTTTGTCAAATAATCGCAGAACTTACTAAAATGCAGGAAGTTACCGACACCTTGGGACGGACTTTCAGACGGTCGGTTTCGGACAAGCATTTGGCGGAAATAAAATTTCATCTGGATTCTGTTTATGCCGAAAACTACAAAGTGCTGAGGCAGGAGTCCGAAAAGTTTTTGGCGGAAAACAAAACATCTTTGGCGCAAATCGTCTGCCTTTCGCAATACATCACGCCGAAAACCCCGCTTTTCGACCCCGAAAAAGACTTTGCCGTTTATAAAAACGTGCATGAAAATTTAACGGAATATTATCCCGATAATTATCATACAAGAAAACTTGGCTCGTATATAGAACGTCAAAAACTCTCTTTCAGCGGCGAAAAACCGCTTCAAGGGCACATTGTTGAAGGTATGACCGCTCCTGAAATCGCTTTGCCAAACATCAAAGGTGATACAATAAAGTTGTCGAAATTCAAGGGAAAATATATTTTAGTGGACTTTTGGGCTTCATGGTCGGAAGTCTCGCAAAAAAGGTCTGACAAAATTGCAGCCTTGTACAAAAAGCACCGCTCAAACAAGTTTACGGTTTTTCAAGTGGCGTTGGAAAGCAGCCACAGCAAGTGGCAAAGTGCAATGTACACTCAAAAAATTGTTTGGACTTCGGTTTCGGACTTGAAAGTCTGGAACTCAAAAGCCGCTCAGGATTACGGCGTAAAATCCCTGCCGGCAAGTTTTTTGATTTATCCGGATTTCACCGTCCACGAAATAAATTATCCGATTGAAAAACTTGATTCAAAATTAACTGAATTAATCGGTCAACCCAAAAAGAAATAACATAAAAAAATAAAAATATATGAAAGAATTTTTTAAAATGTTCGGAGCAGTCTTGGCGGGACTGTGTGTCTGGGGCATAATAACAAGCCTCTTTTCGTTTGTATTTTTCATAATGATACTTTCTTCTTTGTCGTCGGACTCAAAAGAAACCGAAGTGAAAATTTACGACAACTCCGTCTTAAAACTCGAGTTGTCAAAACCAATCGGAGAACGCTCAACTACCAATTATTCAAAGATTTATGATACTTGGTCGTTTGACAATTTGGACGTTATGGGTCTGGACGACATACAAAGCAGTCTTGACGCTGCCGCCGGCGACGATAAAGTAACGGCACTCTATGTCAACCTTTCAGATGTTGCCCTGCCTGATTTTGCAAGTGCCGAGGCGGTAAGAAAAATGATACTGAATTTCCGCAACACGGAAAAGCCGGTCTACGCTTTTGCCGACTCTTACGACAACCTCTCGTATTATGTCGCAACGGCGTGCGAAAAAATTTTTATGCGCAAATGCGGCGATTTTGTCTTAAAAGGACTTTGCAGCGAAAACATTTATTACAAAGCCGCGTTGGACAAATTCGGAATATCAGCGCAGGTTATCCGTCACGGAAAATTCAAATCCGCCGTAGAACCCTATATGCAGGAGAAAATGTCGGACGCCAACCGTCTCCAAATTCAAACTTATCTCAATGATATTTGGGGAGTTATCGTTGACGAAATTTCAAAGGCGCGCAACATTTCAAAAGATAAAATAGAAAAATACGCCGATGACCTTTCGCTTTACAGCAACGACGAACTCTGCTTGTCCTCTGGTTTGCTTGACGGAATAATTTTTGAAAACGACTTCGACAAAATGATTCAGGAAGCCGCCGGTCAGGATACTGACAGCGATTTTAAGCCGCTTTCCATTTCGGATTACTGCTCGTTGCTTGACACGCCGTCAACTGCCAAAAACATAGCCGTTATATATGCCAACGGCGAAATCACTTCGGAAGAGTCCTCTTCGGAAGATGTAATCACCAGCAAGTCAATGGTTAAGGCTATTGACGAGGCTATGAACGACAACGATATTAAAGCGGTGGTTCTAAGGGTAAATTCACCGGGCGGCTCGGCTGTTGAGGCTGAAATAATTCACAACGAACTCAAAAAACTTCACGAGAAAAAACCTATCGTAGTTTCCATGGGCGGTTATGCTGCCTCAGGCGGTTATTACATTGCCTGCCCCGCTGACTTGATTTTTGCGGAACAGACAACCATCACAGGCTCTATCGGCGTTTTCGGTCTGATGCTCAGTCCCGAAAAACTTTTGAAAAATACTCTTGCGCTTAATGTAGAAACCGTTTCAACAAACAAACATTCAGGTTTCGGCAGCGGAATGAGGACTCTTGACAGCCGTGAAGTGGAAGTGCTTCAAAAATCCGTCGAAGATATTTATTCGCTTTTTATCGGACACGTTGCCGAGGGCCGCAAAATGACTGTCGCGCAAGTTGATTCAATCGGACAGGGACGTGTCTGGACGGGAATTTCAGCACAAAAAATCGGACTTGTTGACGAAATAGGCGGACTTTGGGACGCAGTTGCGGCAGCCGCAGAATTAGCCGATATTGAAACCTACAACATCAAAGAATTGCCCGAAAAAAAAGACGAATTTTCAAAACTGTTTTCAGGACTTTTGGAGGCAAGGTCGCCTGAAATCAAAATCTTAAACAGCATCAAACGTCATAACGGCGTTCAATGCTACCTGCCGCCGGCAAAGATTTATTAACAAAAGGCGCACCCCATTCCGCAACCCTTTTTTTCATGCCTTCGATGTCAAGGACACCGAGGGCAAAACCTTTGCGGATGAGTTCCTGCGGGACATACTCGTCGTATTTTTCAAAAACGGGATTTTCGTCCGGATAAACCAGTTCCAAGGGGTCAAAAGGCATTTGCGCCTCTTGGGATACTATCCGGTAAAAGTCCTCCGCCCCGGCTTTCATCGTAAACTGCATATAATACGGCCGCGACGGACTGAGACCTTTCAGACCGAGAAATTTTGCACAGCGGATTTTCAAAAATCTTTCCAAAGCAAGAAAAGCATACGTGCCGAGCCACGGAAACAGAGCCCACATATTGCCGCCCAAACAAACGAGCGGACTGAAATTCATTCCCGATTTCAAAAACGACTCCCTTGCGGCGGCAAGGCGGCTTACGGCGTGTTCCTTTAAATACGGATATTGTTTTTCTTCCGACAAAACGCCGTGCATACGTTCCAAAATCCGCGTGTGAACATCGCCCGGACAGTCGCCGAAATATGCCGGAACGTTGCCTTTTACAAGCGTGCAGTAGACTTCATGCTTTTTGTGGTCAACCTCGTCAACAACCCAGACACGTCCCGCAATAGCGATTTTGTCGCCCGGAGGCGGCGGATTTACAATAGTGCCGAGTTGCTCCGAGCCGTTGCGGACAGTGTATTCGAGGTTTTCCTGAAAAACAGCGTAAAACTTATAATTGTTGACAACCCTTTCGCCAAGAAGACCGACTATCAGACCGCCGTTTTCCGTCCGCTGAATGTGCTTGATTTTTAGCAGGTGTCTCAACAAAACTTTGTAATCTTCCTGCGAAATACGGTTGAAACACGTCAGCGGCAAAACCCTTGACGCGAGTTCGGCGGGTGTCATTTCGCCGCAGGAGGCAAGCGTGCTGAGCGTCTGATGATACAGCAGACTAAACGGCAGACGTCCAGTCCTCGGCGGCTCTACAAAGCGTTCTTCGATATAAAGTTGCACTAATGCAATGCCTTGAATCAAATACCACGGAATCATTTCGGGCAGCATGGCACGGGATTCGGGGTGTTCTTCCCTGAAAACAAACCACATTTCGGAAGGCTGACCGCGCCGCCCCGTGCGTCCCATTCTCTGCAAAAAGCCAGAAACCGTAAAAGGCGAGTCAACATGAAACGCCCTTTCCAAACGTCCGATGTCAATGCCTAATTCAAGCGTTGCCGTTGCGCAGACCGACATCAGAGAGTTGTCGTCTTTCATATCTTCTTCGGCACTTTCGCGGTATGAGGCGGAGAGGTTGCCGTGATGGATAAGAAAACGCTCAGGCTCGCCCATAACCTCACAATACTGTCTGAGGCTCTGGCAAACCGTTTCACACTCTTCTCTTGAATTGGTGAAAATAAGACATTTTTTGCCGCGTGTATGTTCAAAAATGTAACCGATTCCGGGGTCGGAATGTTTCGGTGCGCCTTCCGAAGGAGCATCGGTGTTGAAAAAATGCTCCATGGATAGCCGCCAAGTTTCTTTTCCGCCGTCAAATTTCGGGATAATGCAGCCGCGGAAACTGCCCGCCGAAAGAAACTCTCCTGCCGCCTCCGGGTTGCCGATAGTCGCCGAAAGACCTATACGCCTTGGATTACATTCCGCTAAACGGCACAAACGCTCTATAAGGCAGAAAGTCTGCGTTCCTCTGTCGCCGCGCAGCAGAGAGTGTATTTCGTCAACGACTATAAAACGCAGGTCGCCAAACAGCGACGGGACAATATTATGCTTGTTAATCAGCAGAGATTCAAGGGATTCGGGCGTGATTTGGAGTATGCCTGAGGGCTTTTTCAACAAGCGGCGTTTTTGAGTCTGGGACGCATCGCCGTGCCATTTTGTAACGGGGATTCCCGCCTCGGCGCACAGAGCGTCAAGACGTTCAAACTGATCGTTGATAAGGGCTTTGAGCGGTGCAATATACAGCACGCCGACAGTATTCGACGGCTCTTCGTCTAAAAGCGTCAGAATAGGGAAAAACGCAGCCTCTGTTTTGCCGGAAGCCGTTGAAGCGGTCAGCAAAACATTTTCATCGGTGTTGAAAATTGCATCGGCAGCGGCATTTTGCACACCCCTCAGCGACTGCCACCCCGACGAATATATAAAATCCTGAATAAAAGGCGAATACCGGCTGAATGCGTCCATAATTTATCAAGTTTTTTATATCTCAAACTCTGCAAACTCTCCCTGTGCATTGTCCGAGACCGCTTCGGATTTTGCGTAACAGAAACTGTCGGACTGCAAAAGCCCCGAAAGCGTTGTGCCGGGATTTTGAAACAGAAGGTCAAGAAGTTCTATAAAATCGCGGATAACTTCTCTCGGCGTGATGTTTTGGTCAGCACCTATGCGCCCGTATTCCACTTTTATAAACGTTACAAGGTCATCAGTCGAAACCGTCCTTTCGTAGCCGTAAAGCGCGGAGTGCATTTGAGAGAGTTTTTCGCACAAAACAAGCATTTCCTCAGCAGAAAGCGGTTCAAGGCGTATAACAGGTGCTAACAAATCCCGCGTTCCCGGCTTTGAAAACTTGCCTTCCGCAAGCCGCGACCTCAAAGCCTCGTAACTGAAAACGCCTCTGTGCCGGTCTTCAACAGCCTGCGGTGTCGCGCCCATGATTATGCCCAAATATTTTGCCTTGCCCTGCAAAGCATCGTTGTACATCGTCAGTATTTTTTCATAATTGTACTGACGTGTTATAGAGTTCGGAACTTTGTAAATGTTGACTAATTCGTCAATCATTATCATCATGCCCGCGTAACCCGCAAGCCTGAAAAACACCGCAAAAAGTTTCAAATATTCGTACCAGTCGTCGTCAGAAATTATTATGTTGACACCGAGTTCTTCTTTTGCCTCTTTTTTCAGAGAATATTCGCCGCGAAACCAGCGGACAACTTTTGCCTTTGTAATGTCGTCGCCGTCAAGATAGGCGTGGTAATATGCTGACAGCAGGCGCGAAAATTCAAAACCGTGAACCATATCCTGCAAAGAAGAGGTTACGGCGTAGATTTTTTTGTCGGTTTCCTGTGCCAATGTTTTGTCGTCGGCATTGCCGCCCAATGCCTGCACTGCCTCAGTCTGAACGGCGTTGATCCAGCGGTCAAGCACGAGGGTAAGCGCACCGCCTTCGGGACGAGTTTTTGTCGCGAGGTTGGAGATGAGTTCGCGGTAGGTTGCAAGCCCTTGACCGCGAGTGCCTTGCAGACGGCGTTCCGGCGAAAGGTCGGCGTCAACAACGATGAAACCTTTGTCCATGACATAGTTGCGGATTGTCTGCAAAAGAAAACTTTTGCCGGAGCCGTAACGCCCGACAATAAAACGGCATGACGCACCGCCTTCTTGGATAATGTCAACATCGTGAAGGAGGGCTTCAATTTCATTTTTGCGTCCGACAGTGATATACGGCAGACCGATACGCGGCACAACACCGCCTTTCAAAGAGTTCAGCACCGTCTGTGCTATGCGTTTTGGTATTTTTATGTTTTCTGACATAGTTTACTTACATTGCGGCGCAAAGGTACAAAAAAAAATGGGAAAATTTAAGCCACAACTTGTAACGCTGACAAAAAAATATTAACTAAACTTTCACAAGTGCCATAACACACTAACAATCATATACGTCCAACTTCAAATCCCTAAATTGTTTAAGAAGTGTTTTTGCATCACTTCCATGCGGCTGAATGTTTTGCGCTGCTAACAATTCAACTACCTGACTTTCAACCGTTTTTTTCTTAAAATAACTTTCGTGCGAAAAATTTAAGAACTTCAAAAGCCTGAAAGCGTCAAACCAGACAAAAAAACGTTTTAAAAAAGTTTTTTCAGTGGCAGAATTTTCTTTCATCTCTTTTAACGCCTCAAAATAACCGTTTTTCTCCAAAAATTCTTGCATAATAGTCTGAATTTCACCACGGAGAAAAAAACTTTTTAAAACTAAAAAACTTTCAAAACAATAAACGTTGTAATCGGAATTAGCCGTTTGACTTATCGAAACGCCCGTTCCAAAAGGCACTCGCAACGAAAACCGTATCGAGGGAAAAACTTTTGTGGTGTTTAATGAAAAAAACTCTCCCCTCGGAATAATTTTTTGTAAAAAATAAAAATCTTCGCCCGCTTGACGGCGGTTCATTCCGCCTTCCAAACAATACGGCTTAACTCTTACCGCAAACGCCGAACCAACAGTTTGAAAAGCATACGGGAACCCAGCAAACCTCTGAGCCGCAATATAATACCGCATATAAAGTTCGTATTTTGCAATTGCCTCGCGGTTTTCTTTCGGAAAATTTTCGTCAAAAATATCGTGCTCAAAACTTATTGAAACGCCTTCTGCTTTTTTGTTTTTGAGAAAAAAATTTTCGATTTCTTTCAGGTAGTTTTTATGGCAGGTGCAGTCAGCGTCAAAATTTACGATAACACCGTCTTCGTTTTCTATACTATGAAAACGCCTGACTGCCTCGTCCATGCCGATTTTCCGCGCAAACCCTACGCCGGCGTGTTTTTTCGGCAGATTGTTTTCTTCAAAACAGAAAAACCTCTTTTCCCTTGTCGAAAATTGTTTGGAAAATTCGTTTATTGTTTTAATAGTCAGACCGTTTTGCGCTAAAACTTCGTTGCTGCTGCTTTCTTTGGCGTTAACAACGACAATAATTTCGACAGGATATTTTGTCGGATAACATTCCAAAAGCGCATTCAACGGTTTCAAAATATCCGGCTCGTTGTAACAAGGAATCACCACAACAATTTTTAAATCCTTGTCAGGATTTTCCGCAATGTGCGGTTCTAAAACATTGTAACGGGAAAAATATGTGTCGAAAAAATTATGCATTATTTTTTTATATGATGTGGGGGCGAAAAAATTTTCGCCCCCACAAATTCCACCATACGGGGAAAAATTATTTTGCGGTAGAATCGGCTGCGCCTTTTCTGTAACGCTCGTTTAATGCTTTGAGAATTTCCTGTGTAACGTCCATATTCGGGTCTGCATACAAAAGCGTAGAACTGCCTTGGGTACTCATAATCATTTTATAACCTTTTACTTTGTTGAACTCTTTGATGTAGGTTTTGATCGAGTCGCCTACGCGGTTCATAATTTGAGCCTGATCGTCAGAAAGTTCCATTGCTTGTTTTTCCCTGAGTTCGAGAAGTTTCTGTTGCTCAACTTGAAGATTTTGCTGAATTTCCTGAGCACGTGTCGGGGTTACGAGTTTTTTCTCAAAATTCGATTGAAGTTCCATGAAACGTCTTTCGATAGATTTTCCCTTTGATTGGAGTTCCTGCTCGTACTGGTTTGTTTTTGCCATGAGTTTGGTAGCCTCGTCGTTGTAAAGGTCGTAACCGTTTACAAGACTATCGATGTAAACGAATGCTATTTCGTTAGAAACACTTGCACCGTTTGACGATGATACGTTAACGGGGGTGCCGCCTTGATTACAACTGACACAAGCGGCGAGGGCGGTTGAAAAAAATAACGCCTTACTAATACATCTTTTCATTGTATATACTTAATTTTACTTTTTTTTAAAATTCCGGCGGCAAAGATAACAAAAAAACTTGAATAAAAGTCGAAAATCAATTATTTTTGCGCCGTTAAAATAAATGAAGTTTGATGGACATAACAATTTATACTGACGGTGCTTCACGCGGCAATCCCGGACCGGGCGGTTACGGGGTTGTCTTGCTTTCAGGACCTCACAGGAGGGAAATTTCGGAAGGTTTTAAATCCACAACCAACAACCGTATGGAACTTCTTGCCGTTATCATAGGGCTTGAAGCCTTAAAAAAAGACGGCATGAACGTTACAATATATTCTGATTCTCAATACGTTGTTAATAGTGTTGAAAAAGGCTGGGTTTTCGGCTGGGTGAAAATAAATTTCAAGGGCAAAAAAAATTCTGACCTTTGGAAACGGTTTTTAAGCGTTTATAACCGTCATAAAGTAAAATTTATATGGATAAAAGGCCATAACGAAACCAAAGAAAACGAGCGTTGCGACCGTTTGGCAGTTGCAGCAGCCTTAGACAAGGCAAATTTAAAAGACGATGTCGGATTTTTGGAATCGCAAGCAGAAGACGAAGCACTTTTTAATTCGGTTTCCTAAAAAGAGTAAAAAAATTTGCCGTTAACAAAAATAATTATTACGTTTGCGGCAATAAACTTTAATGAAAGGAAAATGGCAAAAAAAGAAACTGCTGCGCCTGTTGATGCTAAGGCAGAACGCCTTAAAGCACTGCAACTTGCGCTTGACAAAATAGACAAAGACTACGGCAAGGGTACGATTATGAAACTCGGCGACAAAGTTACCGAAGATGTTCCTTGCATTCCGACCGGTTCGTTGGGATTGGATTTTGCAATCGGAATCGGCGGCTATCCGAGAGGCAGAGTGATTGAAATTTTCGGTCCTGAATCCTCCGGTAAAACTACCCTTGCAATCCACGCTATCGCAGAGGCTCAGAAACTCGGCGGCATTGCGGCTATCATTGACGCGGAACACGCTTTTGACCGCACATACGCTGAAAATCTCGGTGTTGACGTTTCACAACTGCTTATTTCTCAGCCGGATTGCGGTGAACAGGCTTTGGAAATTGCCGATTCGCTTATCCGTTCGGGCGCACTTGACATTATCGTTATCGACTCTGTTGCGGCTCTTACTCCGAGGGCTGAAATCGAAGGCGAAATGGGCGATTCTAAAATGGGACTTCAAGCCCGCCTTATGTCGCAAGCACTCAGAAAACTTACAGCAAATATTTCAAAAACAAACACTTGCGTTATTTTTATCAACCAGTTGAGAGACAAAATCGGCGTTCTTTTCGGCAACCCCGAAACCACAACCGGCGGTAACGCTTTGAAATTTTATTCGTCTTTAAGGCTTGATGTTCGCAGAATCGGTCAGATAAAAGACGGCGAAGATATTATCGGCGGCAGAATCAAGGTCAAAGTTGTAAAAAACAAAGTTGCGCCACCTTTCAAAAAAGCAGAATTCGACTTGATGTTCGGCACGGGTATTTCGTTTACGGGCGAACTTGTTGACACGGCGGTTGAATTGGGAATCGTTAAAAAGAGTGGTTCATGGTTCAGTTACGGCGACAGCAAAATTGGTCAGGGACGCGATGCTGTACTTCAACTTCTTGGCGAAAACAAAGAACTTTCAAAAGAAATCGAAGACAAAGTAAGGGCTCAGATGAAAGGCGAAAATTTCTCTGCCGACCTTTCTGACGAAGAAAAGGTTGAGGATCCCGAACAAGAAAGAGAACCCGAAGAATAGTTAACAAAAAAAATGATAATAATAGGAATAGCCGGCGGTACAGGCTGCGGCAAAACTACCGTCGTAAAAAAAATTGCGGAAACCTTGCCGCCTGATAATGTAGCAGTTATCCCTTTGGATTCGTATTACAACCAAACGGACGATTTGACACCGGAGCAGCGGCGGCAAATAAATTTTGACCACCCAAACGCTTTTGACTGGGACTTATTGTTTGAGCATATTTCCATGCTGAAAAACGGTAAGGCGGTGGAGCAGCCGACATATTCCTATGTTATCTCCAACCGTCTAAAAGAGACTATTCACATAGAGCCAAAACCCGTGATGATTGTTGAGGGCATTATGTCTTTGATAAAAAAAGAGTTGCGGGATTTAATGGATTTGAAGATTTTTGTAGATACCGACTCCGACGAGCGTTTGATAAGAATTATCAAACGCGACGTTTTGGAGCGCGGCAGAACTGCTGAAATGGTGATGGAACGTTATGTTAACGTCTTGAAACCTATGCACTTAGAGTTTATTGAACCTACAAAGCGTTATGCCGACATAATAATTCCTCAGGGCGGCGACAACGAAAAAGGTATTTCAATCATCAAAAAATACATTTTGTCGATTCAATAATAATTACAAACTGCTATGAAAACAATTGTTTCGGTATTTTTGCTGATTGTTTTGGTTGCAAAAAATGTTACCGCGCAAAATTATAGTTTCAAAAGCAGTTTGGAATACGGTGCTGCAATTGCGGACTTTTTTATCTCCGATTTCGACATAAACGATTTGGAGTTTTATATTAACGGCTTCAAATCGTCAAAAACTATTGTCTATCCTGCCGGGAAACACAAATTGAAAATTATTCATAACGGAATTTTTTTGGCAGAATCAGAAATAGAAATCTTAAAAAAGAAAATAAACCCGGGCACTCTTACTATCGGCAGCAAAATTTATGACGGCTATTCGCGTGCAAGGGAATACAGTTTGAATTTCGACGAAACCCAAATCCTTGAAGAAGACAGAATTAGCGTATCCGTACAACTGAAAAATATACCTTATTTTCCATCCAAAAATGCGGGTACATATACTTGGAATGAGTATGTTTATATAAGCGGATTGCCTTGGGTAACAAGAAATTATGAATTAGAAACGGATTTAGTTTCCGCCTCGGCAAGTATTTATCAAAAAGAAACTTCGCCTTTTGGATTTTCTGTTGCTGACAAATATTACGATGGCACCGACACGATTATTAGTCCGCGTTGCACAATCAACATTGTAAAAGACGACGATATTGCTTTTAAACTCGCTGAAAAAATTACTTACCCTTCCAAAAATGTCGGAACTTATACGTTAACAGGTAAATTTAAGATTGAAGGTCAGGACGCAAAAAATTACAAACTTGTGCCGGACGAAAGTGTTACAACGGCAAAAATTTTACCGTTAACTGTTTCTATGTCATCATTTTATGCCGCTGACAAAATTTATGACGGCACAAAAAAAGTTTACGATTATAGTTTTTCTTCTAATATTGACTCCGCTAAAATTGAAGGCGATGACCTCGAAATCGGCTTTTTGAGAGAGCCTGAATTTCCAGAAAAAAACGTCGGGAAATATACCGTTACGGCAGATTTCGTTTTAAAAGGTGATGATTCCAAAAACTATGTTTTAGCGTTTGATAAACAAGAAACCGAGGCGGAAATTACGCCAAAGGAAATTTCAATCAGCGGTTTTTCTATTGCGGACAAATTATACGATGGAGAGAAAACTATTCCAGAAAAAAATATCTCTATGCCATACGTTGACGGCTCTTTTAAGAGCGATGATATTTTGGTAACATTTGTTTCAACGCCCGAATACCCTTCCCCTCAAATAGGCGAAAACTATTTAATAGAGGCTGAATTTTTACTCAGCGGTGCAGATAAAAGAAATTATTTGCTTTCAAATCCTATTTTAACTACTTATTCTTCAATTATTTGCGGCACAAATTTGATTCATCAAAAATTTTACGACGTAGTTTTTGTTTCCAATTATGACAGGGAATATTCAGGGTATCAGTGGTTTAAAAACGGTGAAAAACTTGAAGGCGAAACCAAGCAGTTTTTTTGCGACCCGGAAAAATTTTCGGGCTTTTACCAATGCGAAATCACAAAAATTGACGGCACAAAAATTCTTTCGTGTCCTTATTATCCATCAACAGTGTCAATAGAAAAGCCAGAGCAAGTATCGCTCAACGTTTATCCAAATCCGTCTACTTTTGGCTCGCCTGTGATAATAAAAATCGAAAATCTTGATTTACAAAACGCTGAAATCATAATTTTCAATTCAAAAGGTCAGGTGATACAAAGAATTTCAAATCCAGAGACTGAAAATGAAGTTTTTCTTCCAAGGGGAGAATTTTCGGGACGTTTAGTCTTAGACAGAGAGAAACTCTCGTTTAAAATGATTGTGAAATAACAACTTTTTTTGTAATTTTGCCGCCGTGAAATTTTTACGGTTTTATGGAAAACAAATTTAATATTACGGGTGCAGAGGCTATAACGCTCGCTCTTATTGAAGAGGGCGTTGATACAGTTTTCGGCTATCCCGGTGGCAATAATCTGCCTATTTACGACTCATTTTACACGCATGAAAACGAAATCCGCCACGTTTTAGTAAGACACGAACAAGGCGCAGTGCACGCAGCCGAGGGTTACGCAAGCGCAAACCGCAAAGTCGGCGTTTGTATGGTAACATCCGGTCCCGGAGCAACCAACCTTTTGACAGGTATCGCCGATGCACAACTCGACAGCGTTCCGATTGTCTGCATTACGGGACAAGTTGTAAAACCGCAACTCGGTTACGATGCTTTTCAGGAAACTGACGTTGTAGGCTTTTCGATGCCGGTTACAAAATGGAATTATCAGATAACTTCCGCCTCGGAAATTGCTTCCGTTATGGCGAAAGCGTTTTATATTGCCCGTAGCGGACGTCCGGGTCCCGTACTTTTGGACATCACCAAAGATGCTCAAACTCAAATCATAGAAAAATTCGAGTACAAAAAATGTAATAAAATCCGCAGTTACCACCCGAAACTTAAACCTTCTGAAACCTCCATCAACGAGGCTGCAACCCTCTTGAACAATGCACAACGACCGCTTATGGTTGTCGGACACGGAGTTTTACTCTCAGGTTGTCAAAACGAGGTAAAAGAACTCGCCGAAAAACTCAATATGCCCGTTGCAAGCACTTTGCTCGGACTGTCGAGCATAGAAAACGAAAATCCGCTTTTTGCCGGAATGGTGGGGCTTCACGGAAATTATGCCGCTAATATGATGACAAACCGTTGCGACGTGTTGCTCGCTGTCGGTATGAGGTTTTCTGACCGCGTTATCGGCAATCCAGAAAAATACGCAAATCAGGCTGCGGTAATTCACATCGAAATCGACCCGTCCGAAGTCGGAAAAATAATTTCACCGGCTGTCGGAATCGTCTCTGATGCAAAGTCGGCTTTACAAAAAATACTACCGCTCATACGAAAATCTTCACACATTTCGTGGCTGAACCAAATGAAAGAGTTTCAAGCAAAAGAAAACGAAACCGTCATAGGCGAAAACCTTTCAAAACTCCGCATGGGCAAAGCCGTAAGGGTGGTCAGCGAGAAAAAAACGGGAAGTACGGCTGTCGTGGCAGATGTAGGACAAAATCAAATGGCTTCGGCACGGTATTTTAATTTTCAAGAAGGCGACTCGATTATAACTTCCGGCGGTCTCGGAACGATGGGTTTTGCGCTTCCAGCCTCTATCGGCGCGGCGTATACGAAAAAGTTTCAAAACGTGGTCTGCATTATGGGCGACGGCGGTTTTCAGATGACAATCGAGGAACTCGGTACAATTATGCAGTACAAACTGCCCGTCAAGATTCTCCTTTTGAACAACAATTATCTCGGAATGATACGTCAACTTCAAGACTTGTATTACAATTCGCACTATTATTTCGGCGAAATGCAGAATCCCGATTTCGTGAAAATAGTTGATGCTTACGGAATCAAGGCAGAAAAAGTTGATAGTTTGGAGGCTTTGGATCCGGCTGTTAAGAGAATGATGGACTATAACGGCGCGTATTTTTTGGAAGTCCGCGTGGAAAAACAAGAAAACATTTACCCCGTGATTCCAGCGGGAAAAGCCGTTGATGAAATGTTACTGACCCCTAACAATTAAAAAAAATGAACCGTAAATATACTTTATTGATATATACAGAAAACCATGTCGGACTTTTGAACAGGATTTCGATTATTTTTACAAGACACAAAGTAAACATCGAATCCCTTAACACTTCACCGTCAATGGAGGAAGGCGTTCACTCTTTTGTCATAACGATAAACACTTCGCTTGCACAAGCCGAACATTTGCGCAAGGCAATAGAAAAACAGGTTGAAGTTTTAAAAGCCTTTTTGTACGAAGAAAAGCAGGTGATTCCTATGGAAGTTGCGCTTTTTAAGATTTCGACTTCGGGCTTGAAAAGCGGCAATGCGTTAGAAAAATTAATACGCGAGTCTTCTGCACGAATTATAACCGTAGAGCCTGAATTTTTGGTAATCGAAAAGACTGGTACTCAGTCTGACATAAAAGACTTTTTGACACAACTCTCTGATTTTGATGTCCGTGAGTTTATTCAGTCGGGGCGCGTTATCGTAACACGTCCGATGGGAAAACTCAAAGATTATCTCTTAGAATTGGAAAGACAAGAAGAGGAATAGGTGAAAAAGCCTATTTACTACCTTTTTTTCGCGAAAAACGACTTCAATAAATCGGCACATTCGTCTTCCAAAACGCCAGAGACAACTTTTGTCTTGGGGTGAAGAAGTGAAAGATTTTGGCTTAAAACGCAGTTTTCAAATTTTTGAAAGCCGCGTTTTATGTCTTTTGCACCGTAAACAATCCGCCCGATTTGAGCCCAAGACAGCGCACCGGCACACATAACGCAAGGTTCAAGTGTTACATAAAGCGTTGCCTGAGGCAGATATTTTCCGCCTTGGGAACTCGCTATGGTCAAAGCCTGCATTTCGGCGTGTGAGGTTACGTCGTTTAAACGCTCGGTCATATTATGCGCACGGGCTACGATTTTGCCGTTAACCACAATTACCGCGCCGACCGGAATTTCGTCTTCGTCAAAGGCTTTTAACGCTTCGTCCAAAGCCGCCTTCATAAATTTTTCGTCGTCTGTCATATTTTTTAAGCATTATTTTGATTATTCTCCAACAAAAACAGCCAAAACGGTAAAACTTGAATTTCACCGTAATTGTCTTTTATAGAACCTGTTTCTTCAAGCGTTACAATTATGCGGCGTTTACAGTCAAAACTTTTCGCAATTTTTTCAAGACCATGAACCTCGCGTTGCTTGGTTTCTTCGCTGTCAAAAAGCCTGTAACAAACCTGAACCGCCAAACCGTTATCAGGAACATAAAAATCAACTTCACAATCAGTATTATAAAAATATACGTGGTCGTTGTCCCTATCATGACCGTAACGACAGAAAAGAGAAAGCGCAACTAAATTTTCCAACAGCATAGGATCTTTATCTATCAAGAAAAGCCGCAAAATACCGTTGTCAATAAAATAATATTTACAATTGCTCTCCTTTTCTGAAAGACAAGCGGCATAATTTTTTAACCGTAACAAAAGCCATGCGTCTTCGCAATATTCCACATATTTAATTATTGTTGCAAGACTGATTTTACCGCCAGTACCAGACAAAATATTGGCTATACGATTGTAAGACAAAGGACGGCAAACCGATTCCGCAATTTTTTTTACCATGATTTTTATGCCGGCAACATTTGAAATAGCATTGCGTTGTATTATATCGCCTAAATATATTTTTTGATAAACGGAACTCAAATAATCCCGCGTAACTTTCAAGGCAACAGAGGCCGGCAAACCACCATTTCTAAGATAATTCAATGCGGCGCGTACAACCTCAGAACGACTTTCCGTGCCAAGAAGCGCAGTTTCGTTATAATTGATTTTCAAGGCGTTCAAATACTCCTGAAAATTGTAAGGATAAATTTCGCGGATTATAAAACGCCCGCCCAAAGTTGTAGCAACTTCACCCGAAAGCATTTTTGAATTGCTTCCCGTTATAAAAATCGTATAGTTGGAATCCGCCATACGACGCACAAATTTTTCCCAATGCCCAATGTTTTGAATTTCATCAAGGAAAAGCATAGGACGCTTGCCGTAAAGTTCGCTATGAGCCTCCAACAAAAGATTAAAATCATCAGTCCGAAAATCTGTCAACCGCTCGTCCTCAAAATTAATATAAAGAATTTCGCTTTCCGGCGTACCGTTTTTTAGTAGCCGCTGTATCTTGTTGTAAAGCATATACGACTTGCCTGCCCGTCTCACTCCAACGAGAACAAAGCAGTTAAAACTGTCTAAATCAATTTTACGCGGCAAAACATTATAGTTTTTTACCTCGGAAATATTATCGACAATTATCCGTTTTAGCGTAGTTTTATCCATTTTTGTTTAATCAATTAAACAGAAAACACCATTTTTTATTTAATTGATTAAACAAAAATGGCTCTTTTTTATTTAACCAATTAAACAACTTTGCAAAAATAATCATTTTTTTTATTTCCCGCAACAAAAATATTTTTTCTGACAACGTTTAATTCTAAAAAAATTTGTAACTTTGCATGCAGAAAATTTTTGTTAAAACATACAGTAAAAAATGTACAGAACACATAACTGCGGCGAATTACGCGCCTCAGACATAAACAAAACAGTTACCCTTTGCGGTTGGGTGCAGAGGGTCAGAAACCTCGGCGGAATGACTTTCGTCGATTTGAGAGACCGTTACGGAATCACGCAATTAGTCTTCAACATGGAAAACAATGCTGCACTTTGCGAGGCGGCAAGAAAACTCGGAAGAGAGTTTGTCGTTCAGGCAACAGGTAACGTTACCGAGCGTTCAAGCAAGAACAAAGAGATTCCGACCGGCGACATCGAAATCATCGTCAGCACACTTAACATCTTGAACAAGAGCGAAATACCGCCTTTCACAATAGAAGACAACACCGACGGCGGCGAAGACCTCTTAATGAAATACCGCTATCTCGACATCCGCCGCAGACCGATTATAAAAGGTCTTCAACTCAGAAACAAAATGTCGTTTGAAGTGCGCCGCTACTTGGACGGCTTGAACTTCATGGAAGTTGAGACGCCGATGCTTATAAAGTCAACTCCCGAAGGCGCAAGAGATTATGTTGTGCCGTCAAGGATTCACCACGGCGAATTTTACGCGCTTCCGCAGAGCCCGCAACAATACAAACAACTCTTGATGGTTGCCGGAATCGACCGCTACTATCAGATTGTTAAATGTTTCAGAGACGAGGATTTACGCGCTGACCGTCAGCCCGAATTTACGCAAATCGACTGCGAAATGTCGTTTGTGGAGCAGGAAGATATTTTGCAGATTTTTGAAGGTCTGGCTAAACACCTTTTCAAAACCGTCAGAGGCGTTGAAATGAACTATCAGTTCCCGCGCATGGTTTGGAAAGACGCTATGGAGCAATACGGTTCGGACAAACCGGACATCCGTTTCGGAATGAAGATTCACAACATCACCGACAAAGTTAAAAATCACGGTTTCAAGGTGTTTGAAGATGCGGAATACGTCTGCGCGATTGCAGTGGGCGGCTGTGCAAATTATTCAAGAAAACAACTTGACGAAATTACTGAATGGGTAAAACGTCCGCAGGTCGGCGCAAAAGGTCTCGTTTACATCAAATACAACGAAGACAACACAATAAAATCTTCGGTTGACAAATTCTATTCTCCCGAAGAACTCACCGAAATTGCAAAAGCATCAGGGGCAGGTACGGGCGATTTGGTTTTAATCCTTTGCGGCAAAAAACTTCCCGTCTTGAATCAAATGGGCGTTCTCCGTATTGAAATGGGTAACCGTTTGGGTCTGAGGGACAAAGACACGTTTGCTCCGCTTTGGGTCATCGACTTTCCGCTCTTTGAATGGGACGAGGCAACACAGCGTTTTTACGCAATGCACCACCCGTTTACTTCGCCGAAAAAAGAGGATTACGACATTCTTGAATCGAATCCCGGCGAAGCACGCGCAAACGCTTACGACCTTGTAATCAACGGTATAGAAATCGGCGGCGGTTCAATCCGTATTCACGACTCGGCACTTCAAGTGCGTATGTTCAAGTTGCTCGGTTTCACAGAAGAAAAAGCACAAGCACAGTTCTCTTGTTTGATTAACGCGTTCAAATATGGTGCACCTCCTCACGGTGGTTTGGCTTTCGGTCTTGACCGCTGGGCTGCGCTCTTAAACGGCTCTGATTCTATCAAAGACGTTATCGCATTCCCGAAAAACAACGCCGCAAGAGACATCATGATTGACGCGCCTTCAACAATTTCTGACGAACAGTTGGACGAACTTTCATTGATTATTAAACCGCTAAAAGATAATTAGTTATGACCGACTTAAAAAGCATAACAAGTCAGTTGGTGCAGGCATGCAAAAACATTATGTCGTTATCTAACGAAATTAATCAAGGTGGAGAAGTCAAGGATATTGACTTCTTCCTTGATAATTTACGTATAAATTACACTATAATTATCGAATTGTTTATGCAAATTCCACCGCAACAAAACCCTTACGTTACGCAAGAAGAGTTGCGAAATCAAGTGGATTTTGTCAACAACGCCATTAACAAAAACAATTTGGGAAGGCTGATTTACAACATCGAAAACGAAATTCCCGTTCTCAAAACAAAATTAGAAAAAACTCTAAAAACATTATGAAAGTAGAAATTTTCCGCTTCAACCTGTTTGAAGTCAACACTTATCTTGTCTACGACCAGACAAAAGAATGTGTTATAATCGACCCGGGCTGTTACAGCGAAAAAGAAAGGGAGTTTTTAACTAAAACATTAGAAGACAAAGAGTTAAAACCCATCATGATAATTAATACGCATTGTCATAGCGACCATATTTTGGGTGTTAACTTCCTAAAAGAAAAGTACGGAATCCCTTTTGCCGCAAATCCAAAAGACGAATTTCTGTTGGAAAACGCAGCAGAATACGCTTCGCGTTGGCGTTGGAAAATTGACACGCCAATAAAAATCGACATTCCCTGCGAAGACGGCACAATTATAAAATTCGGCGAGACGGTTTTAAAATGCACGCACACACCCGGACATACGCCCGGTGGTCAGACAATTTATGCCGAAAAAGAGAAAATTATGTTTACCGGCGACACGCTTTTCAAAGGTACAATCGGAAGAACAGACCTTGACGGCGCGTCATACGATGACGAAATGGCTTCTATCCGTAACATAATTTTGAGGTTTGACAGCCTTTACGAAATCTTTCCCGGACATGGTGAACCAACCTCCGTCGGAATAGAAACCACTGAAAATCCGTTCGTTAAGATAATTTAGGTTGTCTCTCATAACGGTAATGAAAATACATAAAGAGACAAAAACCTAAAATTCCGAAAGGTATGCCCGGCGCGGCAGAAGCGTTGTAAGTACAGCCCGAAAGTATCGGCAGACCGCCCAAAAACGCGCCGACAGCATTTCCGACGTTAAAAGCCACTTGAACCAATGCCCC
>JAEEGL014461311.1_pt1 | contig 25511 bp, 24 predicted proteins | sample 9134231 | NCBI WGS metagenome assembly JAEEGL01 (sample SAMN16246548, study PRJNA631951) | gut metagenome | biome: gut microbiome; feature: rumen; material: fiber-attached | host: Bos | place: Iran: Karaj | collected 2018-10
AGGGGGAAACGAATCTGAATTCGCTTCCCCCTCAACTTTTGTTGCCACCTTTATAAGAATGGCGTGGGACATTTGCTTATCATATAATGGAGGTTCTGGACTACCTGTACAACTAATAAGCAAAGCCCACGCCAAAATATGCGTTTCCGTGGTGTACTTTTTCAACACCCTGCTCTGGCTTGCTTTCATCATCGTTGAACATTTGGAACGGTCCAGATTCCCCTATAGACGATTACACGCTACTTTCTTTTCAGCATATCAAAGATCGAATCGCTTATGCGAAACATTTGCGGTGCAAAGGTAAGAAAAATATTTGAGGTAGAAAAACTTTTCCCTAAAAAAGTGCCGATATTTTTGAAAACAAACGGCCTGCAAATGGAACAGATATCGTTTCCAAACGCTTCGGAAAACACGGAAAAGGGAAAACATTCAGACGGATTGACAAAATGGTGTGACAGCGAAAACGAAAAAAAGGACAAATGGACATCGGCTCCACTCTGGGAACACAGACGTCCATTTGTCCTTTTATGTTGCATACGCGCTGCAAGCCTTGCTGGCATGGCTGCGCAGAATGCGTCTTACTTCACCTTGGCAACGATAGCCTTGAAAGCCTCGGGGTTGTTCACGGCGAGGTCGGCCAGCACCTTGCGGTTGATCTCGATGCCTGCCTTGTGCAGGTTACCCATCAGCTGAGAGTAGCTCATGCCCTCGATACGGGCAGCAGCATTGATGCGCTGAATCCACAGAGCGCGGAAGGTGCGCTTCTTGTTGCGGCGATCGCGATAAGCATAGGTCAGACCCTTCTCCCAAGTGTTCTTGGCAACGGTCCAGACATTCTTGCGGGCACCAAAGTAGCCACGGGTAAGTTTGAGAATTCTCTTTCTTTTTGCTCTTGAAGCAACGTGATTTACTGATCTTGGCATAATTTGTTTCCTTTCTCTTGATTAATGATGATTAACGGAGGCAGAGCAAATCGCGTACCTGCTTCATGTTGCTTTTGTCTACAATGGCCTGATGCACCAAGTTGCGCTTCTGCTTCTTGGTTTTCTTTGTCAGGATGTGGCTGTGATAAGCGTGATGACGCTTCACTTTGCCCGTACCGGTGAAGGTAAAACGCTTCTTAGCACCGGAATTGGTCTTTACTTTTGGCATTTTTTTATGATTTTATTGTTGTTAATATAATGCCGTGGCAACGCATATACCGGGCGTTGCGCACAAGCGGTTTTCTTTATTCCTGGTTCTTTTGTCTGAGCTTGTTCAGCACATCCTCGCCGCCCTTCATGTTGGCAAACAGTCCGTTTGCGGCGGGTGCTTCCTGAATGTTGGTCTCGGCCTGCTGCTCAGCGGCCTCCTTGGCCTCTGCCTCACGGCGTTCGCGATCCATCTTCTGCTGGCTCTTCTTGGCAACGCCGGCTTTCTTGGGCGACAGATAGAGGAACATCTTCTTGCCTTCAAGGCTCGGCATCTGCTCCACTTTGCCATACTCCTCAAGGTCGCTGGCAAAACGCAGGAGCAACACCTCGCCTTGCTCCTTGAACAGGATGCTGCGGCCACGGAAGAACACGTATGCGCGCACCTTGTTTCCTTCCTCAAGGAACTCCTTGGCATGCTTCAGCTTGAAGTTGTAATCGTGGTCGTCGGTCTGTGGTCCGAAGCGAATCTCCTTCACCTCTTGCTTCACCTGCTTGGCCTTCATCTCCTTGGCGCGCTTCTTCTGCTGATAGAGGAACTTGCTGTAGTCAATGATACGGCAGACAGGCGGATTGGCATTAGGCGAAATCTCTACGAGGTCTACGCCTTCTTGTCTGGCCAGGTCGAGCGCCTGACGAGTGGGCATCACCTTGGATTCGCCCTCACCTACAATACGTACCTCGCGAACACGAATCTGCTCGTTCACGCGGTATTGCTGTCCTTTTTTGTCGTTCTTCATTAACTGTTTTTAGTTCAACTTTTACAGAAATCGGCTGCAAAGGTACTCATAAATTAAGAATTAAGAATGAAGAATGAAGAATTATCTCCGTGTCGTTAATTATTTTTAACATCAATTCACGGTCTGTTTCATTCTTCACTCTTCATTTTCACTTGTTCAAGTGTCGCATTCGCTCAACTTTTAGGAGTTGAAAGTGTAACGGAAATGCAGGAATTACAGACGACACTTTTAGCGCAAGGGGCAATTAAATAGCGCGAAAAACCAACGTCTGCAACTCCTGAATTCCACAAATCCAGCAGTTGAAATCATTTATCTATTAGGCACCTGCCTGCAAGAGCGGCCTAAAAATCCTTCGTCATCTCGGCCACCTCGGCATTCACCTTGTCGATGAACTCCTGAATGGTCATGGTGCGCTGCTCGCCGCCGCCCTGCTGGCGCATGGCCACCAGTCCCTCGGCAGCTTCCTTCTCGCCCACTATCACCATGTAGGGAATGCGCTTCAGCTCGTTGTCGCGAATCTTGCGGCCGAGCTTCTCGTTGCGCAGGTCGAGCGTAGCACGAACGCCCTGCTGGTCGAACTGGCGCGCCACTTCCTTGGCATAGTCGTTGAAACGCTCCGACAGTGGGAGCACAGCCACCTGGTTGGGAGTTAGCCACAAGGGGAAGTGTCCGCTGGTGTGTTCAATGAGCACGGCGGTGAAACGCTCCATCGAGCCAAACGGGGCGCGGTGGATCATCACAGGCGTCTTCTTCTGGTTATCCTCATCGGTGTACTCCAGCTCGAAGCGCTTAGGCAGGTTGTAGTCCACCTGAATGGTGCCCAGCTGCCAGCGACGGCCGATGGCATCCTTGATCATGAAGTCGAGCTTCGGACCATAGAACGCAGCCTCGCCGTATTCCACCTTTGCCTTCAGGCCCTTTTCCTCGCAGGCTTCCACAATGGCCTTCTCGGCCAATGCCCAGTCTTCGTCGGTGCCCACATACTTCTCGTGGTCGTTAGGGTCGCGAAGTGAAATCTGCGCCTCGAAATTAAAGCCAAAGGCAGTCAGCACAACATTGATGATATCCATCACATTGAGGAACTCCTGCTTCACCTGATCGGGGCGGCAGAACAGGTGGGCATCGTCCTGAGTGAACGAACGCACACGTGTCAGTCCGTGCAGCTCACCGCTCTGCTCATAGCGATAGACCGTGCCAAACTCGGCAATGCGCAGCGGCAGGTCGCGATACGAACGGGGCTTCGAGGCAAAGATTTCGCAGTGGTGGGGGCAGTTCATCGGCTTCAGCATGTACTCCTCGCCCTCCTCAGGTGTATGGATGGGCTGGAAAGAGTCCTTGCCGTAGTGAGCATAGTGACCACTTGTTATATACAGATTCTTAGAACCGATGTGCGGCGTGATGACCTCCTGATAGCCGAAACGCTTCTGCACCTTGCGCAGATGGTCCTGCAGACGCAGACGCAGGTCGGTACCCTTCGGCAGCCAGATGGGCAGACCCTTGCCCACTTTCTCCGAGAACATGAACAGCTCCATCTCCTTGCCAATCTTGCGGTGGTCGCGCTTCTTGGCCTCCTCGAGCATCACCAGATACTCGTCGAGCATCTTTTTCTTCGGGAACGAGATGCCATAGAGGCGCTGCATCTGCTCGCGAGTGGCATCGCCACGCCAGAAAGCGCCAGCCACACTGGTCAGTTTCACAGCCTTTATCTCACCCGTGTTCACCAAGTGCGGACCACGGCACAGGTCGGTGAAGTTGCCTTGCGTATAGGTGGAAATCGTTCCGTCCTCCAGATCCTGGTCAATATGTTCACATTTATAGGTCTGTCCGTCAGCAGCGAACTCCTTCAGCGCCTCTGCCTTCGGTACTTCGCGGCGCACCACCGGCTCCTTCTTCCGCGCCAGCTCCATCATCTTGGCCTCAATCTTCGGGAAGTCGCTTTCGCGCACCGACTCGCCATCGGGCAGCAGCACGTCGTAGAAGAAACCGTTCTCCACAGCCGGACCGAAGCCGAACTGTATGCCAGGATAGAGCTCCTTCAAGGCTTCGGCCAGCAAGTGAGCACTGGTGTGCCAGAAGGTGTGCTTGCCCTCATCGTCGTCAAACTTATAGAGCGCAATCGTTGCGTCCTCCATGATGGGGCGGTTCAGTTCCACTGTCTCGCCATTCACGCCACAGCTCACAACGCTGCGTGCCAGAGCAGGCGAAAGGCTCTCGGCAATCTCGAGTCCCGTCACACCCTGCTCATACGAGCGAACAGAGCCGTCGGGGAAAGTGATGTTGATCATATCTACAATATATGTTAGAAGTTAAATTGCCCGCAAAGGTACGAATAAGTGAGCAAAGCACAAAAGAAATGCTTGCTTTTCTTTTTATTTTCGAACGAAAGTACCTTATCCAAAGGTACGAACAAGTGAGCAAAATACGAAAGAAATGCTGCTTTTCTTTTTGTTTTCGAACGAAAGTACCTTATCCAAAGGTACGAATAAGTGAGCAAAATACAAAAGAAATGCCCGCATTTATTTTTATTTACGACCAAAAGCCCCTCATTTTTCAGCATAGTAAACACACGCTTAAGTCATTGATTTCAAGAGATTTAGAGCCAAGAACCGCAGTCCTCATTTAATCTTCCATTTGCGGGACTCGAGTGCCGACGCCAAAAGGACTCGAGTAGTTTGCCGCACGGACTCGAGTAGTATGGCGTCCGGACTCAAGTAGTATGGCGCGCGGACTCACGGATGATAAAACAGATAAAAGATAAAAACCACAAAGGACATTGCTGTTCACAATAATATTGGCGTGGAAAAGCGTGTCTTTCAGCACCATTGTGACGTCTTTTACGCTCCAGACTACCCCTTTGTTGAGGCGAGAAAAACATGCTGACGTCATCGAAGTCGGGCGTTGGTTTTTCGCACTTCACGTTTTTTCGCAAGCCTTGCGACGGAAAATCATTTGGCAATGTCGGAAATAATCGCTAACTTTGCAACACACATTGAGGTGTAACAAATTACTAGTGGTCTATAATATATAATAAGGTGTAAGATGAAAAGGATAAAAGAGGTATTAAATGACTTGCGACCTCTCAAGGCGATGCCGACCGGGGTGAAGTTTCTCGACGAGAACCTGGGAGGACTGTATCCAGGAGAGATAACCATGGTGTGCGGCTATGCCAACGACGGAAAGACGGCATTGATGATCAGGATGATTCACCACCTGTGCTTCGACAATGGCATCCCTGTGCTGATGATACTCAACAACACGAACGAGCAGACGTTTCTTTCCTGCATGGCTGCCTACTTTTGCAGCATCATTTGCGAAGACGTGCACAAGGTGAACGTCGACCATGACGGCACTAAGGACTACTGGAAGCTGCTCAGGGAGAAACCTTTCTACATGGCCAATCAAAAGGAGCTGAATGAGGAAATTGAAGACTTTAAAAAGGCAATCAAGAACCACGGCATCAAGGCTATCTTCGTAGAAGAGGCCTCGGGCTTTCAGGTCCCAGGTGAGAGGTGGAATAAGACTAGTGTATTTTTGAAGGGACTGGCCAAAGAACTGCAAGTAGCCATGGTAGTAGAGCAAGAGTTTAACAGCGACTGTGAATACTGGTGCGGAAGGAGTCCTTTCTGCCTGACCCGATTCGAACAAACCGACCTTGTCAACTACGCCGACAACGTGATTGGAATCATGGACTATGCCAACCATGAAAACCACGACGAACAAGGAAGAGACATGAGCGGCCTCGTCAATCTTATCATCATGAAGCACAAGGGGCTGGCATCCATCAGGAAAGACGTGTTCCTAAGGAGGATCACTCTGTACTGCCGAGACTGGCGAAGAGCTATGGAATATGAAATATCCGACATGGTAGTAGCTAATCCGCACATTCAGGACTTGGCGCAAAAGTTTGGCTGTGTATTAACCGAAGAAGTAGTATTATAAGAGACTATAAACTAGTTGATAGCGAAGAATATTAAGGAAGATAATGTGAATATAAAGGAGAAACGACATGGAACCATTGGTATTTATCATCATATCGCTGCTGGGTTGCTTCTGCTTCTATCAGTGGGATCAAAACAGGAAAGACGCAGAGGAAGTGCAGGAACTCATGGAGAGAACCAAGCGACTAGAAGAAGAGAAGAAGCAAAGGGTGGAGATTAATAGGAATGTAGAAGAGGGAAAGACCCGTCAGCTTGTCCTGTTTGCACTGGATAAGCTGGGCTGTCGCTATGAGGATGACGATGAAGACCACGTCCGAGTCACCTATCAGGGCGAGACGTTCATCATTGAATGTCAAGACGACTGCCTTTTCATCAATATCATCGATCCATGGTGGTATGTGATTCCCACAGATGACGACATCGAGGAATTCGCCCACATGCAGAAAGCCATCAACCAAGTCAACAGCCGTTGCGGCTGCACTCTTCTCTACACCATCAACAAAGAGGAGAAGAAAATCGGTGTACACACCATGAAGAACCTCATTTTCATTCCCCAGATACCCGACATCCACTCCTACCTCGAATCCATCTTCGTCAACTTTTTCAGGGCAAAACGTGACGTGCTGGCTGAAATAGAAAAGTACAAAGCGGTGGAGGCGGAGATAGCACGGCGTGCCTGAATGAGAACGGAAGATGACAATACCGCGGAAGCGGAATGCAAAGAAGAAGGAGGTGAAACGGTGTAGCGGAATGAGAATAGTTGCAGTAGCGAAACGGTAAGTCAGAGTGCTACTTCGACCTATATTTCTTGATGATGCTGTAAGCGTTGTAGAGGCCACGCTCTCCGGCACGGCTGAGGTCTTCGATGCCTTCCTGACGGAGTCCGGAGCGGAGGCGGCAAAGACCGCGGTTGAAATAGGCTTCGGCGATGTTGGAGTCTAGTTCGATAGCATGGGAAAAGTCGTCGATGGCATGGGAATAGTCCTGACGGGCGGCATAGAGACAAGCGCGGTCGTAGAATATAAACGGATTCTGAGGGTTGAGTTCAGCGGCTTTGTCGAAGTCGCCGAGCGTGCGAGCGGCCCGCAGATTGGCGTCGATGCCCTGCGCCTGGGTGAACTCATGCATGAGCGACTGACAGACGGCGCGCTGCCAATAGGCCATGGCGGAGGTGCTGTCCTCCTGCAGATAGGCCGACAGATCGTTGATGGCGGCATCGAAGTTCTGCGTCACCGTGTAGGCCACAGCGCGACGCATGAGCAGCTGGCGCTCGTTCTTGAAATCGCGAATGGACGAGATCGCTGCCGTCAGTGTGTCAATGAGCGCAAAGTACGTGAGCGTTTCGTCCTCGGTCATGGTCTGACGGTTGCACTGGATATGAAGCGGCGACGTGACGGTAATTCTGTCGTCATCCTGCGGCTTCTTGCCATTCCTATGTATGCCTTTGCCGTTTTCTTTCGAGTGGAGTGAGTTGAAACGTTCCACCTCGGTGTCGAAGGCGGTGTACTTGTTCACGTCGCCCTGCTGCTGACGATAGCTGATGACGAACATGGGCATGAGTTCGTCGTCGACCTTCCGGTGCTGCACCTTTCCCCTGTATGCGCTGGTGTATTCGTGCTCCACTTCAGGTTCATCGGCCTCTACAAGCTGGCTGTATTTGTCGAGGTCGATGTCGCTCATCTTCCTGATTTCCTTTTTCTTGTTCTTGCTCCATCGAGGCTGAATGCCCAGGTGCTTGTCCATCTGTGCCTTGAAGATGCGGAACTCGTCCATTTCTGCCTGATTGGTCATGCCCAGACGGCGGTAGCAGCTGGCCCTGAGGTTCAGTCCTGCCCAGAAATTGGGAAACTCTCCGATGACAGTTGTGAGGTCTCGTATGGCTCCGCGCAGGTCTCCCGTTCTCTCCAAAAGGAGGGCACGGTTATAGACGGCCATGATGTTGCCCGGCTCTCGGCTGATGATGAAGTCGAAGTCGTCGATGGCGCGGTTGTCGTCGCCCACCTGTACGCGCAGCTGTCCACGGTTGTAGTGGGCAAGGAAGTTGTTGGGGTCGAGCTCGATGGCCTTGTCGTAGTCGGCCAAGGCGCCACGCAGGTTGTTGAAGTTGTAGCGTGCCAAGGCGCGGTTCACGTAATTGCTCACGTATGTAGGCTTCAGCCTGATGGCCTCGGTGAGCTGTTGGTCGGCGTCGCGCCAGTTTTTCTTGTTGAGACTCATCATGGCCCGCACGGTCCATGCCTCACCGTCATAGGGGTCAAGTTCGAGGCTCTTGTCGAGGTATTGCTCGGCCTGCACGGTGTCTTTCTGCTGAAGTAAGACCTCACATTTCAGCTGATAGATCTTTGCGTTCTGGCTCCATCGCACCATCATTGAGTCGAGTTCGGCGTTGGCCTGGTCGTATTCCTTGCTGTTCAGCCGGCAGAGGGCACGGTTGTACCACAGGTTCTGGTTGATGGGATCGAGTTTGATGGCCTTGGTGTAGTCTGTGGCTGCCTCCTCGAACTTACGCTGGCGGATGCGGCAGATGCCCCGCAAGTCGTAGATTCCTGTGATGTATGGATTCAGCGCGATGGCCTCGTTGCAGTCGAGTTCTGCCCCCACGAAGTCGTCGAGGCTGTACTTGGCGATGGCTCTGTAGTACCATGGCTCATAAAGATAAGGCTTTGCGTTGATGGCCTGATTGAAATACTGCATGGAGAGCACGTAGTCTTCATAGTAGAGCGCACTGCGTCCGGCCATCAGGACGCGGTCGATGTTGTACTGGGCACAGACTGGCTGGACGACGGAGAGCAACAGAAACGAAAAACAGAGCATGCGGAGAATAAGAGTCTTTCTTCTTCTCTGCATGCTCTGCTTTTGTTTACAGACCGTTGTTCCCTTCATCTTCCTCAACCGTCTATGTGTGTCGTTGCCTTTTCTGGCGGACTTACCTTCTCACTGGCTTTGTACGGTAGGCACAGCGGTATTTACCCAGCGTGAGGCCTTTCAGTTTGTTCTTGATGAGCTGACGGCGCAGGGGAGAGATGCGGTCGATGAACATGTGGGCGTCGAGGTGGTCGAACTCGTGCTGCATGACTCGTGCCAGATAGCCCTCGACCCACTCGTCGTGCTCCACGCGGTCGGCATCTTCATAGCGGACATGGATGCGAGTGGGACGCGTCACTTTCTCGTGAATGCCGGGCAACGACAGGCAACCTTCCTCAGAGGTATCGGTCTTCGTGTCGTCCATTTCTATAATATGCGGGTTGATGAAGGCTTTCCTGAATCCGGCGTATTCGGGAAAGTCCTCGCTCAGCACGTTGAGGTCGATGACCACCACGCGTATGTCGAGGCCCACTTGCGGAGCGGCCAGTCCGATGCCTTCAGAGGCGTCGAGCGTCTCGAACATGTTGTCGATGAGCTGTTGTTGTTGCGGATAGTCCTTGGGGATGTCCTGCGACACCTTCCGCAGCACGGGCTGTCCGTAGATGTAGATGGGTAGAATCATTCCTTGTATACTAAGATGATTATTCAATAGTTAAGGCCTGTCGGCCTATTTCCGTTGCAGACGCTGCGACTCCATGTAGCTCTGCAGGATGATGGTTGCGCTGATCTCGTCGACAATAGCCTTGTCTTGGCGGGCCTTCTTGCGCATACCGCCCTGCAGCATGGCCTGATGTGCGAGCACCGACGTGTAGCGCTCGTCGACGTATTCTATGGGGATGTCGGGACAAGCCCTGCGCCATCGGTTGACAAACTGCTCCACGCGCTGCATGTTCTCGCTGGGCATTCCGTTGGGCTGCATGGGTTTTCCGATGACAATCCGTTCCACCTGCTCACGTCCGACGTATGCCTTGAGCCAGTCGAACAGTTCAGACGTAGAAACAGTCGCCAACCCATTGGCTATGATTTGCAATGGGTCGGTGACTGCCAATCCTGTACGTCGCTTGCCGTAGTCAATAGATAGAATCCGAGCCAACGGCCAAACGCTTTATCGCTGGTTGAAGAGCAACCAGGCGTCCTTGTACTGAGCGTTCTTGCGGAACTCGTTGCGACTGCGAACGGCACTTGCCTTATCGTCGTAGGTAGCTGCGATGACACGATACATGCCGTTGCTGCCGTTATAGGCTATCTGGGCATTGTGACCGGCGCTGCGCAGACGCTGGCATAGGCCTTCGGCATTGGCTTTCACAGAGAACGAGCCCAACACCACGCTGTAGCTTCTCAGACCTGAGCCGTCTACCACGGTCAGTGTCTCGGGACGTACCGACACATTGTCGTAGTTATCGGTGACAACGGTCTCTGTGCCCTGTGTGGTCGTTACGGGAGCAACGACGGGAGTTTCTGTGACAGTCTGGGTCTGCATAGCCTGCTGAGCCTCCTGAGCCTTGGCCTTCTCGTAAGCCTTCTTGTAGGCACTTTCCTTAGAACCGCAACTCGTCAAAGCCATTGCAAAAGCAAGGCCTGCACATACGAACATGAACTTTTTCATACTTTCCTATTGATATTATAAATTAAACTTAATCCACATTTGATGTGCGAAATTACACAAAATCGCGGAAAAAAGAAGAAAAAGGGCACATAAAGTTTGTTAAATGGCTTAAATACTTAGAATTCGATGAAAAAAATCCATCTTTTTTATTGCTTTTTCACAAATTATCACTACATTTGCGAACAGATTCAGAACATCTATCTATTCATTTAAAACAATAAGACATTATGAGAACATTAGGTTACATTGGCGCATTCCTTGGCGGTTCCATCGCCGGTGCTGCACTTGGATTGCTGCTGGCTCCTGAAAAGGGTGCCGACACTCGTGAGAAGATCAATGATGCTATTGACGACTTCTGCAAGAAGCACAACATCAACCTTTCGAAGAAGGAAATCGGCGACCTGGCCGACGACATTAAGGAAAAGGTGGAGGACATTATCGATTAACCAAACACAGCACCAGAAAAGACCATCCTACAGCGCATGTTTTCTAACGACAGGAACATAGAAACCATTGGGCAGCTCGTGGAGGTGCTGAAGCACTACATCGGGCTGCAGAACGAGTATCTGCGGCTCGATGTCATCGAAAAGGTGGTAAGGCTCATAACCGCACTCATCATGGCGGGCGTTACCTTCCTCATCATTATCATCATCTTCATCTATCTCTCCTTTGCCGCCGCCTATGCACTGGAGCCCCATGTGGGCTATCCCGTGGCTTTCCTCATTGTGGCGGCCTTCTATATTATTGTGTTCCTGCTGTTCATGGCATTCAGAAAATCATGGGTGGAGAAGCCACTCGTGAGGTTCCTGGCCAGCATGCTCATGGAACAGGAATGAAGGAGAGAAACTGAAAGACTTTCGTTTTAACAGCATAATTATGGCAGAGAACTCCCAGACACAACACAGCTACACCACGCTGCGCTCCATTGCCGACCGCAAAAGCCAGCTGCTGAAGGAAATCAGAAAGGACAGCGACCAGTTGACGAAACTACGACGCCAGCTCTTTGAAAAGCCAACGGCTCTGACTTCAAAGCGCAAAGGTGCGAGAATGCAGGGGCTGATGACGACGGGCGCCGGCGTGCTCGACGGGTTGATTCTTGTGTGGAAACTGTACAGGAAGTTCAAGAAATAGCTAACACCTCTTTTTATTATTGAGGCAATGAATGTCAGAATCAGACGGGTTCATTGCTGCAGAGGAAGACGCGGCAGGATGTTGTCCGCGTCTTATTGTTTTGCCAGAGTATGAGGATTTAGCGAATCTGGCTAAATCCCTATGGTTTACAGGATGTCCACCTCTTGTCCGTCGAACGCCAGCTGAATGTCGGCGGGCAGCAGTCTGTTTACCTCTTCATGAAGCCCAATGTCGTGACACGAATGCACAAGCCAGGTCTGTCGTGCGCCCACCTTCCGTGCAAAGGCCACGGCATCGTCCACACTCTGGTGAGCGTGATGCTCGGGAGCAAAGCGCAGGGCATTCACCACCAACGTGTCCACATCATGCAGCCAGGCCATCTCCTCGTCGGCTATGCTCTTCATATCCGTAATGTAGGCCAGGTTTCCTATGCGATAGGCGGTGATGGGCAGACGGCCATGGAACACGATAAAGGGCACCACCTGTAGCTCATTCACCTGCATCGGCACATGGTGATCGATGGCGTGCAGGCGAATGGCAGGTGCCCCTGGGTAGCGATGCTCTGCAAAGCAATAGGGCACCGTGTGCATCAGCCCGCGTGAAGTGTCGCGGTCAGCATAGACATTGACCTCGCCAAACTGGCAGAAAGGGCGCAAATCGTCGATGCCGCCCGCATGGTCATAGTGGATATGAGTGAGCAATACGGCATCGATTCTGCGGAAGGGCTGCGGTAGCATCTGCATGCGGAAGTCGGGCCCCGCGTCGATGACAATGCGCGTCTGCTCTGTCTCAATCATGGCCGAGCAGCGCATGCGCCTGTCGTGAGGGTCACTGCTGGTGCACACCTTGCAGTGGCAGCCGATGGTGGGAACGCCCACCGAGGTGCCTGTTCCGAGGAATGTGAGTTTCATGTCTTATTGGTTCTTTGTCGTGCCTTTGCGGCATCCGTGCCCATCGGGCTAAATGATGTTGACTTCTGGATGGATATCGATGCCGAATTTCTGGTACACATCGCGGCGTATTGCATTGCAGAGCGCCACCACCTCCTGTCCGGTGGCGCCACCACGGTTGACAAGTACGAGAGCTTGTTTGTCGTGCACTCCGGCGCGTCCGAGCGAACGGCCTTTCCATCCACACTGGTCTATCATCCACCCGGCTGGAATTTTCTCGTGACTCTCATCTATATAATAATGTGGCATGTCTGGATACTGTGCCTGTATCTGCTCAAACACACAGCGCTCCACAACAGGGTTCATGAAGAAACTACCTGCATTGCCCTGCACTTTCGGGTCGGGCAGTTTGGCGTTTCTGATGTCGATGATGACCTGCCGAAGCTGAGCGGCCGTTGGACGACTGATGTTGCGGCGCTGCAGTTCGGCACGAATGTTGCCGTAGTCCAGCAGTGGCTCGAAGCGGCCATGCAGCCTGAACACCACATAAAGGATGAGAAAGCGGTTCTTCCATTCATTCTTGAAACGACTCTGTCGGTAGGCGTAGGCACATTCCTGGTTCGTTATGGTGCGCAGCTCACCGGTCTTAATGTCGATGGCCTCCACCCTGTCGATGATGTCCTTGGCCTCCACGCCATAGGCACCGATGTTCTGCACGGCGCAGGCTCCCACATCGCCCGGAATGAGCGAAAGGTTTTCAGCTCCGTGCAGTCCGCGCTCCACACACGTTTCCACGAACTGGTCCCAGTTCTCGCCACACCCCACGCGCACCAAGGTGTCGTCCGCATCGTCGGCATCAACAATCTCAAAGCCCTTGATGGCAGGATGCACCACGATGCCGTCATAGTCCTGGGTCAGCAGAAGGTTGCTTCCGCCACCCACAATCAGGAAACTGCCGTCGGCAGTGTGCAGGATTTCTGCCACCCGACGGGCCTCCTCGACATCATGGAACTCAAGATATCGGCGGCATCGGGCGTCGATGCCGAACGTGTTGTGTGCCTTCAGGTTGTAGTCTCTCTTGTCTGTCACCATCGTCATCTACACCTTCAGTCCAACCAGTTTCCACTCTCCGTCCACGCGCTGGAAGTTCATTTCCATCTCCTGTCCGTTGGCAATGCCGCGCAAGAGAAACACCTTTCGGTTACTCTCCTGGTATTTCTGTCCGTAGACGATGTTGAAGAGCACGCCCTGAGGTAGTTCGCCAGGAGTGAAATAGGGCCAGTCGTCGGGTGTTATCTGCGTCTGTATGTCGTGCGAATCGTCTTCAGGATCGGGCCCGGAGAAACTCATCTGCTCAGCGAGGCTCTCAGCCTGGAACGTGGAGTCGGCAGCAAACTTCTCATAGAACTGCAGGAACGATGCGTTCTGGTTTTCCACCACGGCACCGTTTTCCACCGATGTGAGCATCCATTGTCCCTCAATACGGTCGAAGTTGAATTTCCTCACAGCCTGCTGCTCCAGGAAGATCTTTTCCACGACGACATGGCTGACGCTGGTGTCTTTCGACAGCTGCAGCTGCTTTCTACTGTCAAGGATGAGCGTGTAGAAGCCTTGTGGCATATAGAGCTGCTCCATGCGCCACTGGCCGGGCTGCACTTGTTTCACCTTCTGCCCGTTGACTTCGCGCAGAGGCCACTGTATGCGTCCCAGCTGGTGCTGACGGTTGTGGCAGAACAGATAGATGAAGTCGTCGAACAATTCGTCGGCGGCCTTAGGAATAGGTTGCTCGGAGATGATCTCTGCTACGGTGTCCACCTCCAGTGTGTCAGCCAAGCTGTCCACGGTCATTGTGTCGGTTTCAGCTGCAGCGGGTTTCTTCTCTGTACACGCCGTTTCGGCCATCAGCATGGCCAGGCAGACGACGAACACTACATAAACGCCTTTTCTCATACTAAACTACTTGTGAAAACTTCGTTCAAGCAATACTCTCAAATTGCACGCAAAGGTAGTGTTTTTTTTTGAACTACAAGCATAAAAGACGGAAAAACTTTCATGGCGAGGGAAATAAGCGTCTGTTTATGCGTTCCAGCTTTTGCAAAGCATGCCCTAGTTTTCGCACTTTTAGCCTCTGTCATTTCATTTTTTCGCCCCATTTGTTTGCCAGTATAGATATTTTTTGTACATTTGCAGGACTAAAAGAATCAGAACGAAGAAATGGCTCTCAACTATATATGGATCGGCCTGTTTGTCATCGGTGCCCTGGTGGGTGTGGTGCGCCTTGTCTTCATGGGCGATGCCGAGGCTCTGCCAGAGATGATGGACTCGACGTTTGAAATGTCGAAAATGGGCTTCGAGATGACCCTCGGCCTCACCGGAACGCTTACCCTGTGGATGGGCATCCTGAAGATTGGCGAGGACAGCGGACTGGTAAACCGGCTGGCCCGTGCGCTCACGCCGGTGCTCACCAAGCTGTTTCCCGAAATACCCAAGGGGCATCCGGCTCTCGGAAGCATTTTCATGAACGTCTCAGCCAACATGCTTGGCCTCGACAATGCGGCCACGCCGGTGGGTCTGAAGGCCATGCAGGAACTGCAGACGCTGAACCCCAAGAAGGACACGGCCACCAATGCCATGATCATGTTCCTTGTGCTCAACACCTCGGGACTGACCATCATCCCCGTCTCCATTATGGCCTATCGTGCCAAGGCGGGCTCTGCCGACCCAACCGACGTGTTTATTCCGCTGTTGCTCACCACGCTCTGCTCCACCCTGGTCGGTCTAGTGGTGGTGAGTCTCTACCAGCGCATCAACCTTTTTAAACGGGCCTTTCTGGTCATGTTTGCCGTTGTGGCAGCCCTGGTCGGTGCGTTGTTCTGGGCCATGAGCGGCATGGACAACACACACGTGCAGTCGTTCTGCCGTCTGCTCACGAGCTGTCTCATCATCGGAGCCATCCTCACGTTCATCGTGTCGGGCTGGCGCAAGAAGCTCAATGTGTACGACTCATTCATCCAGGGTGCCAAGGGGGGCTTCGATGTGGCCATCAGTCTCATCCCCTACTGCGTGGCCATCCTTGCCGCCATTGGCGTGTTCAAGGCCTCCGGAGCGCTCGGGCTCATTCAGGACGGACTGACCTACGTGGTGGAAGCCTGCGGAATGAACTCAGACTTCGTGGCTGCCGTGCCCGTGGCACTAATGAAACCGCTCAACGGATCGGGTGCCCGAGGCATGATGCTCGAATGCATGGCCACCTACGGACCCGACTCTTTCGTGGGCCATCTCGCCGGTGTGCTCCAGGGATGCACCGACACCACGTTCTACATCCTGGCCATCTACTTCGGCAGTGTGGGAGTGAAGCGCTATCGCCACGCCGTCACCTGCGGACTGATGGCCGACTTTGCCGGCATGATTGCGGCAGTGCTCTTCAGCTATTATTTCTGGGGATAAAACCACAACCATCAAGAACCCTACGACATGAAGAAAAGAAACATCATCCTCGTCCCGGTCTTTGCCCTCCTCATGCTTGGAAGCTGCAAGGAAGGAAAAGACAACGGCGCACAGGCAGGAACCGACCCCATCGCCGAGGCCATGGCCGCTGACTCGGTAGACATTCCCATGCGGCAGCTCACCGTGGGACAGAAAACCTACAACGTGGCAGACATCGACGACTCGGCCCGTGTCTATAAGGACAACGTGGACCGCAGCCGCTGCTTCATCGTCATATCGAAAAAGGAATACAGGCTCTACGTCTATGAGGTGGCGGCCGACCAGAAAGACACGACGCTGGCGGCTCATTTCCCCGTGTGCTATGCCAAATATCCTGAGGCAAAGACCCAGAGCGGCGACATGCGCACGCCGGAAAGCTCCATGCAGGAGCCATTCACCATCAAGCAGATTCAGGACGCCAGCGACTGGCATCACGACTTTGGCGACGGCCGGGGCTCCATTAAGTCCTACGGTAACTGGTTCCTCCGTCTTGACACACCTGGATTCACGGGTGTCGGCATTCACGGAAGCACCAACAACGAAGCCAGCGTTCCAGGACGCGACAGCGAGGGTTGCATCCGTCTGCGCGATGCCGACCTCATCGTCCTCCACGACCGTTTCGCCCAGGAAGGGCAGAAGGTGGTCATCAAGGGCATTAAGCAAGGCAAGCTGCCTTTCGAGCTGAAAGCCGAACAAGCACTGGCAGAACGTTACAAGGCTCCCAAGGAGGGCTACAAAGCCCCAGCCACAGCTGAGCCACAGGAAGAGACAGCCCCTGCCATTCCAGAAAACGACGGCAGTGCGGACATCGCCCCAACGTCCCCACCCCCCTCTGCCAGTGCCCCTGACGAACAAGCCGAACCGGCCAAGGGCGGCGTCAATCCAAGTCTGGGAGCTCGTCCCTCGGACAAGGAACTGGAGAAGCTGAAGCAAAAGGGAGGCATCAAGCCCAGCAAAGAACAACCGAAAAAGAAATAATTACCACATTTTATTTTAACCATAAAAAACTTACGGATTATGAAAAAGATCATGAAATCTCTCGCCGTAGTGTTTGCCCTGTGCACACTGTCGGCCATGCCCGCTCAGGCCAAGTCGCCCGAGAAGAGCCAGAACACTGAACTGCAGCAGCAGCGCTATGTCGTGGTGAATGGCGTGAACGTACGCCTGCGCTTTGAGCCCAACCTGAACTCAAGCTACCTGCACTACGACAACGGAACGCCCCGCTACGCGCCCAAAGGCACCTACTTGAAATATCTGGGCCAGAAGGGCGACTTCTACTATGTGGAATATGCCGGCTACAAGGTGTACATCTCGAAGCAGTACTCCTACCTCTCTGGCAGTTCGACTTCATCTGCAGCTACAAGCAGCACCGGCAAGTACTATGTGGTTGTGAACGGAACGAACGTGCGTCTGCGCACCGGGCCATCGACCAACTACCCCTACTTCACCTGGAACGACGGATCTCCCTGCTACCTTCCCAAGGGTTCCTATCTGAACTACGTGGGACAGGCCGGCGACTTCTACAAGTGCACCTACCAGGGCCACACCGTCTACATCTCAAAGAAATTCTCTTACATCACAAAGTAAAGAATCAGTAATCAAATATTGGATATAGTGGAGTTCAGGAGTTCAGGAGTTACAGGAGTTTCAGACGATAGTTTTTATTAGCTTCATTAAAGAATTTAGCGCTAAAAGTATCGTCTAAAACCCTAAACTCCTGAATTGCTGAACTCCCGAAAAAAGAGTTCAGTATCTAACACCCATTAACAACGAATGAACAAAAAAAGAATCTGGTCGGCAGCAATAGTCATGCTCGCAGCTGTAGGCCTGCAGGCCCAGACGAGGAGTCTGGGCATCAGCAAAGAGGAAGCGCTGGCCAACACTCCTGTCATGCCCCCCGTGGAAGAAGTGTTTGATGTACTGCCCGAGGAGGTCACCGACAGTCAGAAAAGCGGTGAACCCGTGCAGCCAGGAACAGCTACCATGCGTCGGGTACGGATGGGTAAGAAGGTGTTCGACGTGGCCGATCAGACCGACAACCGCCGCGTCTACCGTGAGCAGGTGAAGCGCGAGAACTGCTTTATCGTCATCTCCAAGCAGGAATTCCGACTCTATGTCTACGAGCAGGTGGGCAAAGACACGTTGCTCGTGGCCCACTATCCCGTCTGTCTGTCCAAAGTGAAGGGCAACAAGCAGCGCGTGGGCGACATGAAGACACCGGAATGCACACCGAAGAACCCGTTCCGTATCAGTCAGATACAGCCCGCTTCGTCGTGGAAACACGACTTCAAGGACGGACGAGGAAACATTCCTTCCTACGGCGCTTGGTTCCTCCGTCTGGTCACACCTGGCCATTCTGGCATCGGAATCCACGGAAGCACCAGCAACGAGTCGAGCGTTCCCGGACGCGACAGTGAGGGATGTATCCGCCTTCGCGACGACGACATCAAGCACTTGAAGGAAAACTACGCCCGCGTAGGGACGCCCGTCATCATCAAGAGCGACGCCAAAGGCCCCAACTGCGGACCGTATGCCTTCGAGGAGAAAGCATGGAAAGCCGCCAAGGACTTCCAGCTGCCCACCAGGGGCTACACGCTTCTCAAAGGTGCCACCTTCGAGAAATAGGCCGCAGTCCGACAACACCAAAAGACCCCTGTGCAGTCCTTGCGCAGGGGCTTTTTCGTCTTCGGAGCTAACAAAAACCAACTTTTCCGAGAAAAACCATCCAATCTTTCACCTTTTCGAAAAAATATGACTAACTTTGCACCCCAAAAGCATGAGCAAACATTTAGAATATGATACTCGAAAGAATAGAAGAACTGCTGAAAGAGGTTAGCAACCTTACAGCGTCGAATGCAGAAGAGATTGAACAGCTGCGACTGAAATACCTCAGCAAGAAGGGCGAGATCAACGCCCTGATGCAGGAATTCCGCAACGTGGCCGCCGAGGAAAAGAAGACGGTGGGCATGAAAATCAACGAGCTGAAACAGACTGCCACCGAGCGCATCAACCAGCTGCGCGAGCAGACTGCCGTGGCCGAGGCTGCCGGCGACGACATCGACCTGACCCGCTCGCCCTACCCCATTGAGCTCGGCACACGCCATCCGCTCACCATTGTGCGCAACGAGATCATCGACATCTTCCAGCGCATGGGATTCGTATTGGCAGACGGCCCCGAGGTGGAAGACGACCTGCACGTGTTCACCAAGATGAACTTCGCCGCCGACCACCCCGCCCGCGACATGCAAGACACATTCTTCGTGGAGCAGAGCGCTACGGGCGACGTCACCAAGAACATCCTGCTGCGCTCACACACCAGCTCGGTGCAGGCCCGCGTCATGGAGACCCAGCAGCCGCCCATCCGCATTATCTGCCCCGGACGCGTCTATCGCAACGAGGCCATCACGGCGCGCGCACACTGCTTCTTCCACCAGATTGAAGGCCTGTACATCGATAAGAACGTGTCGTTTACCGACCTCAAGCAGGTGCTCCTGTCGTTTGCGCGCGAGCTGTTCGGCGCCGACACCAAGATTCGCCTGCGTCCCAGCTATTTCCCCTTTACGGAACCGAGCGCCGAGATGGACATCTCGTGCCACATCTGCGGTGGCAAGGGCTGCGGATTCTGCAAGCACACCGGATGGGTGGAGATACTTGGCTGCGGCATGGTCGACCCCAATGTGCTCGAGCTTTGCGGCATAGACAGCAAGGTGTATAGCGGATACGCCTTCGGACTTGGCGTAGAACGCATCACCAACCTGAAGTATCAGGTCAGCGACCTCCGCATGTTCTCAGAGAACGACACGCGTTTCCTGCGCGAGTTCGAGGCCGCCCACTAACCCCGGTATTGCTCATTCAGGTTCCGCAAATTGGCGAGTTGCAGAAGTTACAGACTGAACTTCCAAACTCCATGAGTGGCGTAGGCCGAGTACCCGAAACGACAGTCCTGCCGCGGCAACATGCCACTGCCGGAAAAGTAAACTGGCAGACCTGCAAAAAAAAATCTAGAGAATTTTCGTCGAAAGTGCCACTTTCAGCGAAAATTCTCTAGATTTTTTTTGCGCCCCTGCCAGTCTTGGTTTCGCTCCATGACCCGATGGGCGCGCCGATGCGTCGGCTTTGCCTATTTGCCGCTGTTGCGGAACATGAACTTTACCGAGTTTCCCGTGGTGCCCACCTTCACGTCGGGCATGGCCATCATGAGATACTGCTTGCCGTCTTTCTCAATGGTGAAACTGCGAATCTTCTCGGCCTTCAGCTGCTCGGCGGTGTACTCCTTGCCGGCGTTCAGGGCATGGAAGAACTTCAGGCCCTTGGTTCCCAGCACGTCGGTCACCTTGTCGTACATCACGTCCATGTCGCCCTCGGCCAGGATATGGTCGCCATAGTAGGCCACATCCATCGAAGCCCCCATGCTACCGCTGGAGAGGCTCACCACGCGGATGCCGGGAATGCCCTTGAAGTCGTCGGCCTTCAGGCCCAGGGCCTCGATGGCTCCCTCATACCGTGCCTCGTTCTTCAGCGGTTTGAGCGTCACGGTGAGGTTGTACTCAATGTAGGCATGCTCGTCGCCCGAGTCGTCTTTCTTGTAGACAATGTCGAAGGCCGGATCGGGCTCATCGGCATAATACTCGGTCGACTCGTTGCCCTCGAAGTTGAAAAACAGCTCCACGAAGCGGTCCTTTCCCTCCTCGGGCAGATAGAGATAGACGTGCTCCCAGTCTTTTTTCTCCACTCGGTTCCAGTCCATGTCGGTCATCCTGAAGCCTTTGCCCTTCAGCCCGTTCAGCCAGGCCAGCAGTTCCTCGCGGCTGACACCCTTGTACCACACCTCGTAGCGGAAGTCGTCAGACCCCTCAAACTGCGTCATCACAATCTTTCCGCCGGTCTTCAGCTCGTCGATTCCGTACTTGCCGAACATGGCCGACGGCCATTTGCCCGACTCAGGCTTCTCTGCCGGTGCCGACGCGGTGTCGCCACCGGCGCTTTCGCCGCCCGGCTTGGAGCCACAGGCCCACAGGCCCACGACTGCCAGCATCATAAAAAACAAATACTTTTTCATTTCCTTTGGTTTTGGTTGATAAACTGAGTAATAACGCTGCAAATATAGCGTTTTTCGCCAATATGTCCAAACAAAACACCAGGAATTTGTCAAGATTATATTCATAAAGGAGTATGGTAGTTTGGACGAAACTATCCTGCGCATACTACTCTGAATAGAAGTTTCCGCCGTTTTTTTCGCCTGAAACCGATTGTCCAAACTCCTATACTTTCAAACTACATGAATACTGTAAGCAAAGCTTGTTCCTGCTTGACAGAAAAAAACAATCACATTGGCGCAGCTACCTTTGTTCCATACTATCCCGAATCAGAAGAACTTAGAATAAGGCAGTGATTTGATGTATTGTTCCATATAGTCAAAGTCGGGAGTTCCATCTGATGTTGCTGGTAAAATAATTTCCGATTGTTCCATCAGCTCCTTAGTCCATTTGTTGTTGAAGGCATACTTGATGCTTTCGTTTTTAATGACAGTGGCAATAAAGATAGCGATGTATGGTGTAAGCCTGAACTTGGGTTTTAAAACATTTACATCGTCTGTAGCCCAGTAGGGCGCGTCCTGAAAGAATGCTTCGCCAATAGACCCGTTATAGCATACAGAGATGGTTCCTGCCTCACAAAGCTCGTCATCGTTGCCTATATGGTTGGTGATGCCATTGTTAAAGGCCGAGGCTCCTACATAATTAATGCGTCCTTCACGCTGGTTGGCTTTTGTGAGACGACTACCTTTGGCTATTGTAAACAATAAACTATTCTGGCCCCCCAGGCGGAAACTCTTCCATCCATCGGTGTTGAGTGGCATTTCCTGTACGTCTGATGGGGAAAGAATCTCTTTGAATTCTTCTTTCAAAGGCAATCCATAAAGCCTGTTTTCACTAACGTTTTCAAAGAAGGGAGCTTCCTCAATACCCAGCTTAAACAGGGCGTATGCCAATGTGCGTTTCATGAAATCGGCTCGTGTGGGCATTGGGACTTTTATGTCCTCCTGATAGCTCAGATGCTCATCAGGTTTTATCCATTGGATTGTGTCGCTTCCAACCTGCTTGCGAACTATGTCAACCCATTTCCGCTCTATGGCCTCCCATCGGCCGCGAATGTCCTGGCGTCCCTGGTTCTTGATGGTTTCCAATCCGTCTTCAGCCATGTAGCAGGTGAATACTTCCTGCTTATGTTGAGGTGTACCAACAACGAACATGAAGATGCTTGTTGTTACTCCAGAGAATATTTCTTTTGGAAGCTTGATTATTTTTGTCAGCCGGTGGCATTGCAACCAGCGACGAACGCGTCCACGGGCTTTCTCCAGTTTGTTGTCTGGCAAAATGAATGCACAGAGGGTTCCTTTAGGCACATTGTTGAGCACATTCTCAACAATGTCCAGGCAGCCATATTTATTCTCAAAAGGTGGATTCATCAGCACCTTGGTGATAGGCTTCTGGCGTATCCACCATCCTGCCTCTACCGAGCGGCTATCCATGTGCTCAAGATTGGTTTTCCCGTCTTTGTGAATCAGCATGTTGGCGCAGGCCAAAGCATATATCTCACGGTCAAACTCGATACCATAGAGTTGCGCCTGAGCAATCTCGCGAGCTTCATGGGTACGAACGCCACCAGCTTCTTTAATCATGTTGCACATGGATTTTACAAGGAACGCTCCACTGCCACATGCCGCGTCAAGTATGGTGTCTTGCTTTGTGGTGTCAGTAATCTGGTACATGAAAGAGGTGATATGGTCTGGTGTGAACACCTGTCCAGACTCAGACTTGGCTTTATATCGGTTGAATTCGTTGAAGAATATTGCCATAACATCCTCTCCATTCCAGAAATCGGAGTTGATATTGTCGGAAATCTTGGAGACATCTTCTATGAACTGATTGATGGCCTCTTGCTTACACTGGGTGTTCAGCTTGATTTCCGAAAAGACATCCAATAGTATCTGTAGTTTTTTGTTCTTTGCCAAGTCTTCTGTCAAAGAACTTTCCAAAGTTTCACGAATGGAGGTGGAGAAGAGTTTGAATGACATACCCTTAACCAAAGTGGCTCCATAGCGCTTGGCTACCAGAGCACAAGCGGTAAAAATCATACGATGGTAAAGGTTCTTTATCAGAAAATCAAAGTGTAAGGTGTCGTTGATACTATGAGTCAGTGAGTAGATAAGCAGTTTGTTGATGCGGTTGGTAGAAAAGAGTCCCAAGTAATGCTCTTTGTCCATCAGCTCGTTTTCATCAGCAAAAGGTTCGCCATCTTTATATACTTCCACCTCAAAACCGTTATAAAGCAGTCCAACGACATGCTTATAGCGGGTTTGGACGATATGGATGTTCTTCAAGAGTTCTTCACGCTCCTTGTTTCCTATTTTGATGTTGCTGCCTTTAACCTCTAATACGAGTGCGGGGTAATGAGTCTCATGGGGCAAATACCATCCATCGGGGCGATCCTTGATTCCACGGAACCCCAATTGATTAAAGGAAGTTAGCTGGCCGACACCTGCTTTGGCAGATTCAGTTTCTTCTAAATGAAGTTTCGTTCTGGCTATGTCGCGAACTTGATCCTCTGTGTAGATTGTACTTGCCATGTTGCTCAATAATTTTGATTTAACGATATCATGCACATTCCTGTGCAAAAATACAAATAAAAATGGGAATAACACGAACAATGGCGAGATTTATACATAATTTAATAATTATTTGTGGCTAACAAAAGCATTACTTTATAATTGACGTTTACTTAAATCCTTCATTTTCGTTTTGCAGTATTATCGTTTCCAGTACAAACATTCGCTTAAGGTGACTTTTAATTATCGCTTGCAATTTTGTCTCTGATTCAAAACAATTCTGAATATCAGCGAATATGGAAATATCTAATTCGTGATAAATAGAATGTCCCTTATGTGAGTATAGGAAAGAAAGAAGGTGCTTGTTGCATAGTCTCAGCCCACCTCTATCACGTCGTCGAGGTTGGTGGTTTGGTTGCGCATGGGCTGGAAGAGAATGCCGTCGGTCTGCCGCTCGTGTTCCTCTTTCTCAATGTCTTGCGAGGCCAACCGTATCTTGTTCATGCCGTATCGGGTGTTGATGCTGTCTGTGGCAGCCATCAGCCGTTTCGACTTTTGCGGACTTGCCACGGGTTGTTGGAACAGGTTCTGCTCAACGGCCCCGTCGGAAGAGATGTCGCCCAGGATGACGCCCGCGCGCTTATACTGGTAGTAGGGCTCAAAAATGGCGTCGAAAGCCTGGTGGGCGGCCTTCACGATGGTGGTGGTGTCGGCGGTCGACGACGGCAGACGCAGTGTGAAACTATTGCTGTACTGGGCCAGGTCTTCACGATGACGGTTGGTGTTGGCAAACACGGTTACCGACTTGCAGACCGTATGTTGGTCGCGCAGTTTTCGCGCCGCTCCCACCGCATAGTTGGCAATATAGGTGGCCAGCCGTTCGCGGTCTTGGGTCATGTAAGTGAAGGTTCTGGAGTACATGATTGTCTGTTGCTTGGGGGGCAAAGTGATGTCGATGGCGCGCGTACCGCGCAGTTCCAGCCATGTGCGCACGCCGGTTATCCGGAAGCGGTTCTGTATGAACGCCTTGGATTTCTGCGTGTAGTCCCATGCCGTTTCTATTCCCAGCTGCTTCATCTTCGGTGCCGAGCGCCAGCCCACACCCCAGACGTCGGCCACGGGAAGGCCGCGCAGGGCCTTCTCAATGTTCTTTTCTTCGAGAACACAGATGCCATGGTAGCCGTTGTAGCGCTTCGCATACCACGTGGCAACCTTGGCCAATGTGTAGGTGGGGGCGATGCCACAGCTCACGGGAATACCCGTTCCGTGCTCTATCGACTCCTTGACAATGGCCACCTGTTCCTGCAGTTGCACCTTGTCGGTATAAGGCAGCGAGGCAAAGAACTCGTCGACACTGTACTGGTGGAACTGGGTGACGATGTCAAGCTCTCTCACCACCTGCATGATGCGCTTCGACATGTCCACATACTTATGAAGGTTGGCTGGAAACACGGCCACGTTATTCTTCGTCAGCACGTCCTTCACCTGAAACACGGGATTGCCCCTTTTCAGGCCCAGCGCCTTGGCTTCCTTGCTCAGCGCGAGAATGATGCCACCGCCCGCCTCGTTGTAGTTGGCCACCACAACGGGCTTGCCTTTCAGCTCTGGACGTAGCGATACCTCGCACGACGCATAGAAACTGTTGCAGTCTATATGGAGAACATACATCGGCCGTATTCTTGGTTACACGAATTGCAACTGCAAAGATAATCATTATTCCGCGCAACAGCAAATAAAGGAAAGGAATCGTCTGCCTTTGAAGTTTTTTTCGCAAAAAGACGACCATTTTGATGGTCATGTCGGATAAAAGTGCTACTTTTGCATCACCGAATAAACTACTATCATCATGAAGAACATGACAACAAAATGGATGCTGGCGGCAGTTCTTGTTCTGCTGACAGCCTGTGAGAAAGCCTACGACGACCAGTCTGTGGTGATTGATGAAGGAAAGAACGACAGGGGAAACGTCACCCTGCGAGTCGTCAACCTTGAAATGATGCCTTTCAGCAACGTGACGCTCACGAAGGCCACCGGCGATGTGGGCAACGTGTGCTCGCAT
>JAEEGL012246107.1_pt1 | contig 25510 bp, 18 predicted proteins | sample 9134231 | NCBI WGS metagenome assembly JAEEGL01 (sample SAMN16246548, study PRJNA631951) | gut metagenome | biome: gut microbiome; feature: rumen; material: fiber-attached | host: Bos | place: Iran: Karaj | collected 2018-10
ACGGTAGCGGCCTGCGCCTGTACAAACGGTGCAGGTGCCATTTCCTGTACTGCCTGCTGCGCCATCGGCGGCGCGGTTTCCGCCATCTGCGGTCTTTCATATGTCATTTGCGGTTGTACGGCCTGCGGTTGTACCACCTGCGGCTCACCCGGCTGCACGGGCTGCATCGGCGTCGGAGTGCCCTCCTGCATGACCGGAGGTGTCTGCATCGGAGGTGCCTGCATCGGCTGTCCGTCCGGTGTCATCATCGGAGCCGCTCCCGCTGCTCCCGTTGAAGGAAGAAGCATCGCATCGAGCGCCGGATCATCCTGCACGCCGACGCGTTTCATATTCTGACGTTCAAACTGACGCTCTCTCTTCTTTGTATTTTTCACGGGATTTAAACATACCCCCGCAAGTCTCAATAATCCAAATACGATTCCGCCCTGCAGAATAAGATTGAGCGGTGTCCACAAAGTCATCAGGATATTACCCTTTTGAATATAATTCATATCCACAATGGTACGCATTCCCTGGAATGTTACATCATCGATTTCCACACCGAGAAACGAACCGATGCAATCGAAGATGGTTACCACCGGATTGAACAACAGCAGGAATATCGCAATATCCAGATGGAATTCGGGAATGTTCTGAATTGCGGTTCCGGAATAGGAAAAGTTCTGATAATAATAATTGCTGATGGCTTCGTTAATCAGTTCTCCGATTCCGTAAACGATTCCGTAACCGATGAAAGTACCGATAACCAGTATTCCAAGAATTACATAGGAAAGAATAACTGCAAATACCGTCTTTTTGGTCAGGGAGGAGAAGAAAACTCCGAACGCCGCAATATAGGCAATTTCCAGAATCTCTACCACAACCAGACCGAATAACTGAATCAGACTCAAACCGCCGTAGATAAATACCAGTGCCAAAAACGGCATCGTGGACAGAATCAGCAGTATTCCGAGTGTAACGCAGGATAAATACTTACCCATAACGATTTCAAACGGTGTCATTCTGGTAGTCAGTAAAACATCCAGTGTCTGTCTTTCCTTTTCACCGGATATGGTATTCGCCGTCAGTGCCGGCATCATGGTAAACAGAACGGCTGCTTCCGTTGAAATAAGTGTAATCAGCATGTAAACCAGAGAACGATAATCGATTCTTTCTCCGGAAAGTCCTGCCACCGTCATGTATAACATGAAACCGGAGGCGATGGATGCAATCACTCCGTTAAAAATCAACATCAGAATCAGCACCTTCGGGCGCTTGATGTCTATGGACATATCTTTAAACAATACCGCATTCTTTGCGAACGGGTTTTTCTTTGTAATACTGCTCATCTTCTGACGCCTCCCTGCTGCTGGTTACGAGCGGCCTGACCGCGGTTAACGATCTGCATAAACAATGCTTCCAGGCTTCCTTCCTGTCTGGTAAAGGAAAGAATCGGAATTCCCTCCCTTACAAGCGCGGTCAGAAGTCCCGCTTCGTCCTGCTTGTTTCCGGTAAATACAACCTCAATGATATTGGCACGGGCGGATAGATGCTGTACGTTGGGATTCTCCTGAAGAACCCGGAATGCCGCATCTATGGCATGCTCTTCCACAACGATAATAATCGGGCTCTGCATCGCTGCAGCTCTGTGAATTTCATCGATGGTTCCCTTTAACATCATCTGTCCGTGATCGATAATTCCGATGGTCGTACACATTTCGGAAAGCTCGGGTAAAATATGCGAACTGATAATAATCGTTTTTCCCATGGAGGAAAGATTCTTAAGAATCTCCTTTAATTCATATCTTGCTCTGGGATCAAGACCGCTGGCCGGCTCATCAAGGAAAAGAATATCCGGGTTATGTACCAGTGCTCTGGCGAGGCAAAGTCTTTGCTTCATACCTCGGGAAAGTCCGTTTACATCCGTATCCAGTTTATGATCCAGTTTCACAAGTCTTAACAAATCCAGACAGAGATTATCCGCATCCTCTCCGATTAGTCCGTAAGCCGATGCGAAAAACTGCATATACTCCATCGTCGTAAAGGAATTGTATACGCCGAAAAAGTCCGGAACATATCCAACCTTATTGCTTAACTGTCTGTGATGGGAAAGCATCTTCTGTCCGTCGATGAACACTTCTCCGGAATCCGCGCCCAAAAGACCCACACAAATACGCATGGTAGTGGTTTTTCCGGCACCGTTGGCGCCGACGAATCCGAACAGTTCTCCGTCTCCCACCGTCAGGTTTAAGTTACGCAATGCGTAGAACTTACCGTATCGTTTGTTTAGATTCTTTATTTCCAGCATTGGACTGTCTCCTTAGTTCTTCTTCTCGTTCATCTGTGAAAGCGTAACTTTCTGCACGACGGCTTCCGTACGCTCATTTCTGTATTTCTTCGTAAACTGGATATCCTTACAGCAGGAGTTCTTGGGGAATCCGATGATGTACATGGTATACATTTCGTCCGCATCGGGATCCAGCGTTCCGGTATAATTATAGTTCTGCGTGTTGTTTACACGGTCTTTAATGTCATCTCTCGCATTATAGTACAGATAATCCGCAAGTGCTTTTCTGTTCGTATACTGTACAAATTTATCCGAAAGGCTTCCGAACAGGAATCCCAGCAGAATATGTTTGTCCGCCGATGTAAATACGACTTCGCTGTTGGAATATCCGAGGTTCTCGCCGTATTTCCATTTTACGGATCCTATGTCGAAAGTATCGCCCGCTTTCATGTCACCGATGCGAAGCACAACACTGTCGCTGTAATTCGACTGGCCCGAATAAGGTGTCTTTGCCGCTACAACAAATACGTTTTCAAGATCCTGGCCGGTTTCGTTGTGAATGACGCATTTTTCCGCATTCGTTTCATTTGCGTAAATGCCCTTGTTTACATCCACCGTAAATGTCTTCTCGGAAGGATAAATGCTTTCAAGAAGGAAGCGGTCGGAACTTAATGCCACATTTCCGGAGAAACGAACCGTTTCATCATCAACACCCTCACGGAACGCAACACGGTATGAATTGGAATCCACACTTGCGTTACTGCTGAAGTATGAATGAATTTCACGAATCAGTTCCAGATTATACATCTTGGAGAAGCTGACTTCACAGGTGCGGTTCGAAGGTGTCGTTACCGCTACATAGTTTTTCTCGTTTGCCGCAGGTTTCTGAAGTTCCAGAACCGTCATTGCATTCACACGCGGACGGATGACTCTGGTAGAGAATCCGATGCAGTAAATAAGCACTGCCAGAATAACGGAAAGAATCGGATACCAGATCCACAAACGGAATGTCTTTTTCTTCTTCTTGTTCACAAGATAAAGAACCAGAATCGCTACCAGATATCCGATAATCGGAATCGCGTAGAAAAGTGTCGGCGGAACCGGTGCACTTGACGCGCTGTCCAAAAGATCATCCAGTCTGTAACCCGTAGCGGAACTGGAATAATTGTAACTCATATAGGAATTCTGCTGATTCTTGTAATTCTCTTCCACTTTGGGCAGGGTATATTTCCAAAGAACCCAGTACAGAATCTCCGATGCATTGGAGTAGTTCGGAATCGGATTCATGGTAAAATCGATGCCGTACAAAGCAATGTGTCCCGCACCTCTGTCGATGATATAACCCATCGTATAGTCGCCTCCGGGAGCATCGCCGTAGATTGTTTCCGATTCATCCTCTGTTTCCATCTCAAGAACATCCGCGGATGCAGTCGGGAAATTGTACTCTACCGGATCGGGGTCCTGAAGCCCGTATGCATAAAGATAAACTTTATCGATACAATAATCGTAATAATACTGTTCCAGATAATACGGTACGGTGCCGTTTTCAAGCTCGTCTTCGTAAACTCCGTACTCATACATAAAGTCTTCAAGGCAAAGCTTATCAACATCCTCACGATAGTTGTAAAACAACTCATCGTAATACTGCATGAATTCCTCATCATTTCTCGGATCCGTATCGCCTTGCTGGCCCGATCCGTAAGTCTGGTAAAGCGGAGAATAATACGGCAGTCCGAAACTTGTGGTATAGCGGGTCATCTTCTGCGGTGTGACATTCAAAACATTTCCCTTGATTTTGGAAAGCGTCTTAGAAGAGTTGGAACCGGTTCCGATAACCAAAAGACCGCCGCGGTTTACCCACATGTTAAGCGCTTCAATCTGTTTATCCGTAAGAAGATCCGTACTGAAGTTGGAAATTACAATCACTTCAAGCATATCCAGACCGTTTACGCTTTCGGGAAATGTATCCGCTGTCAGTTCCATTAAATTTGTCTTAAATGTTTCGCTTGCATAAAACTCAACATTGTCCATGTAGCCGAGTGCAGAATAGTCATCGCTTAAAATTCCGACATCGATTTTCTTTGCAGCGACGGAGTCGACATTTAAGCGGTCCTCTCTCGTCCAGACCACCTTACCCTTTTTGTCTACGACACGGACACGCATTTTTCCGTAGTTATCCAGCACCTTGGCATAAAATGTTACGGTCTTCTTCTCGCCTCTTCCGATGCTGATGTCCGATTCATACATGATGTTGTAATTTACTTTGTTGGGAACAATCAGCTGCAATCTGCCGGAAAAATCATTGCTTAAATTTTCCACCGTAACGGTAAAAGGGACATAGTGTCCCATTTCCGCTTTGTTGTCAAAGCCGACCTTGATCTCTGCGTTGAATTTATCCGCATCCGCCTTTGCAGGAAACGACGGGAGTAATGTCATAAGTGCCAACATTGCCCCCATCAGGATAATACCGATGCGTTTCCAAGTTTTTTTCATTTCTTCCGTCTCCTGTTATTCCAATTTTTCAAGAAGAATAATTCCGTCTTCGATTGCTACGATTTTATAAAGTCCCTCGTCCGCGTCCACCAGACTGTCGTCCGATACTTTTAATACAAATGCTTCCACGCTGACATTTCCGTCCTCGTCCTTTAACAGATCCACGTCATCGGAAATCTGTACAAAAACTTCGTCGGAGTCCTTGTATACTTCCAGAATTCTTCCGTATACAATGTCCGCCCCTTCCGATTCCCCGCCGGCAGGTGCACTATAGTGTTGTTTACTGTCTTGCTTTGCTCCCTGCGTTTTCTCACGGGGATCTGCAGTAATATCGTTCCTGTCTTCAGGAAGTCCTTCCGCATCTTCCGTTGCTTCCCGTTCGGCATTCTCTGCCTCGGGTACTGCCCCGGCTTCCGCCGTAAAACCATCCGTTATTCCGTTTACTTCAAGGCTCAGGCTCTTTGCTGTTTCTGCCTGTGTTGACGCATTTTTGCTGCTGTGGGTAAGTAAAATTACCGGCAGTACCAAAACCGCAATCATCGCAACCGCCGCAAGTGCTCCGGCCCAGGGCAGAATTACCGCGATTACCGGTTTTTTCCGTTTGGGCTTCGCTTCGGGCTTAGCCCCGGCTTTTACCTCAGGCTTGTCCATGGTTTGCGCAGGCGTTATTTGTGCCGGTGTGCTTTCTGCGGGATGTACTTCTTTTTCCGGAAGGGATTTCTCAATCCTTGCCCATAAATCAGGTACTTCACCTGCGACCATCTGCTTATATTCATTTTCCAGATTCTTACTCATAACCGTACCTCCGAAGTTTCATAAGGGCGTTTTTATAGCGCCAGGTGACGGTACCGAGTGGCGTGTTTAATGCATCCGCTATTTCCTGGAAGGTCATGTCGGAGAGAATTTTCATACTCACCACAACCCGTTCTGCCTCTTTTAAGGAATTTAAGGCTTCCTGTAAGCCCACATCGGAAATCACTTCCTCTTCCACCTGTGAAGTAACATCCTCTTCCTCCGGCAGTTCTTCCGTTAATACTTCCCTCTTGTTCTTTCTTAAGAAGTCCAATGCCATATTTCTTGCCACGGTAGCCAGATAAGCTTTGTGTCCGTTTGACTGCGGTTTGTACTGATCCGCAATCTCCCAAAGCTTGATGAAAAACTCGCTGGTGATATCTTCGGCATTCTCTTTGGAGTTCACAATTCCGTATACAATTGTGTAAATGTAGGAAAGATAGGCTGTATAAATATCTTTCAGCCCTTCTTTGTCACCGCTTTTTATGCGGGCCATACATTCGTTAAATTCCTCTTGTGTCACAAAGATTCCTTTCCGAGTCTTCAACTAAGATACGTTTATGAATTGCTCTTTTTATGGATTATTTTGCAATTTCCCTGATTTCTTTTAATTCTTCGACCGTAAAATCATAGTCGGTATTGCAGAAGGCACAATGTAACTGTACATTTTTCCCTTCTTCTATCATGGAATCCAGTTCTTTCCCGCCGATGCTGATCAGCGCTTTCTTTACGCGTTCCTTGCTGCAGTTGCAGGAAAACTTCGGTTCTGCGAAGTCCACGATTTCCGGATCCATTCCCTTTGCAATGATTTCAATCAGATCCTCGGGTGTTTTTCCTTCATCCAGAAGACCCGTCACGCTTTTGATACTGCTTAAATTCTCTTCCAGTTTTGTAATGACCTCGTCATCCGCAAAAGGAAGAAGTTGAACGATAAAGCCGCCTGCTCTTTTTACGGACAAATCCCTGTCCACCAAAACTCCCAGTCCGACACTTGAAGGGACCTGTTCGGAGTTTGCGAAATAGTAAGTAAGATCCTCCGCAATTTCACCGCTGACAATCGGAGTCTGCCCGGCATACGGTTCTTTTAGTCCCATATCCCGGATGATGTCCAGATGTCCTGCTCCGACGGCGCCCGCAACATCGAGCTTTCCGACTGCATTCAGGGGAAGATCCACCCCGGGATTTCCGACATAGCCTTTTACCGTGGCTTTCGAATCCGCCGTTACGGTAATTCCCCGAAGCGGTCCGTCTCCGCAAACACGGATGGTCAGAAGGTCATCCTCGCCTTTCAGCATCGTCCCCATCATAACCGCTGCCGTCATCGTGCGTCCCAAAGCCGCAGTGGCAACCGGCATGGTCTGATGCCTGCTTCTGGCTGTTTCGGTAAGTATTTTTGTATCGGCGGCAAAAATACGAATCGAGGCATTCGCCGCCGTCGCTCTGACGATTTTATCCATATACTGTCTTATTTCTTTCCTCTCGCAAGCTCCGGCTTCAATGCCGTCTTGCCGCGTTCTCTTGCCATAACGTAAATGCGTTCGCTGTTTCTCCGGACCGGACCATAGTCTTCGGCATCGCATATTTCCAAAAGATCCATTCCCGAACGTTTTATCAGTTGTTTGATTTCCGTAATTCCATATCCGCGCTGGTAATGAATCTCTTCACTCTTTTTGTATGTATCGCCGTCTTTTAAAAACAGTGTCAGCGCATATTCGTTGATTTTCGAATCGTTATCGAAATAGTTTTCCCAAATGTAACTGCAATCCTCGAGATTCTCCCCGAAAACCGATTCCCCCGCAACGTCACGGAAGAAATGTACGGTTTTCAGATCAAAAATAAAGATTCCCCCCGGATCGAGATAGTTGTTTACCAGTTTTAACGTGGTCAGAAAGTCTTCGGAATCCGTTAAATAATTCATCGAATCGCAGACACTTACGATGGCTCGCACCGTCCCGTATAATTCGAATTCCCGCATGTCCTGGTTTAAGTAAAGGATTCCTTCATGTTCTGCGGCGGTTGCAATCTGCAGCATTTCCGTGGATACATCAACGCCGATCATGTCATATCCGCGCTTTTGTAACCTTCTTGTCATTTCACCGGTGCCGCAACCAAGGTCCAAAACCAGCCCGTCCCGTATTCCGTTCTTTTTCAGGGTGCGAACCAGGTATTTCTCCCATGTATCATACGGGGTGTCCTGCATAATGTGCGAATAAACTGTTGCAAAATCCGTGTAGGCTTCCATTAAACCCTCACTTTTTCCAGTCATTTTTTGCCTAAAATAAGTAAAAAGGAACACCTGCACAATTGTGAATTGTGCCTGTGCTCCGGTTCAAACATTTTAAAAGAAGGAAAATACTCCCGGCAATGCATATGTCAGGATCGACATGATGGTAATGGCCATCGCAAGTCCGATTAACTCTGCCAAAACCGCTTTCTTGATGTCCATCTCAAGCAGTGCCGCAATTAAGGATCCCATCCATGCCCCCGTTCCCGGAAGCGGGATTCCTACAAAGAGAATCAATGCCACAAACTCGCCGTTTTTAAACTTATCGCTTTTCTTCATGGCACGATTTTCGAAGAATTCGGCGATTTTTCCGAGTCCTTTAAACTTCTTCATCCATTTGAAAATCTGTTTAATAAACAGAAGGATGAACGGAATCGGAATAATATTGCCCAATACGCAAAAGATAACAGATTGTATATAGGGCAAATCCAGAATTCTCGCTACGATCATTCCGCCTCTTAACTCCAAAAGCGGTACCATGGAAATAAACATGACCGCCAATTGCGGCGGAATGTGTCCGCCCGTCACATGGGCAAACCATTCGGCTACTTCTCTCATTGCTGCTCCTTATAAAAGTATCCCCGTTTCACACAGAGTTTATTATAACATACTTACCTATATAAAAGCAAATGCGGGAAATGTGGGAGAAAACCCGCATTTCCCGCGCCTTTTTAAAGAATCTTTACCAGCTCGTCAATCATTCGATTCATTTCCTCATCGGTCCCGATGGAGATTCGAAGATAATTGTTAATTCTCGGTTTGTCAAAATGCCTTACGATAATGCCTTTCTCCCTAAGAGCAAGCATAATCTCTTTGGCATCCTTGTTCGGATGCGTTGCAAAGATAAAATTGGACTTGCTGTCCGCAAATCGGAATCCGAGGGATTTCAGTTTCAACTTGGTGCTTTCTCTGGTTGCAATGACCTTTTTAAGATTCTCCCGGAAATAGGTTTCGTCCTTTAAAGATTCCACCGCAAGCACCAAAGACGGCTGGTTCATCGTATAGGAATTAACCGAAAACTTAACATCCTTTAAGTATTTGATTAATTTGGCATCCCCAAATGCCATGCCGATCCGGAGTCCCGCAAGGGATCTCGACTTGGAGAACGTCTGAACCACCAGGAGGTTGTCGTATTTTTGAATTAAAGCAAGCGCGGACTGCGCGCCGAAATCCACATATGCTTCATCCACAATTACCACCGTATCGCGGTGTTTGGATACAAAAGAGTCAATCCAGTCAAGGCCTCTCGCCACACCGGTCGGTGCATTCGGGTTGGCAATCACGATTCCGCCGTTTTCCCTGTCATAATCCTCTGCTTGTATTTCAAAATCGTCGTCCAGCGGAATCTGAACATAAGGAATTCTGTACACCTCCGCCCATACATCATAGAAAGAATACGTAATATCCGGGAAAAGAACCGGTTTTTCTCCGTTGAAAAATGTAAGAAACGCCATCGAAAGAACATCGTCGGAACCCACGCCGACAAAAAGATTATCCCTGGAAAGACCGTAGTATTCACTTACCGCTTCCTCCAGCATATCACAGGTCGGAGAAGGATATTTACGAAGAACGTCAATGTTTTTCGCAAGTTCCTCCGCTGCTTTCTGCACACCGGGTGCGGGCGGATAAGGATTCTCATTGGTATTTAATTTAATAATATTCGCAATCTTCGGTTGTTCCCCCGGAACATAGGGGGTTACTCTTCGAACACTCTCTTCCCAGCCCATACGTAAGTCGTCCTTTCTGATGGTCTTTGATACCTTGTAAATTGTATCTTTCCGAAAACCATCTGTCAACTTGGGTCATTACGAAAACTCATCCAGACTCAGCTCCATCGTTTGCTCCACATGCATCGGATAGATTCTGCCCGCATAGGAAAACATTAACGGCAGATACCTGTGTGCTCTTGCATAGTATCGCGGCAGACGAATGCGAATTCTCCTGCTCTCGGCATCCTGCATGACCTTCTTACGCATATGCAGACTGATACAGCCGTCTTCTTTATGTATGAATAATCTGGCAAGGAAACGGCTTTTCCCATCCCCTGTAATGCAGGAAACCCTTGCCGTTCCGCAAAGGAATGCCAGTCCGTACACTACCCCTGTTGCACCGATCAAAGAAAGAATACCGACCGAAATAATCTGAACCGGTTCGGGAAGTTGCTGCCAGGCTTCTTTTGCTTTTTCATAGGATTGTTTTATGAAACCTGCGATTCCCTTCGGTTTTTCTTCCGAATCCGGATCCGGTTCTGCCACAGTGCTTACACCGAGAACAATCCCCGTAAATTCTTCCGGCTCTTCTTCAATCTGTTCATCCGTTCCCTGATAATCTTCGTCTTCCTCAGTCAAATCCGATCCGGGATTTTCCTCACCATTCTCCGGCCCGGTCGCATTCGGAAGCACCGGCGGAAGTTCGGCAATTGTTTCAACCGGTATGATTTCTTCAAAGGCCGGAGCCGCCTCCGCCTGTTCAACAGGCGGATTTGACGCCGGTTTTGGGGGAATTGGTTTTGAAATCTCCTTTGTGATTTGTGTCCTGTTTCCCGCTAAATCGCGCACAACTACCTCAAAGGAGTTTTCTTCGGTAATAATACAGACGGGATTGTCCGTCCAGGTTTCGCCGCCGTCAAAAGAATAGGGCAACGCTGCCAGCCCGAAGCCTTCATCTTCTGCAACGATTTCAATCCTGCATTCTCCGTCCCTCCATTCTTCCGGAGTTTGGATGATTTCAAATGTCGGCGGTTCGGAATCGATATTTTCGATTTCCACGGATCTGGTGACACGGAAGGTTTCTCCGTCTTCCTCATAGGAGGCATAAAAATTGTATCGTCCGTTCTTCTTTACCGTAATGCTGCTTGTACGGGGGATGACTCCCTCAGGCAGTTCTCCCTGCGGTTCCTCTTCTTCGGGCGCGTCAGATTCATCCGCCCCCTCCTCTGCCTCCCCGGCCTGCATTTCATAATCTGTTTCGTCATCACGAGAATCATCTGCATTTTCTGCATCCGTTTTTTCATCTTCCGCCTCGTCAGGTATTTCATCTTCCTCCTCTGCTTCCCAGGTCATCTCCGGCGTTTCGAGCTTCCCCTCATAGGTTGCACTTAGCACCACCTGTGCTGCCGGATCTTTCGTGGAAATATCAAAAGTGATTTTGCCCATTTCCAGGCCTTCTTTTCCGCAAACATAGCCCCTGTATGTGTGCAGATGTCCTGTATCAATATGCACTTCCTCATAATACGAACAACCCGACGGAGTATCTCCGTAACTGCTGTTGATGCAGGCATAGCCTGTTTCCATCCAGGTTCTTCCGCAACTGCAGCGTCCCTCAAATACATAGTATTCCACCGTGCCGCCGCAATATGGACAGGTTCCGTATGTCGAGCCCGTATGTCCGACATAATCCGCATCCCGGTATTCTGAAATGTCTCCCATGCAGGCCTCACTGTGATGATGAATGATGGAAATATCCGTTAACCCCTCTTCAAGTGCCAAAGACGGTATGGGAAACAGAAGGAATACTGCCGTTGCAGCCAACACAAAAAATACCCTTCCCTTCCCGAAAAAGATTCTTTTCATAGTCTGTTCCTTTCCGGTTCTTATAATTTGTTTTGCATTTTTTACGTGGAATAAGGGTACGAATGTACCTTTGATGTTCACGAAGCCCGACGCATCGGGTGATTATGACTATATCATAATTTGCGCGATTCGCAAGACTTTATGAAAAAGATTTCCCAAATTCGTGATTTTACACAAAGAAAAGGCGGAGTTTCAATTTTTTGAACCTTCGCCTTCCTGTTTTTTTATGTATTTTTTCCAAATATTTTATTCCGGATCCGCAGAACTCTTTTTCTCTGTTTCCGCGTTTTGGCCCGTAAGCTTTTTTGTCTTCTCTCCGGCACGGATTTCCACAACGGGGCCGCCCTTTCCTTCGATAAAATCGCCGTTTAACGTAACTCTTCCGATATTTTCGTCCTTCGGGATCTCATACATGATATCCAGCATGAATTCCTCAATAACCGCGCGAAGCGCTCTTGCACCGGTATCACGCTCAAGAGCTTTCTTTGCAATCGCATGAAGCGCACTCTCATCAAAAATCAGTTCCACTTCATCCAGCTCCAGGAGTTTCTGATACTGCTTAAGAATTGCATTCTTCGGCTCTTTCAGAATTGCCACCAGCATATCTTCCGTCAGTTCTTCCAACGGGCAGATTACGGGGAGACGTCCGACGAATTCGGGAATCATACCGAATTTTTTAATATCCTCAACCGTAACCTTGTTTAAGATATTCTTTTCTTTGTCGAACTTATCCTTCAGTTCCCCGTTAAAGCCGATGGATGACTGCTTGGAAAGTCTGCTCTTGATAATTTCATCCAGCTCCGGAAACGCACCGCCGCAAATAAACAGAATGTTTCTTGTATTAATGGTGGTAAGCGGTACCATGGCATTCTTACTGGTTGCACCGACCGGAACTTCAATGTCCGCTCCTTCAAGCAGTTTCAGCATTCCCTGCTGAACCGATTCTCCTGAAACATCTCTGGAATTCGTATTCTGTTTCTTTGCCAGCTTATCAATTTCGTCCACAAAGACGATTCCCATTTCTGCTTTTTCCACATCATTGTCCGCAGCCATCAAAAGCTTACTTAATACACTTTCGATATCGTCACCGATATAACCGGCTTCGGTAAGGGACGTGGCGTCCGCAATGGCAAGCGGCACATCAAGAAGTTTTGCAAGCGTTTTTACCATGTAGGTCTTTCCGCAACCGGTGGGGCCAAGCATCAGAATGTTGGATTTTTCGATTTCAATCTCATCCATGGTCTGCGTGGCAACACGCTTATAGTGATTGTAAACCGCCACGGAAATAATCTTCTTCGCCTTTTCCTGACCGATGATGTATTCGTCCAGGAGGGCTTTGATTTTATGCGGTGCCGGCACTTTTTTGATGTCAATCAAAGGAGGATCGCCTTCCTTACGCTCCTTTTTGCGAATTCTGGTTCTCTCCAGATTCGGATTCTGACCACCGAAAATGCTTCCGAGATTCAAGAATAACGGTGTGGACTGTTGCTTCTTCTTTTCGTCCGCATCCTGTTTTTTCTCATCCGGTTTCTTTTCATCCGGTGTATCCGCATCGCCTGCTTTCTCGTTCTTTTCATCGATGCTTTCCGGCATCATTCCCGTATAGGGCATTCCCTGCATCAGTTTCGCAAGGTCGCCAAGCTGACCGTTATCGGACATTTCACTGACCATGTCGAATGATTTCTGCAGGCAGTCTCTGCAAATGCAGATATCCTTACCCATTTTAATCATCTCGCCCGCCACGCTCTCCGTGCGCCGGCAGACAGAGCATACTTCTTCGTAATTATTGTTATTGTTCTGATCCATATTATCCTCTTAATTATCAGTTCTTCTTTGCAGACAGAACCGCTGTTGTCTGATGTTCGACAAACTTGCCGTTCTCAAGACGTTTGTACGTAATGGAAACCTCGGAGCCCGAGGGATAGGATGCCAGGCATTTCGTCAGTTCTTCAACGGAAATAATGGAGTTTCCTTCAAATTCGGTAATGATATCATTTGCTTGAATTCCCGCAAGTTCCGCAGGGCTTCCCTGTACCACGCTTCTTACATAAACACCGACCGGAATGGGCACACCGTTATTGGTCGTCAGTCCGCTTTTTACGGTAACGCCCGAAACACCGAAGTAGGACTGCTGATCTTCCGGCAGTTCCTCAAGTTCCTTACGGTCAATCAGCTGCTCGATAATCGGTCTTGCCGTATTAATCGGAATGGCATATCCCATACCTTCTACGGTGGTACCGCCAAGTTTGTTTGAATTGATACCGATTACTTCACCTCGCATGTTAAGAAGCGCACCGCCCGAGTTACCCGGGTTAATGGCTGCATCCGTCTGGATAAAATGTCCGGTTTCGCCCTTCTCCGTAGTCACCTCTCTGTCCAATGCGGAAATAACGCCGTATGTTACGGACTGTCCGTATCCGAGTGCGTTACCGATGGCAACGGCTGCTTCTCCGACCACAAGTTTGTCGGAATCACCGAGTTTTGCAAGTTTGATGGAGTCCTTGGTGGACTGTCCCAAAGATTTCAGTTCCACGGTAATTACCGCAAGGTCCGTGGATACTTTCTTGCCTTTTACTTCCGCACTTGCGGTGGATGCATCGCAAAACTGCACCGTAATGGTTTTGGCTTCTTCAATAACATGATAATTGGTTGCAATAAAAAGGCTGTCGTCGTTCATACCGACAATAACGCCGGTACCGCTTGCCGGAACTTCCTGTATGGTTCCGTAATAATTATATTCCACCGTCGTATTGATAATTACGATGGAGGGCATGCATTCTTCCGCAACCTCGGGAACGGTCATATCTGCCGTTACTTTTGTTACCCCGAGTTCTTCGCTTGCATCACCGGTTAATACACTTCCCTCGCTGCCGATTTCCGTGGTAATCTCACTGCCCGGTTCTCCGGATGCAATTTGGGATGTTACCGGTTCGACACCCGGAACTACGATTTTGCTGCCGAAAAGCTTTAATCCTATCAGGATTACCGCTGCCGCAATCACACCGAATACAAGGCCGCAGGCTGCTGCCATTAACAGGCGAATGCCGAAGCCCGGTGTTTTTTTCTCTTTTGCGGGCTTTTCTTCCTTCTTCGCTGCGGTTTTCGCCGGAGCTGCGGGAGCAACTGCAGGTGCAGTTGCAACAGGCTGTGCAGGCTGAGGCGCCGGTGCCGATGCGGGTTGCGCCATCTGAACTGCAGGTGCCGCTGAGGGAGCAACTGCAGGCGCAGTTGCAGGAGTTGCCACAGGCTGAGGTGCCGGTGCGGGTGCCGGCTGTGCCGCTTCAACTGCAGGCTGGTATGTCGGTGCAGCGGGCGCTGCCGGAGCTGCCGGAGCAACTGCAGGAGCTGCTGCGGGTGCAGGCACTGCCGTCGGCTGAAGCTCTGCCTTCGGAATCACATTTACTACCGGCGCGGGTGCCGGCTGTGCATATTCATTATTCACGTAACGATGACTGACATTTACCGAATCAATATACGTCGTAGTCTGGTGACGTTCCGGCGCAGGCATGGTAACCTGTCCTGCATTTGCAGAATACGTAAATGTCTGTTCGTTTCCCGAATTCTGGTTCTCGCTCATTCTTCTACCTTCCTTTCGAATTCTTTCCCTTTTAACAAATATTACTGTTTCTCACAAATATTACTGTTGCAGGACAGGTCTCTTAAGTCCTGCATATAAAGATACGTTTCTGAAAACCGTTTTTTATTGGTACCTCACAAATCAAACGGCTCTCATCAGTATTATTTTCTCTCCTCCGCAGACATTCCGTATCCGCTGTACGGATTGATTCCTTTTGTCGCGTTCCGGATATTTTTTTTCATCCAGTATTCACGGTTCATGGTACATTTCATTACCATTTTCTCCGGAAGTTTCCTGTAATTTCTGCCCATCTTGTATCCCAAAAGCCTGCAGAAACAATTAATCAGATATCCGGGAACCAGATACCACTTCTTCTTGGACTCCAGATAGCCGATGGTCTTCTGAACCAGTTTCTTGCCTTCCTTCGTGGATGGAACACTGTCAAACACTTCCGGATGCTCCGCCTGGGAAACCCCCAGATCAAAGTTTCGATGGAACTGCTGCGAATTGGAATAATCATGCGAATGCACCACGCAGGCATCCGCCACATATGCAATCCTGTATCCCGCCTGAATTGCTTTGGCGGCAAAGAGCATATCCTCGTTAAAAAGCGTGTACTCGATAAACCCACCAAGCTTATCGTATAAATCTCTTCTGTAAGCTGCACAGACATTGGAGAAAAAGTACGTCTTAATTCCAAGATTCTCCAGATCCGCCTTGGATTTGATCAGACTCTCCTTCGGATAATTAAAATGCCTGGTATAACTTTCCACAATTGTGGCCTTCTCACGGGGCAGCTGTCTGGCATAAGCAAATTCCGCTTTCTCTTCCAGAATGGGTGCAATCAGTTTCTCAATCAGCTGCAAGTCCTTCGGCATGGCATCATCCGTCATGCAGACAAAAAGATCCGCATCCGACTTGCTCACACCTTCCCTTCTGGTATGTCCATGGTCAAATTCCATTTTGGAAATGTGCGTAATGGACACATTATGCTCCAATTCGAAACGGTTCCCGTAAACCAGACTGGAAAAATACCTTTCCTCCGTATTCATAATAATAATTTTATGAACGGGATAGGTCTGCTTCTCTAAACAGTCAATCAGTTCCATGAACTGTTTTTCATTCGGTTTATATGTTGGGATGATGACATCCACGGTCGGTTCTTTCAAAACTTCTTCCCCTTACAAAGCCAAGTCTAAAAAGGGGACTGCCTGTCGGCAATCCCCTTCATTTATCGCCCTACATACGGGGCCGTATCGGCATGTATTTTCTCACTGTATCGGACAACATCCTGCGATGGTGTGTACTCCACATCCGGGAACAGGAATTCATGCAGTTTCACAACGTTCAGCTGCAAATCCACCGGTACAACACAACTTCCCTTGGATCCGATCATTCCGGTTGTTAACAAGTCCATATCCGGGAATCCCTTTGTTTCCACAATTCGGTACTGTCCGACACCCGCAACCTTGGATACCAGTTCATCAAAGGTAAAAGATGTTGCAATTAACGGGAATACGTCGGTTGCAAGCTGGTTCAGCTGGGTCGGCGTCATACGCTGTGCCTTTACCATAATCTGCTGAAGAACCGCACGCTGACGTTCGGTACGCTGAAAATCGTTTCCGATTGCACGAATACGGCAATACGCCAGAGCCTGCTGCCCGTTTAATGTCTGTAAACCGGGTTTGGTAACCGGAACATAATCGGTAATCAGTCTCGGATTGTCTTCCGTTGCATAAATGGAAGCCTGATAGTCGTTCAAATAGGAGATTTCCGCCTGCGTTACATCGATGTCCACACCGCCGACTGCATCCACTGCGTAGATAACACCCTGGAATCCGACCGTGATGAAATCGGTCATGTAAAGGTCCAGATTCATGTTCAGCATGTTGATTGCCTGCTCGTAACCACCCTTCGCATATGCGGAGTTGGCCTTGTTGTAGGAATCATTGCCGACATTCAGGTAGGTATCACGATATACGCTGACAAGCTTAATATCCTTGGTCGTATTGTTAATGGAACAGATCATAATAACGTCTGTTCGGGTTGTTTTCGAAAGGTCAGCCTTCTTGTTTCTGGCATCCACACCAAAGAAAGCAATATTGGTGTAGTTTTGGAATTTCTCGTCCGTTTGGACTTTTTCTTTTATCTCGGAACTTACGTAAATGTCCTCCGAGGTCAATGCTAAATTCTGGATACCGGTTTCACTGGTCGTGGTTTTAATTACTATAATCAGTGCTACGATTGCAAAAATCAGAACAATCAGTTCCACAAACAGGAGCACAAGTTTTCTCTTTTTAAGGCGTCTTTTCTTCTTTTTCTTTGAGCCTGTAGACATAATCTACAATCCTCCGTTTCGGGTTGTACTAAACATACACATACGAATATATTTTACTACCGAACCGAAGTTATGTAAAGATGTAAACTTCCATAAGACTTTTGGCAAAAAGAAACCTTTAATAGGCATTTTTGTTAATAAATCCCTTAAATACGGTCAGGAAAAGAATCTTTATATCAAATCCCAAAGACCAGTTTTCGATATAATAAATATCGTAGTCAATCCTCTTTCGGATGGAAGTATCTCCCCTGTATCCGTTCACCTGCGCCCAGCCGGTCAGTCCCGGACGAACCTGGTGCTTAATCATGTATCGGGGGATTTCTTCCTTAAACTTCTCCACCCACTGCGGGCGCTCCGGTCTCGGTCCCACCAGCGACATATCCCCCTTCAGGATATTGAAAAACTGCGGTACCTCATCCATACTGGTACGGCGCAGGAATTTGCCGATTTTGGTGACACGTTCGTCATCCTTAACCGTCCATGCCTTGGCTTCATCCTCTTCGGTCTGCTGCCGCATGGTACGGAATTTATACATCTCAAACTCGCGGTTATGAAGTCCCACACGTGTCTGCTTAAAGATTACCGGACCCTTATCCTGCAGTTTTATGGCAATTGCCGCAAAAAGCATCACCGGCGAGAATACCACGATGGCAACCAAAGATCCGATAATGTCCACGATACGTTTCACAATCCAGTTAAAGGTATTGGTAAGCGGTACCCTTCGGATATTGACCACCGGCAGCCCCATCAAATCCTCGGTATACGGTCTTGACGGAATGACCGAATTGTAATCCGGGATAAACTTCGTATGCACGCCGAATTTTTCGCATAAGTTTACCAGTCCCTCGAGCTTGTCATAGTCCGAAAGGGACAGGGTAATTGCGATTTCATCCATTTTATTCTCGGGAAGAATGTATTCGAGATTTCCGATGGAACCCAGGACCTTGATATCTCTGTAAATAGTGCCGGCCGGAATCGTATCATCCAGAATTCCGCATACATGATAACCCCACTCCGGATTGGCAAGAATTCTGTCAATATACTGCTCCGTTGCTCTCGAATAGCCGACCAGCAGAATATGCTTTAAGTTATATCCCTTCTTTCGGAAAGAACGAAGGATTGCACGAACAATTTTACGCATCAGCGTCATAAAGAAGATATTTAGGGCGCTGAAAATAATAATCATCGAACGCGAGAAGTTCGGTTCATTGATGATATACAGTACTACGAAGAACGAAACCAGACCGACCAGATTGGCCTTAATGACATCGATCAGTTCTTTCCAGGAGGAGGAATACCTCTTCGAGCGGTACAGGTTCATCATGAAATATAAAAGCAGATATCCGGGAAGGATAAAATAGAGCGCCGCAAAATACGTCTCTTTGGGAAGTACTTCGCCCGGCGAACTAAATACCACAATTCGGATAAACCATGCCAGAATATACGAGCCGACCGTAATCAACGCGTCCAATACCACGTGAAGACGATTAAAATAGGTCTGATTGTCCTTAATCAAGTTCCCATCTCCCGTTTCGAAACAGTTTGCTTAAAAATTAAAAATCCTTCTGAGTGTTCCGACAAACATTTCCCACTCGATTTCAAACGAACGTTTAAACATCTGCGGGGTAAAATTGACTTTATGCGCCGCAGCTTCCGGTGTCTTGATAAATGCCCTGCCCTCTTTGATTCCTTCGTTATACGCGCCGAGAAGTCCGCGTTTTGCAAAGAAGGATCGTTTGATGGCGCGTCCGAGCCACATGGACGGAGCATTCACGAATTTTTGCCAGGGCAGCTGATTTTTGTATGCAAGATAAATCGTATTGCGTGCCGAAAGCTTCACCTTGAATTCATTGTACTGCGAACCCGATGTCCCGCTTCCCGCATGATAGCAGATGGCGGTCGGCTCGTAGAAATTATAGAACCCGTGCAGTTTGGCGCGATATCCGATATCGATGTCTTCCAGATAGCAGAAATGCTCTTCATCGAAAAGGCCGATCTGTTCAAAGCCTTCCCTTCTGTAGATGGCTGCACCGGCACATGCGGCAAACACATTGCTTCGGAAAATAAAATCCGCAACGCTTCTTCCTTTTCCTCTGGCGAAGGCCCAGCCGAGCGTCGAATAAAAATCGCCAGCATCGTCAATTAAAGTCTGGTTATACATGCTGACCAGTTTCGCCTGTGCGGAAAAACAACTCGGTCGGGGTTCTATCGCTTTGTAAAGCTTCTCGACAAAATCGCTTGCCACGGTCGCATCGTTGTTCAAAAGAATGATAAAAGGTGACTTTGTCGCACGGATTCCGTCATTCACTGCCGCAGAGAATCCGCCGTTAACCGATCTTTGAACATATCTGGCTCTCGGATAGGAATACACCAGGTCCTGCAGGCTTCCTTCCGTGGATGCATCATCCACCACGCAGATATCAAAATCCTGCATGGTCTGATTCTGCAAAGAATCCAGGCATCCCTTCAAAAAGGCGCTTCCGTTGTAATTTGGAATAATAATGGAGATTAAAGCCATTTTCTATCCCTTCTTTAAAGTGGGTTCATAGACTACCATATAGCCCATTTCCCGCATTTTACGGCAGAATGTGATGCTTTTTTGTACCGCATCCTGCTTGCTTAATTTCTTCGGGTCTCCCACAACTTCATCGAAAAGTCCCTGAAGTTCCGCACGAACCTTCATGTTTCGTACGTCCCCCACCGGAATTTCCTGCTGCAGGGATGCACGATGCAGATATCCCGTATAACCGATCGGAAGATCCTTGTAGAACAGTGTTCCGTCCTTTTGCATCGCACCGCCGCTGATGCGGCCGAGTGAATAAATCGGTCCTGCGATGGCACCGACTTCCGGACGGTTTGCGAAAATATCCGGATAATAATACAGATGGTAAAATCCCAGATGCGGTGTTTCGTTTACGACAACTTCCCAGTTCTTGGACTTGCAGAAATCCTCCACTGCCTTTTTGCCGTTATCATACGCATAGCGTTTTGAATCTGTGTTAATCGAAGTAGATCCGCTGTAGGTTCTCCAGTGATAGAGAATTCTCGGAATATGAACCACTTCCTCATCGTTTTCGATGGCATAGTCGGATGCACGCAGAATCAAATCATAATCCTGGCTTCCGTCATACTGCGGTCTTAATTTTAACTTCTTCATGACATCCGCACGAAGGACCAGAAAATGACAAATATAGTTATTCGTAAGCAATAAATCCAGATTCAGTTTCTTCTTGCGGTTCGCTTCGAAGAAATGGTGCAGATCCTCATCTGCCTTGTCTTCATCGGAGTAGATAAATGCCGGATTGTAACGCGCCGCAGCCTTTGCCACATAATACAGGCAGTCCAGTGTCAGGACATCATCATGATCAAGGAGTCCGATATAATCACCGGTCGCTTCCTTCAATGCCTCATTGGTATTGTTGGATATTCCGCGGTTTGCGGAAAGCGGGATGTAACGAATTCTCTCGTCCCTGATAATCAGATTCTGCAGATTATGGTCTTTGGAAGCATCCGCAATGACAAGCTCCCAATTGGAATAAGTCTGCCGTAACATGCAGTCAATCAGTTCGATAAAATATTTTTCCTTTGTTTCGTATGCCGGAACCAGGACACTGATTTTCGGTCCCTTCTCGGCGCTGACATCCTGCTGATGAGCCAGTTCCTCTCCGGGGGTCTGTGTATACTTAAACTCCGGATTCTCCTTTGTAAAGACTTTTTCCGTAACGGCTACGGCCGTTTTGGCCAAACCGTTACGTTTATAATATCTTTTTGTCTGATCGATTCTTTGCTTGATTCCCATAACAATACCACCGTATCCCCTATTACAGCTTTATGTTTGTTTATGCTTACAGTTTGCTCTTTAAACTCTCGGTCAAGGCATCGAGTTTTGCCTGTGCATCCTCTAATCCGCTTCCCTTTACACCCATGTAGAACTTAATCTTGGGTTCGGTTCCGGAAGGACGTGCACAGCACCATGCATCATCACTTAAATCAAAATACAGAACATTGGAGGAAGGAAGCCCTGTCTTTCCTTCTTCTCCGTTTTCGTAATTGATTCTGACGTCTTTCTTGTAATCCCTGAATTCCTTTACGGTCCAGTTTCCGAATTCCTTCGGAGGATTGTTGCGAAGCTTCTCCATCATGGCCGCGATTTCTTCCAAACCTTCCTTGCCCTTCTTGGCGATTGCATACTGGGTTTCCTTGTAGTAGCCATATTTTTCGTATACATCAATCATCATATCCCAAAGCGTAATGCCGTTTACCTTACAGTAGGAAGCCACTTCGCTCAAGCACATAACCGCAACGATTGCATCCTTGTCTCTTGCATGTGTTCCGGCAAGGCATCCGTAGGATTCCTCGAGACCGAATACATAATTGTTGCAGCCGGTCTGCTCGAAGATTTTAATCTGCTCGCCGATATACTTAAATCCGGTTAATGTCTCAATTTCTTTAACGCCGTAAGAAGCGCAGATTGCCTTGGCAAGGTTTGTGGTTACGATAGTCGTAACAAGCGCGGGATTCTCGGGCATTGTGCCGTTCGCCTTACGCTCTCTTAAGATGTATTCCGCAATCAGCATACCGGACATGTTTCCGGTGAACGGAACATATTCGCCGCTCTTCGTATCAAGCGCATAGATTCCGAGACGGTCCGCATCCGGGTCCGTCGCCATAACGATATCCGCATTCTTTTCTTTTGCAAGTTTTAATGCAAGCGTGAATGCCTTCGGATCCTCGGGATTCGGATAATCCAATGTGGTAAAGTCAGGGTCCGGCAGTTCCTGCTCGGGAACCACATAGACATTCTTGAATCCAAGTTCTGCAAGAATTCTGCGAACCGGCACATTTCCGGTTCCGTGGAACGGCGTGTAGACGATTTTAATGTCTTCCGCTGCCTTTTCGATGATTTCCGGATGGATAATCTGTTTCTTTAATTCCACCATGTAAAGGTCGTCGATTTCTTTTCCGATTACGTTATAGAGACCTTTTTCAACGGCTTCGTTTTTATCCATGGTCTTTACGGTATGATAATCCGTAATCGCATTTACTTCGCCGATAATGTTAACATCATGAGGAGGCGTTACCTGTGCGCCGTCCTCCCAGTATACCTTGTATCCGTTGTATTCCGGAGGGTTGTGACTTGCCGTAACAACAATGCCCGCCATACATTTTAAGGTACGAAGCGCAAAGGATAATTCCGGTGTGGGACGAAGCGCATCGAATACATAGGTTTTGATTCCGTTTGCCGCAAGGCAGAGTGCTGCCTCGTCCGCAAATTCCGGAGACATTCTTCTCGAATCGTATGCAATTGCAACCCCTTTGTCCGCGCCGTTATTCTTAAGAATGTAATTTGCAAGACCCTGGGATGCCTTTCTTACGGTATAAATATTCATGCGGTTCGTTCCGGCTCCAATCACACCGCGGAGTCCGCCGGTACCGAATTCGAGATCCTTATAGAAACGATCCTCCACTTCCTTTTCGTCATTTCGAATCGCGAGTAATTCCTCTTTTGTTTTTGCGTCGAAATAATCATCGGCAAGCCAAAATTCAAACTGTTCTTTGTAACTCATACTGTATCTCCTTTCCTTACTCGATGCATTTTAAGGAAAAATCCAATTTGTTTATGCTGAAATTGGGATTGTAATAAGGATCTCCCGCTTCCAGCATGCTTTTCCATTTTTCCCGAAATGCCTCGGATTCTTTCTCAAAGTTTTCTTTATCCTCATCTTTATTGGAAGCCGGAGCAAAAGGTACATGCTCAAAAAATGCTTCCGCAAAAGGAGTAAACACATTCAGTTTCTTCTGTGCGCGAAGTTTCAGGCAGAAATCCACGTCATAATAGGTCGGGAAGGATATGTCGAAGCCTCCGGCCTTCTCGTAATCGGTCTTCTTTACCAGCATGGCACTTCCGGTTACCGCGGACATATTCTGTGCATAACAGAGTCTTCCCATGTAGCCGATATGGCTGTATTCCATTTTGTAATGTACGCAGCCCGCCACATGTTTCTCTCCGATGCCGATGACCACACCCGCGTGCTGCACGGTCTTGTCCGCAAAAAGCATTTTACCGCCCGCTGCGCCCACATCGTCTCTTTGTACAAACATCAATAGTTCTTTAATAAAATCATCGGTACGAACCTTTACGTCCGGATGAACAAAGAATAAGTATTCTCCCGTTGCCTCTGCCGCTCCCGCATTGTAAAGCGCCGGAATGTTATAATTTGCTTCTTCCGGCATTGAGCCGGCTTCATCGGCCTTCGGCGAAACAACACGCACAATCGGATTCTTACAAGCTTCTTTTATATCGTCACGCTCCGGATTCGATGTAACCAAAAGAATCTCCGACTGTATATCCTCTCTTTTAATCAGGGCGTCCAGACATTCCTTCCAGGAATTCGTTCCGATGTCCACGGGAAGGATTACGGAAACTTTTCCTTCGGTCGTGATATCGTACTGAAGCCGGAAAATCGTCTCAAACGCTCTCGTACTTGTAATCGTGGTATTGTAAATACCGTAATGGCTTAAATGATCTTCCACCGCACGCTTGGCGGCATCCACGGCATACAGTTTTGCGTTGATATCGCTCGCCACACTGCCCGGATGTGCTCTCCAGTAATACAAAACCTTCGGCACATGTACCACGTTCTTTGCAAGCGTGGTAAGCCGTAAAATCATATCGTGATCCTGGCTTCCGTCAAATGCGGTGCGGAACAGTTCCGTTTCCGCCAAAAGACTTTTTGCAAACAGACTGAAATGACAAATGTAGTTGTTTGCACGCAGGGTATCCAATGCGTAATCCGGCTTAAAATGCAGCGTAATCATATTGTTGATGGAATCACCCGTGAATGTGACTTCATCGCAATAAACATAATCCGCGCCCTTTTCTTCGATGACCTTGCGGTATTCATAGAATGCGCAGGGATGAAGAATATCGTCATGATCAAACAATCCGATGTACTCGCCCGTTGCCATACGGTAACATGCATTCGTATTGCCTGAGATTCCTTCGTTCGAAGCAAGTTTCTGATAACGGATCCTTTTGTCCTTCGATGCATACTCCTCACAGATTCTTCCGACATAATCATGTTCCGCGTCGGATCCGTCCGCGAGACAAAGCTCCCACTTCGCATAGGTCTGTGCAACAACCGAATCAATCATGTCGCGAAGATATGTTTCCGGTGTATTGTATAAAGGCACCAGGATTGAGAAAACGATGTCCCGTTCAAAAGCAGTGCTTTCCTGCTTTGCTCTTTCTTCCGCATTCGGGAAAGATCCCGTTCCGAGAAGTTCGTAAGACTTTTTCTCAAGTTTTTTATATCGCATCCTTGCCGCAATCTTTGCGGGAGTCCGGTAATGTCCGAGACGGACAAATGCAAAATGCACGACCCTGGCAGGTTTTAACAGCTTCCAGCCGAGGCTTCCTTTGATGCGCTGTAAGTTTGCCTCCGCCTCTTCCTTGGATGTCTCCGCCAAATTCAGCTTTGAGGTCAGCTCACGATTCTCTTTCTTTAATTGTCGAATCTGTTCCCGTAAAACGAGAACCTCATCTTTTTCGTCCATTTTATGCTGCTTCTTCTTTTATATTTCTTTATGGTTTTCGCCTGATATTCAGTGCTTATATCGTAATCGTACGGTTTGTGCTCTGGTATACCGGATTGCGGTTCATGCAGTCCTTCGCATAAACGGCGATTTCATAGGTCCCTTTCGGAATCTCGCTTTCGGTAACGTAATTGCAGAATCCCGCCAGCGAAACATTCCCGGTATCCGGAAACGCGCCTTCAAGACTGCTTCGAAGGAAACCCGGCATCGGAAGCGAATACGTTTTTTCCTGTCCTTTCAGAATCAGATAAAAATCATACCGCATGTTATCGATTCCCGGAATCAGCCGGTAACCCTGCAAAACATAGAATTCTTCCCCGTCAATTCGCAGAATGTTTTCCTTCTCCAGGCGGTCAAAATGAATGACCATTCCTCCCACGCACGAGCTGAAATCCTCGTTTGTTTCCCTGGCTTTTTCCTCCGGACTCTTTTTCACAAAACGGTTTTCCACATCAAATCCGAGTTCCGCACCGCCCGCTGTTGCCGCACCTTCATACGGATCCTCGTGGTAAAGTGCCGGATGTGCTTTATAAAGAATTGCTTTCTCGTTTGAAAGCCTTTCAAGCTTTTCGGCAGACATGTAATCCGCACC
>JAEEGL016307647.1_pt1 | contig 25510 bp, 19 predicted proteins | sample 9134231 | NCBI WGS metagenome assembly JAEEGL01 (sample SAMN16246548, study PRJNA631951) | gut metagenome | biome: gut microbiome; feature: rumen; material: fiber-attached | host: Bos | place: Iran: Karaj | collected 2018-10
TACAATGTAAACGCCGACATCGCCGCTTCCGAGATAGCCGGCTGTCTTTCCGCGGAAAAGCTCGTCTTCCTTACCAACGTTCCCGGCCTCATGAAAGACCCCAGCGACCCGAAGACCCTCATCTCCACGGTCCACACCAGCGAAATAAAAGACCTCACCAAGCAGGGCATCATAAAAGGCGGCATGATCCCCAAAGTCGAAGCCTGCCTTGAAGCGATGAAAAACAACGTTAAGACGACCCACATCGTAGGCGGCGACATCCCTCACAGCCTTCTCCTCGAGATCTTCACCGACCGCGGCATAGGCACCCAATTCCTCCAAGACTGAAACACAAAACATAAAAATGAACATATACGACAATTACGACAAATACATAATGAAGACCTACACGAGAGTGAAACCGGTCTTCACCCGCGGCCAAGGCTCTTGGCTATTTGATAACGAAGGTAACAGGTATCTTGACCTGTTCCCCGGATGGGGGACAGGTCTCTTAGGTCACTGTCATCCCAACGTAGTAAAAGCCATTCAAGAACAGGCTTTCAAGCTCATCCACCTTCCGAACAATTACTACAACGAACCGCAGGCCATTCTTTCCGAGCTTGTCATCAAACATTCTTTCCCCGGCAAGATCTTCTTCTGCAATTCCGGCGCTGAAGCCATTGAAGGCTCCATGAAGGTCGCAAGAAACTGGGGCAAACACCAATCTAAAACCAAATACAAATTCATCACCACCACAAATTCTTTCCATGGCAGGACCTTTGGCGCCCTCACAGCCACCGCCCAGGAAAAGTATCAGGCTCCCTTCACTCCCTTGGTCCCCGGCTTCTCCTACGTCCCTTACAACGACATCAAGGCCATGGAAGAAACCATCGACGATGAGACCGTAGCAGTGATCCTTGAGCCCGTCCAGGGCGAAGGCGGCGTTAATATCCCGACGAAGGAATACATGACCAAGCTCAGAGAACTCTGCACGAAAAGAAACTGCCTTCTCATCTGCGACGAAGTCCAAACCGGCGTAGGCCGCACCGGAGAATGGTTCGGCTATCAGAATTTCAACATTACTCCCGACATCATGGCCGTCGCCAAGATCGCCGGTTCCGGCGCTCCTATCGGCATGATCGTCGCCAAGCCCGAAATAGCCGACCTTATGCAGCCCGGCTACCACGGCTCCACCTACGGCGGCAACCCGCTAGTTTGCGCCGCCTCCATAGCCACCTTCAAGACCATTGAAGAGGACTGCCTTCTCAGAAAAGCTAAGGATCTAAAAACCAAGTTCGACGAAAAAGCCCAGGCTCTCAAAGCCAAGTATCCCGACAAAGTAAAAGAATACCGTGGTCTCGGCGCCATCTATGGCATAGAGCTCACCAAACCCGGCGCTCCCGTTTCCGCTTACTGTCTCGAAAACAAAGTGCTCTGCAACTGCACTCACAACGTAGTGCTCCGTTTCCTCCCTTCGGCTCTCCTAACCGACGAGGAACTAACCCTTGCTTTCAAAGTCATTGACGAAGCAATAGAAAAACTCTAAAACCAAACCAAAACCTAAAACCACAACCTTAGCAATAAACCCAAAGAGGAACATATGACCATCAAATCCCACATCGCCATCTCGGCAACCATTTCCCTGGCCCTCATCGCCATCATCGCCTGCCAGCAGAAAACTCAGGCTCCCAAAGAACAGTCCAAAGCTGTAAGCGAACAGAAGACCAAGGTCGAAGAAGTCATGAAGAACTTTGAGCAAGAAGCCAAAGTTGAGACTGAAAAACTCGAGACTAAAGTCGAAATGGCCGCGAAAGAATTCAACGACAAAGCCAAAGAAGCTGAAGATAAAGCCAAGGAAAAAGCAAAAGAAATCGAAACCAAAGTCGACGAAGCTGCTGAGAAAGTAGAATCTGAAGTTAAAAATATTGAAAGCAAGATCGAAGATGCGACAGAATCAAAAGAAGAGCAAGGTTCCAAAAATCTTCTGACAAACAGCGACTTTAACGAAGGATTGGATAAGTGGGGACACGATAAAGATGTTAATGTCATTGAAGAAAACGGCAAAAACATTGTTGAATTGATTGGCTCGCCAAATGATCAGACTCGCATATGGCAATCAATCAACACCACTTCAGGACATGTCTATACGCTTACCCTTAAAGTCAAATCTGAACAAAAAAATGCGTTGGTAATTTTTAGAGATTATCAGAAAGGAACGGAAAAGATCCATTATTTGAATCCAACTCCGGAATGGAAAGAATATCAAAAAGTTTTGAAGTCCACGAAAAATGGTAATTACGGAATTTTTCTTTCTTGCAAAGAAGAGGGCAAATTCTATTATTCTGACGTTTCTATAATTGATACTACACCGGAAGAATAAAAAGTCAAAAGCCTTATAACATTTCAGTTCCATAAGAAAGATAATGAAAAAGCAGTTATCAATAAAAGGTATTGCTATTTTTGCGGCATTGCTCATTATCTTTTCTGTTGGATTGTTTTTAAGATTCAGGATACTTGACGTCAAACTTTTCTGGTTTGATGAGTTTTTAACTGAAGAAAGATCTTTTTTCAGCTTTAGAAGACTGTTAACATATTATATGACATCAAGAGTGTTGCTTTTCAGCATAATGATGAAACTCTACTCTTTTTGTATTTTGTTTGTTAACAAGGCCCAATACATGACTGAATACCAATTACGAACCCCTAATGTTCTGATTGGATCGGCAAGTATAATCGTATTATATTTTAGCGGATTAAAAATTAAGGATGAAATAACAGGCATAATTGCTGCTACATTATGTGCTTTGTCGGGCTTCTTGATTCATTATTCTCGTGAAGCCCGATTTTATCCTCTCTATTTTTTTATAGCAATCCTGCAGGTAACAGCTGGAAATGCAATAATTCAAGATTCTAATAAGAGCAAAAATTTAAAGCCATATTTTGTTTATTCGTTTATTGCGCTTTTTGGAATGTACTGCCATAGCGGTTTTTGGATGTTATTTGCAATAAGCAGCGTTTTTCTAGTTTTGTACGACCTTGTCTTAACGATAATTAATAAAGACAGCCAATCCTTTACAAAGCGTTTTAAACTTTTCGTTATTAAAACTTGCATTCTGGCTATTCCTGTCCTATTTGTGACACCGATTTTCTTTCAAATGTACTACGAGCCAAGAAGAACGGCACATAGTGTTAGCGAAAAGCTATTCTCTTTATCTTACGATTCAATAAATAAGATAAGCATGGCTTTTTGGCAAATATCCCCTTGCGCAAAATGGATATTTGTTATTGTGCTTATCATGGGCATATCTCTTTGCATCGTAAAAAAAATTAGATTGGTCATTATATATCTGTTGTCTATTAAAATTTTTCCTTTTATAATTGCATCACAGCTTCCTAGACAAATAATTTTTGAGGGATTACGACCAACCTATATTAATTTTGTGCTTCTTTCGGACATTTTGATTATTGCTTTGTTCTGCTCAGTTGTCATAAAGGGCGTATCAAACTTGTTATCTAAAATTACAAGACTTACGGCGTTTTGGTTTAGTTTAATTTTGACCGCACTAATTTTTTCTTTATTACTTATCTTCAAAACTCCATTGATTATTAAGTCTGATATCTATAAGCCATACACAAGGCTGGATGATTTGGTTAAAGGCGTTAAATCAAATTATACTAATGATCTTTATATTATATCTGATGATTTTGAATTGGATTTTTATTTGAAAAGGGCTATTATCGCAAATTTGATTCCAAACGATATTTTTCATGTGCTTATTAACAACTTGAAGGAAAGCACAAAAATACCCAACGACATTAAGCGAGTATTGATAATTACATCTGGTATTATAAATAAAAAAGTGAATGACACAGTTGTTAAGCGGGCAGGGAAGAGTTGGGCCATATTATATGATGCTAAGGAGAAGATAACACCAATAGAAGTAATGAGATTAACAGGTGGTGTTATACAATCCACGCCTATGTATTCATATGCTAATTTTAATGAGTGTTTAGATAAATGGCGTCAGAAGTATTCTGCTCAAGAATCCTCATCAAATTCGCTTATAGTTAACGGTGATTTTCGGGAAGGATTGTCTCATTGGATCGGTAAAATGGATTACTTTCAAATAAATAAAGAGGATACATACAATTATATTTCAATTAAACCTTTTTTTTCTAAAGACTGGATTTCACTTCGACAATTTTTCGATTCACACAAAGACGAGATTTACACTTTGTCATATGAAGTTCGGCCAAATCAATATACAACTAAAAAAGGAAAGGTTTTCATTATTATTTCTAATATTGATAAAAAAGGGAAAGATATAAACAACATCTATTTCCCGCTCGAAACAAGCAAATTAGTTTCTAAATGGCAATCATTTACAAAACAGTTTGAAGGTAAGATGGATGGGAAGTCATGCATACGCATTCAGACTGATGACACAGATGGTGTAGATATAAGATTTATCAAACTCCAATAATTTTATTATTATGAAAAGCAGAGATTTTGTAATTAAGAATGAATATAATTATTTGGATATTATATTATCTTCATTAATTTTTTTACTTTCATACTTTATATTTTGGAGAATGTACTCCATACAAGGTGATATAAGTAGTCATCTGGATATGATTGAACGTAATCCAATGATTATTACTTATAATTCTATAATGCGTCTTCTTGTTTATACTTTTGGATTTGCAAGAACGGATCTGATGTTTTGTTCATTTCCATTCATATTATCTCTATCAGTTGTAATTAAATATTTGACAATTAGATTCATTATAAATGATTTCTGCAATATTGAAGGTTTGACTGAGTTTATTAGTGATAAAATGCTAATTTTGGGCTCAATAGCAATTTCTTTTGCCGCTCCGGTTTTCTCGTTCTTAAATTTTTATTCGAATTCATATTATAGGGGCTTTTTTTCTACTTCAATTTGGCATAATCCCACCACAATAGTTATGCTTCCATTCTCTTTGCTCCTTTTTTGGTTTTCATATAAATTTATCTTTATAAAAGACGAAAAGTTCAAAAACTTCTTATTAATTGTTATTTTTTCCTTTATAAACTTGTTTACTAAGCCGGCTTTTTTAATGCCATTCCTTCCAACATTTCTTATATTCTTATTTTTCAACATATTTCATAATAGGAAAATTCTTACCAAAAGAAGCGCGGTTATATTAATAGTTTTGCTTTTTGTTTCAGCTGTTTTTATATTTTTCGGCATTTTTTTATTCTCTAAGCTGGTTTCTTTTAAAAACATAAATATATCTCCAATTGTGACTATTGGTTTGCACAATAGAAATTATGACATATCATCTTTAAGCATCTATTTTTCAAATCTGATTTTTAATACTAATTTTGATAATACAATACTTATTTATCTTTTATTCATTTTTATATGGATTTTAAAATTTGTTTTTGCAAATGCTTTTTCTCTATCGACATTTTTTTGTTTAAATAAAAAGACCTCCATGCTTTATTTATATTCTGCTATATGTTTCATTCTTTCTCTTGCGATTTTTCTTTTTATAAGTGAGAAAGGGTCTAGGGCAAACGATGGCAACTTTTCTTGGCAAATTGTTCCTTGCGAAATTATTATGATGATTACTTCTTTTAACGTTCTTCTTTATGATAAATTTAAAAACAAAAAATTAGACAACTTTGATTTTGTTTCTGTTGTTTGCTTCGGCCTTTTATTTGTTCAATTGTACGATGGTTTAATTTATATACAGAAATTAATTTTTGAAGGAGTAATATATTGATTATGAAAAAAATATTAGTGTTATTTATTTGTATTTTCGTTTTTCATTTTATAATTGCCTTGTTTTATTCAAGATCAATTGTGACTTCTTCTGACTTCTATTTTTCTAAATCAAGATGGCTTAATCAGAATTCTAAACATGTCACAAATTGCTATGATGAAACTTCACATATTAGTTATTTTTCATTAATGAATAATGAATTCGTTCGCAAAAACTGTAGACTTCCCTTATTTACGGGGGTGGTTTATTCTGTTTCTATAAATGCCAGATCTAAAGAGATGTCATCTACAAAAGATCGTTTGATGATTTTCTTTGGAGATAAAATATTAACATCAGTTTCAATTACCAATAACATTTGGCATCCATATAATTCATATTTCACCATTGCTGGGAAAAACGATTGGAGTGAAAGAAGTTTAAAAATTTTAGCTTGTTCTGGTAGCTCAATTGATGTCAGTTCATTTTATGTGAAAAAGCTTTCATTTGTTGAAAACTACTTTCGTAAAAAACGTATTGACAAATTTTATATAAGACAAATTGTAAAGAATGGCGATTTTACTCAAAATCTTGAAGGATGGGATATTTGGAAAGGTGATGATTCACTTGTAAAAGTCATTAATAATAACGGGAACTCTTCCTTTGTACGTTTCTCCAATCCGCAAATGAATTTAGTTGGGATTAGACAAAACATTAATTTGACTACGGGACTGGTTTATCGTATGAGTGCTTCTTCAAAGGTATCACCAGATAACACAAATAAATACTTTGCATCAAGAGTTGAGTTACAACTTCCAAATTCTAAAAATTATGTTTTAAGATGGCAAAATGCAAACAATAATTGGATACGTAAAGATCTTGTTTTTACAAATGATATTTCATGTAAAGCAATTTTGCTTGTTTATGTTGGATTTGGCAAAAATTTTGCTCCTGGTGATTTTAAAGATATTAGGATTGATGAATCGCGTTAGTGATTAAATAACTGATTATTTTTTTCGTTATACCAGTTTTTTATTCTCCAGAAATTTTGTGCATAAACCACTATTATAACAATATCTGGAGAAGCTTCAATGATTTCTCTTTCAATATCAGGCAAGTATATTTGTTCGGGTTTGACATGAAAAGTAGTTTTAGAAAATGTCCTAGATAAAAAAAAGTTAATGTTTCGAACATATGAATCTCCGAAAGAAAAGATTTCTATATCATTACCTTTGGAATTATTTACAATACCAATTTCTTCCGAAGCATATTTTGCGCTCTTTACGGGTTTACTCTGTGTCGTAATATTTTTTTCATAGTTGTAATAATACTTTCTATAATGTGTTGAAGGGAAGAAATATCTGCTATATCTTTTATCGATCTTTAAGTAATTTAACAATGAACCAAAGTTAACAGTTGCATCATAAGCAATATTAAAACAATTGTTTGATAATGAAGTTATTTGTAATTCCTTCATTAGATCTTGATAACAAACATACGCTCCATAGTATGACCAATGATGATCAGTCTTGAAATGAACATAATCATTTGTTTTATTCAATTTCATGGTTCTTAGAGCGTATAATATTTTTTCATCTGTATACAAATTTATTTTTGTGATAGTTTTGTCGATGACATTAGTAATACTCTTTAAGTTTATACCAATTAGATTTTCGGAATATAGTTCTTCCGCATATGGTGCGATTAAAATATATGATTTAAAATTATTTGTTTTACAAAAATTATTGAACCTTTCAATTGAAGTAATTGTTTCATCAAGATATTTTTTTTCATTGTTTTTCCAGTTGGCAAGACTTAAAATATTTTCTTTAAAAAAAAGCCATCTATCGTGTCCATTTATTATTCTATCGTTATTAAATCCATTGTTCAGCATTGATAATATTAAATTAAATGCGTTTATAGTATGTTTTCTCCCCAAAAATCTATCGTTCAACCAATTGTTGTAGTCAGTTCCAAAATTCGTGTTAATTCTATGATTATGAATTAATGGTTTAAAACTTATGAAATTCCTGTTCTCTTCAAGATTTTTAACTGCTTTGTTAATTTTTACTATAGGCAATATTGAAATCAATAAAATAGTGGCAACAAGTATTTTGTTGTTTGCGGAAAGATAGATGCATAGTTCAAAAATAATTATTGCTAATATTAGTATAAGTAAATAGTTAATGGGAATATTTTTGCTTTTTATTGTTTTAAAAGATATGTTTGAGAAATAATAATCTCCGCTATCATTCGTTGACAAATATAAACAGTTTTGGCCAGTTTTATTGAACTGAACCTTAAAGTCATAATGCTTTTCTTTGTCAGTGCCGTTACACCAAAAATACTTTTCTTTCCCATGTAAAAAAACGATAACAAAAGCCCCCTTTTGTTTTCCTTTTAGATCGAATTTAATGCTATAAAACTCTCCGGAAACAACATTAATTTTCTGCCAAATTTTTTTTTGCTGTTTGTTATTACCTATTATATGAGCATAATATTTTTCGTCTATATTTGTAACGCTAATTCCGTTATCATATGACCAGTCTTTTAGCCCGGTTTTAAAATTCCCGTTCTTTATTATGTTTTTATTTACTGATATATTGTTTTGAAAAACATAGTAAATGATTGATTTTTCTGTAAAATTAAAAAACAACAAATCCAACAATATTATAACTGGCATATAGATTAATATCAGTAATAATATTCTTTTCATAAAATCATAGGATGTTTTTAATGCCATAGATTCATCCATGACTTTAGATTTTCAGATCTTGAGATGAGCAGAATAATATCTGGCTTATGTTTTTCTATCATTTCCAAATACGAATGCATATCCCAATTGTTATACCAGTTATTTCTCGCATCGTTAACTTGATAAAATATGCTTTCTGAAAATGCAGAAAACACAAATGGAACCATATAACCTATATTTGAATCTCCTATTACCATGATTCTTTTGCTGTTAATCTTTGCGTTTTTATAAGATGAGAAGAATGGTTTTTTTGTTGGGAAGATAGCTCTCGGAATGCCATATTTTATGCTTTCAAAAGTCAAATAATGATTTTGATACTTATAAATGTTTTTATTAAGATTCAATTGGTTAAAAATTGTTCCGTCTGTAGGCGAGCAATTGAGAGTTTGAGTTGTTATGATGTTCTTATAAGCATTGGTAAAAATTTTGGTTTTAAAATCAGATTCATTTATTTCTGGAATATCAGGGTTTTGTTTTCTAATTTTCTCGATGATGTTTTGGCAAGACAATAAAGCTCCAAATTGTGTCCAGTGATGATCTTCTTTGAAGCATACATATTGCTTTTCCTTTCCCTTTTTTAATACTTCTAGAAAATATGTGATTTGAATGTCATTTTCTTCTGACAATTGATTAGCAAGCGGTTCAGTATTATATAAATTATTTAATTGATATTCATTGTATATAGTATTTTTCTCTGGTATGATTGCATAATAGACTGGTATATTGAATTCTTTTTTACAATGTTCAGAAAAACTTTTCATCTGGATGACAATATTTTTATAATCGCTTTTCTTAACAATAAACCTTTCGGTATTTAGTTTTTGAAAAAGCCAGCCATTACGTCCCTGGAATGCTAATTCGTTTTCAAGTTTTCTATCGATAATATATTTTATATCGGTATTGTAATCGAGAAGCTGGCCTCTTAAGAAAAAACGGTCATTTAACCAATTGTTGAAATCAAGGCCATAAGTTTTATTTAGTTTTCCATTAATAAAAATTGGCTTGTAAATAGAAAGTGTTCTATTTTCTTTTTTGGATTTTTCTTGTTTGCTTATCTTAAACAACGGCAATATTGAGAGAGTAATAATAGCAATTGAAAAATATATGTTTATGTTGTCTAATTCAAATACTAATATCAATGTGGCGATGCATAAAAATATAAATAAGCTTATTAATTTATAAATTTTAATAAGTTCCTCATTAATTCCATACATGCTGATATTGAAATAATAAAACACGCCTTCCTTGTTTGTAGAAAAATACAAAGATTTTATTCCTGTTGACTTTGGTTGTATATCCCAATAGTATGTTTGGATATCCTTTCCCCTGTTAATCCACAAATACTTTTCTTTCTTTATATTGGGATCGTAGTATATTATAAAAGCGCCTATCCCTTTTGATATTACATTAAATTTTAGTTTATAATACTTACCTGTAGTCAGGTTTAAATCTTGCCAAAGTCTAGTTTGGTTTTTGTCATTACCTTCTATGCGAATATATTTTACACCATTTGTATTTATTAAAGACACGTTTCGATCATGTTTCCATGCTTTGAAATTCTCGTCAAAATTAGGGTTTGTTATTAAGTTTTCGGTTCTTACACCCGTTGCAACGGCTAATTTTTCGATAAATTGGTTGTTGCTTTTGGATGTCGCTGCTAGTAGTAAGACAGCGACAACAAAAGCAAGAAAAGAGACAATTATTAATACAACTTTCTTCACGCTATTAGAATCGGAAATACAAGAACGGTTGATACGTTGAAGAGGCCATGGACATAAAGGAAAGCAAATAGAGTAAGATAAGCCAAAGATTAACAATAGCTAATTTCCATCCTGCCTTAGCTTTATCAATCAGATTTTCAAATATTGGCATCGAGCATAGCAACGCTGCCGCCATTACGATCCATTCCGTGTTCCTCATGAAGTACTCTATTGAGAAGACAATGTCTTTCTCGCCTCCGAATCCAAACATCGTGGCTATATACTGCATCGAGAAGTCGAAATCATCCGCCCTAAACAAGACCCATCCCAGTAAGACTACCATGAGCGTATAGATATGCCTTACTATGCCAAGAACAATTCCTCCTTCCTTCTTATGGAAGCCTGTTATCCTTTCAATAATGATAAATAATCCGTGCCACAGGCCCCATACAACGAACGTCCAGGAAGCACCGTGCCACAGACCGGTAGCAAAGAACACTATGAAAAGGTTAATGTAAGTTCTTACATTACCTTTTCTATTACCACCTAAAGGAATATAGAGGTAATCCCTGAACCAGGTGGAAAGTGATATGTGCCATCTTCTCCAGAATTCGGTTATGGATTGTGATATATATGGATACTTGAAATTCTCGGTAATATGGAATCCGAACATCTCACCGCAGCCTATGGCCATATCGGCATAGCCCGAAAAGTCGAAAAACAGCTGGAACGAATAACAAATTGCTCCCAGCCAGGCTAAAGAACAACTAATCTGGTTAGGCTGCATCTCAAAGATCTGGTCAGCCACCGCACCTAAAGTGTTTGCTATAAGTACTTTCCTTGCAAAGCCAATGATAAATCTCTTCAAACCATGGCAGAAAAGATCGAATGTATGGCTTCTTTCATTGATCTGATCCTCTATGTCATGATACTTAACTATGGGTCCAGCAATTAGTTGAGGGAACAAGGAAATGAACAATGCCAGCTTAAACCAGTTATACTGTGCTTTGCACTCACCTTTATATACGTCCACAACGTATGACAAGGCTTGGAACGTGAAAAAGGATATACCGATAGGCAAGGCTATCTTTGGTACGGTAAATGAGGTCCTTAGGACCGCATTTACTGTTTCTACGAACATGCCGGCATATTTGAAGTAACCCAGTATGCCGAGATTGGCAATTAAACTGCATACCAGTATCGGTGTCTTATGATTCCTGAACTTATCGATTAATATGCCTGATAGCCAGTTCACGCATATTGAGGCTAGCATCAGAAAGACGTAGATTGGTTCTCCCCAGGCATAGAAGATAATACTGAAGACAAGCAAAACATAGTTCCTGCAGATCTTAGGTAAGACATAATACAGCAGTAGTACCGCAGGAAGGAAAACTGATATGAAAGTTATTGAGGAGAAAACCATGAAATAGTCTAATTAAATTATTTTTAGTAATTGTAGCAAAAGACGTTTCATTATGGAAGCGTATTCCCATGATATATTTGTCTTAAATTTAGTGTTCTGTGCAGCTTTGTTCCTCATTAATATGTATTGACATTTTGTTTTTAATAACTTAAAGAAGACATATGATATGAAAGACAGAATTCGGTATGTACCAAATATCATACTTCTTATTTCATAGTCTGAGAATTTAAAATCATAGTTAAACCTAAAGCATCGACATATCTGTTTTGTTAGTTGAGCTGTCGGTAGAATTATTAATAACACTAATTTTAATAGTATCTGTCAGTAAGTCATTTTCACTAACTTTAACAGTGTATGTCCCAGGTAACGTCGATTGTTCTACTCGGAGAAATCCATTGGTTTCTAAATAGATTCCGTCATGCGGACCGACAATTTTCCATTTATAATTAGGCATAGGAGTTTCGTTGGGATAACGATATACGCCTAATTGCAAGGATTGCGGATGTTGTGAAACATCAACAGGATAGTTGTACAAAAAACTTCTTGTTTTCCAATTTTGATCATTAGCTCCTGATAGATAAATCTGGATAAAATCAGGTGATTTCGGTTCTTCTAGCGTGTATATTTCAAATTCCGTCAACCCTGGCGTGCCTTTATATTCTTTTATTTGGAAGTTAACGGATCTAATCCCTTTTTTCGTAGGAAAAGTTATAACACTAGCGGAGCCACAATTGTTCAGTGCGCCTACAGCAACAGAACTTCCATCAGTAAATGTTAGCACCCCCGACAATATTTGATTTTCTAACATAAAATCATCATATAATCGCACAGAGGTAATATCAAGAGGTTTTTTAAATTCTAAAGAAATAGTCCTGTTAGTGTCATTTTTTTCTGGAGACCACTTGTAGCAGTCAAATGAATTCAAGATTAGTTTAGCATCTTTAAAAGGCTTTTGTACCAATTTGCAGATATTTTTAAAAGGTACGCGAGTAGTTGAAAAATCATTGAGATATTGTTTGTCAGCATCATTAGAGCTTACGCTAACAGTAGCTCCATATGATTTACTTCTCGTATCTCTTTCCCAAAATATCTGGTCACCATTTACCAATCGAAGGAGGCGGGATTCAACACGTTTACCAAATCCCGATTTATAAGCAAGCGTGCTTAGATTAGAGTTAACATCTGGAATTGACATTGAATCTTCTACTGGAAATCTTACGCGCTTGCTCCATTCAAAAGTAGGGTTCCATGGCTTAAATGGAAGAGTAGATTCAAGTATGTTCCTATTTGGATCATTTGGCGAAAAAACAGACATCATATCACCTGCTGCATACCATGCCGACTGATATGACATGCTTTGATAAAAACGTGGACAGTAATCTTCGAAGTCTGCTCGCAACTTTACAAGGCCCATAGCCTGTTCAATCAAACTTCCCAACCATACATGTTCAACATGAAGATCATAATTTATGGAATAGATCTCATCAGGTTTATACTGCTGCAGTATATCAATTATGTCAGACAATAAGTGCTCTTCTGATACAGTGCATTCGTTTCCATATTTAACACTGTGAAAGGAAGGGAAACCTTCTTTTTTATGGCTAAAAGTTATATAACTTGTATTATCTTTTTTGAGTATTTCACCTAAATTGTTAGTTAAAATGCTTTTATCTTCTCCTAAAGCTGCATAATCAAGCTTCTGGTAACCGAGATATAGCAAATTTGAAATGGACAATCCAAGATATTGTAAATTCTTGGCGCTTTCGCGAAGGCGTCCTAAACCATATTCATCTTTATTATTATTAATATTAGGGGAAGAGCCAAACCCGATTATCACGTAAACATTTGCACCTTGCTTTGCCCGGCTATATATTACGGCATTAGCCATGTTGGCTTCATCATCCTGGTGAGGCGAAAAAACCATAATGGTTTTTCTTATATTGTTTTTGCTTTCGTCTCGGGAAATACAGGAGCATAAAAAGATCAACGAAGCTATCAAAGACAGCAATGTTATTAATTTGAATTTCATTTTTCGTAAAGCGTTAGTTGTTGTTATTTTCGTGCTTTATATAACTTGTTGTCAATAATTTATTTGTTGTACCAATTCTTGATTAGATTGTAATTTTGAGAGTAAATTATCATTACAACGATATCTGGCTTGTATATCATAATCTCTTTTTCAAACGAAGGCATATAGATTTGGAGAGGCTTGGCAATATATTTGGTATTGCGGAATCCAAAGCCAAAAAAAGGAAAAATATTTCTAACATAGGAGTCTCCGAATAAGAAGACTTTTTTGTCCGGAGCCAATTTGTTTGACAGGCGTGCCCCATTGTCGTTTACGGGACTATTTTTCCCCCAATCAAAATCCATATATACGGAATCTTCTGGGAATATATTTTTAGCGAATAGGGGAGCGATATTTTTAACTCGTGTGAAAGTCTCGCCCCAGCCGAATTTCCTTTGCCTTTTTTGCAGTTGAAAGGAGTGTAAAACTGTCTGAGTAAGACCAAAGTCTTGATAAATTTGTACCTCGAGCTCTTTGTAAACACTATATGCTCCAAGATGGGTCCAGTGATGATCGGTCTTATATTGAACTAAACCGTTCGTTTTTGCGTTTTGCAAATTTTTAAGAGCATATAAGATAGGAACTCCTGTATCTTTTTGAAGCCTAGCAGCGTATTTTTCAAATCTTCCAATGCGTGAGGAAACATTGATATTTAATAATTCATCAGAGTAAACCTCTTCTCCAAAGGGAGCAAGAACAATGTAAAGTTTAGCATTGCTTTTAGCGCAGAAGTCGTTGAATCTCTTAACGGCGTTTTTTGTGTCTTCGTAGATGCCTTCGTAATATGATTCAGGCTTTGCCATCCTTCTGATGTTGCCTTTGAGGAAGAGCCATTTGTCTTTTCCCTGGGAGACGAACTTGTTGTCGACTTTTCCATCGATGAGGTATTTTAAGGAGTTTTGATTCCTCATCAGGTCATTTCTGATCCAGAAATGATCATTTAACCAGTTATTGAAATCTGAGCCGTAGTTTTTATTGATCTTTTTATCTTTGCTGAAAAGCGGCTTATATTCTGCAAGAGTCCTGTTTTCAGATTCTGATTTCTTGTCTTTGGTCATCTTCGCGATTGGAATGATTGCAAGCACAAAAATCATTATGAAAAAGATGATATCGATTTTAGCTAAAAGTACTACGGTTATAATCGCAATTAAAATTGCCAAAACAATGTAAACTGTCTTAATGTTTTTATGAATTTCTACTAACTTAGTATCTGAATAATAGAATTGTCCGATGCCATTTGTTGACAAATAAACCTGATCTTTTCCAGTCCTTTTCGGCACGAATATCAATGAATAGTACTTATGATTGTTTTTGCCATTGCACCAGACATACTGTTCTTTGCCACTTTTAGCGTTCCTATAAATCGCGAACGCACCTTTATCAGGACCAGTAAGATTAAATGTCAATCTATATGTTTGGCCAGATGTCACCGGAATCGTCTGCCAAATTCTGACTTGATCTTTTGGATTTCCTTCAATGCAAGCATAATTGACATTGTTTGTTGTCAGAATTGATACAGCTTTATCACGACTCCATTTTTGCAGCCCGTCTTTAAAATCAGCGTTTAATAAGAGGTTTTTACCAGTTAATCCAATGCAAGATGATAAATCACTTATTCTAGGATTATTGCTATTCAAGCAGACTGCCAAAAGGAGCAATGATGCAATCAACCCTATAAGACAAGCTGTTATATATAAAACGCGTTTCATAATCATCAGAATTTGAAATATAAGAAGGGTTGATAAGTCGAAGACGTCAAGGCCATAAAGGACAGGACGAACAGGATTATGAGCCAAGCGTTAAGAAGAAGATGTTTCCAGCCGGTCTTTGCTTTGTCAATCAGGTTTTCAAATACGGGAATAGAACAAATAACTGCGGCAGCCATTATGATCCACTCTGAATTTCTCATGAAGTAGGGGATAGTGTACACTATGTCCTTTTCTCCACCTAAACCGAACATAGTAGCGATATACTTCAAGGAGAATCCGAAATTATCCGCTCTGAAGAGAACCCAGCCTAATATCACAACCAGCATACAATAGATGTGTCTGACGGTGTTTAAAATCCAGCCGCCTTCCTTCTTATGGAAGCCGGTTATTCTTTCAATGATTATGAATAAGCCGTGCCAAAGGCCCCAGACAACAAATGTCCAGGAGGCTCCGTGCCAGAGACCGGTAGTGAAGAAGACTATGAAAAGGTTAAGATAAGTTCTGAAGTTGCCTTTTCTATTACCGCCTAAAGGTATATAAAGATAATCCCTGAACCAGGTAGATAGAGATATATGCCATCTTCTCCAAAATTCGGTTATGGACTGTGAGATATATGGATAATTGAAGTTCTCGGGAGTCTTGAAGCCGAACATCTCTCCAGCGCCTATGGCCATATCAGCATAGCCTGAGAAGTCGAAGAATAGCTGAAAAGAGTAGCAGACGGCACCCAGCCAGGCTAAGGAGCAGCTGATCTGTATTGGCTCAAGGGCGAAGATCTGGTCAGCTACCGCACCTAGAGTAGAGGCTATGAAGCATTTCTTAGCGAAGCCAATGATGAATCTCTTTAGTCCGTGAACAACAAGGTCGAAGGAATGTGTCCTATCCTTCAACTGGGATTCCATTTCCCTGTACTTAACGATGGGACCGGAAATGAGTTGTGGAAAGAGGGAGATGTATAAGGCGGTGTTGAGGATGTTCTTTTGAGCGGGACATTCCTCCTTATAGATGTCTATGATGTAGGAGAGGGCTTTGAAAGTAAAGAATGATATACCCAATGGCAAAGCTATCTTGGGAATAGCGAAATTCGTCCTCAGAAGCGCGTTTAAGGTCTCTACGGTTATACCGGCATACTTGTAGTACCCCAAGATCCCAACGTTGGCTAAAATTGCAAATAGGAGGATAAATCCCTTCTGACCTTTGAAATGGTCTATTAGGACACCTGCTAGCCAGTTTATGAAGATCGAAATGAGAAGCAGGAAGAAATAGATCGGCTCTCCCCAGGCATAAAAAATAAGACTGGCGACCAAGAGAAGGTAGTTCCTGCAGACCTTGGGCAGCACATAGTAGAGCAGCAGCAAGGCTGGCAGGAAGACAGAGATGAAGGTTATCGAGGAAAAGACCATGATATTATTTTAAAGTAATCAGTATTTCTTCGTCTTCTTTCTTGAGGCCTTTCTGCTGTGTGATCTGAGGGCCGCAGAGGGCTGTTTGACCGTTGGCTTCTATGACAACTGGTCCTTTGTCCGTGAGGGCAATGTCCCAGCCGATGCAGCGCATGTTGGGCATGGCGTCCATCATTTCTATGGCCATCTCGCAGGATTCTTTCCAGAGAGGAAGCTGGAAGCCTTTGAACTTGACGCCGCTGTCGGGATGAGTCTCGAAGATTTCGCCTTGTTCGTTAATACCGTCGGTGTTCATTTCGCCAGTGTTGATGTCTATGCCGATAATAATGCCGCCTCTGCCGCCGTTGTCAACGGGGCAGCCTTTTCTGCCGGTTCTTACGAAAGAGCACCAGTTGCTGACTTTGTTGCCTTGCTTGATGGTGACGATACGGAGGGTGTTGATGCTATCAAGATTGAATTTCGACATCGCCTCGCATTGATAAACGCCTTCTTCCAAGACGTAGGCTCCGTTTTTAAGGATGGCTTCTAGGCTTTCAAGGGGAGTGGAGTACTTGGTGGTGTCAAACCAGCCGGAATTAACGCCTCCGCCTCCGGCAAAGGGTTTTATGAAGAACTTGGTGTGTTTGGAAATGAATTTAGTGTAAGCTTCAAGGTCGTTGGTGCTGGTGACGACGATTTGATCTCTGGCGTACCATTTCTTGAATATCTCGTAAGCGAGGCGTTTGTTCCTTAATTTCCACTTGTCGCTTCTGGTATTGCAGATATTCATGAATTTCCAGCGGTCCATCTCGGAATAGAAGGTATGCCGGTCTCTGGCTGACCTGCCTTCGAAACGGTAGGCTATGTATTCATATGCCATATATCCGAAGAAGATGAATTCATATAGAACATCGAGTTTGGTAAAGGCGGTTACTTTGCGGTTCTGGCGTTTCAGTTCGGCTACAAGGCCGGGAAGCATTTTTATCTGGGCTTTGCCAAGACAGAACCAAAATAGGGGAAGGCCTATGAGGTTATAGCAGATATTGGATACGGTATGTAAGAACTTGCTGTCGCCCTGGTACCATTTTGCAAGTTTGCGATAAGTTGAATTGGCAATGTCTGGCATAAATTTATTCGTTAGTAGTCTGTGTTAATGGATATTCTCTTTGTATTCCGGGGAAAGAATCGCTGCCGGTGATCGTTTTGTATAAATGTTTGATGTTTTCTTCTAGATGAACGTCGTCGATTAGCTTGTCCACAGGTGACACGATGGGATAAGTGTCTTTTGGCAATTCATGTGCTTTTATTATCGAGAAGGAAGTTTTTACGATCTTTTTGCCTTCCACGTAGGCATGAAATACCAAACCGTACTCGGGGAGAGATGATTTGACCATGTAGGGTGAGGAAGGGGACATGGAAACGTTGCCGAGCGAGTAGACGCAAGGCTTGTTCTCAATAAAGGCAATATTCTGTATGGCGTGAGGATGTGATCCAACGACGGCATCAGCGTCGTTTTCCAAGAGCGATTGGAAGATTTCCCTTGATCTTATGCCAGGAGTTGTGTTGAACTGACCTCCGCAATGGGGGAGAACAAAAACAAGATCTGATTTCTGCTTTGCGTTCTTTATGGCTTCAAGAGTTCTGTCAAAACAATCTCCTTTGATCTCAGACAAAGGCTCATTATCGACATATGGCTTGAACTTGTAGCCCAGTTTGCCTCGGATGTAGACATCGCAGCGTTTGGGCAGCAAGCTTTTGATCTTCTTTCTCAGTTTGTAGAAAGGAATAGATTTTTCTCTCTTGGTCTCGCGATATTGGACAAGAGCGTCCATATCTATGAGCTGATTGATATGGAAAGGAGACAAGTCTTTCTTATAGAGCTGCCATTTGTCTTCGTTCACATAGGCGTTGTAGGAGAGGAAAGAACAGACAGTGCCGTCAAAGTCTTGGGTGAAAATGGTGCTTTGTTCTTCCTGGCTGCGGAAGGTGCCGGTATGAAGCATACCGCGCTTGTCCAGTTCGTCCAGAGTGTTGGTTAAACCTTTTATGCCTCTGTCCAGACAGTGATTGTTGGCAGTAAGGTAAAGGTCGATTTTGAGCTGCTTGAGAGCGTCAAGAAAGGCGGATGGCGTATTGAAGGCGTAAAGGTCTTTGGTATATCCAAGTTCTTCCCCGGCGACGGGCGTTTCCAGATTAGCGACTACGAAATCAGATTCAACTAGGAGCTCCTGCAGATCCGCTAAAGCAGGAGCGAAGCCTTCTTTGTTGCGCGCTGCCGCGCGCAGGAAGGGGAGTTCGCACATTATGTCGCCTAGGAAAGTAATTTTCTTCATGCAGTAGCCTGACTGGTTTCCATTAATGCTTGCTTTTCGCGTTTGTTAACGAAGAAGAGAGCAAGTATGCATCCGGTTAGGGCTCTTAGCGTTCTGCTTATGACTACTGCCCAAGCATAGCCGAACATGCCGAATTCTTTTGTAAAGATGATCGCCAGAATAATGTGAATGACTGTAAATGTGGTTTCAAACCAGAAGACTAAGGAGGCGCTGGCAGAAGCGATGAGGTAGATCCTGAAAAGGAAGCCTATGAGCGCTAAGGCTAATCCGGCGTTGACGATCAGGTTTAATCCTTGAATTTCATCGTATAGATTGCTGTAAAATAATTTCACGTATATAGGAGCAACAACAAGGGTAACTATGAATGCTGCGAAGCAAAAAACTAACCAACATGCAGAAACTTTACCAAGCCATTTTTTAGTAAGAGGAATAGTACTAGCAGCAATGTAACTTAATAGAAGTGTCCCCAAAGGCACGACTAACATGTTCATAATTTTTGCAGCAAGAGAAAGTGAGGAATAAACTGTGACGAATCTGTCGCCTAAAATATATTTCAAGATGAGTCTGTCTCCACTGACAATGATTTGGATCATCAGAGCGCTTAGGAATAGAAGCGTAACAGATTTTCCAATGTAGGCCAGTTTTTCCGAAGGCTTCTTCAGATCGAAGATCATTTTGCGGAAATATAGCATTATGATTGCAAAAAGTTCTCCAGTAATAAAGATGTGCGTCCAGTTGTTTGTCAATCTGTATATGAGAATGCCAATAGCGTAGCCAAAACTTATTAGACAATAAAAAATAAAGTATGCCGAAAAATTAAGATGAAGTCTGAAATCAACATCACCATATGTTCTAATCATATTCAGAATAGCTAGAGAAACAAACCAAAATATATTAACTTGGGGATCAAAGCCAAAATGATTAAATATTAAAATTATTAATAATAGAAAAATACTCGCCAACCCCAATAAAATTAAATAATCACCGTTGCTGCCTTTGGATTTTCTTTCTTCAATTAATCTGACGGCGTTCATACCGCTCCCTATTGAAGTAGAAAAAATATAAACAATACTTAGGCAGGTTAATATTTGTCCGGTAGTTTCAGAACCGTAAGTCTTGTTTATCCAGGGTAGGATAAGCAAGTGTTGCACGGCGTTCATCACGATCTGTGATCCGAACGTATATATGAAGTCAGTTGAAAAGGTCTTTAATTTCATTGTTTTTCTTGTGTGGCGTCGTACTCTTTGAGAACATTGAATTCAGAATCGCAGTTAAAGACTCTTTGGCATATCGTGTTAACGTCTTTAATGATCTTGTTTTTTTCGTTGCCCTCAAGTGTGTCGTAAAGTTCGTCTACGGGGTAGATGACAGGATAATGATCAGGCTCTTCCGTCATCTTTATGAGCGAGAAGGAGGTTTTGCTTATGGTTTTGCCCTCTATGTAGACGTGGTAGATCATACCGTATTCCGGAAGGGAGTCCTTTACCAGGAAGGGGTAGGAGGGGGAGGTGGAGACATTCCCAAGGGAAAAGATGTAGGGTTTGTTATTAAGGGATCCGCATCTTTGGATAGTGTGGGGATGGCCGCCTATTATGGCGTCGGCTTTCGTATTGAGCAGTTTTTCAAAGATGGCTTGGGAAAGTTTGCCGGGCTTGGTGTTGAACTGTCCGCCGCAGTGCGGGAGGAAGAAGACCATGTCGGCTTCTTCCTTGGCTTTTTGGATGATTGATTCGGCTTGGGAAAAGTTTTGGCCTTGGACTTCTTCCAAAGGTTCGTTATCGGTGGTGGGATGGAGTTTGATGCCCAGCTTTTCCTTGAGCTTAAGTTGGAAGCTTTGAGAAATGCAGTTGCCCAGCTTTTTCCTAAGTTCGTAGAGAGGAATGCTCTTTTTTCTGAACTCGTTTCTGTAGGCTAAATACTGGTCTATGTCGATAAGCAGGTTAATGCTGTCTGGGGAGAGTTCATCCTTGTATTTCAGCCATTTGTCCTCGTTGATGCAGGCTGTGTAGGAAAGGAAAGCGCAGGTGAGGTCTCCTAGTTTGGCGAGATGGTAGGGATGAGATATAGTGCCTGTGTGTGACATCTGGCGTTTGTCTAGCTCACGGACTGTCGATTTAAGGCCCTCTATGCCTCTGTCCAAACAGTGATTGTTAGCGGTGAGGTAAAGGTCTATCTTGAGCTGTTTGAGAGCGTCCAGGAAGATGGCGGGAGTATTGAAGGAATAAAGTTCCTTCGAATAACCTGCGTCTTCACCGGCTATGGGGGTCTCCAGATTGGCGACAACAAAGTCAGATTCTTTAAGGATAGGAGCAAGATGAGAAAACGCCGTGTAGAAGTCGTTTCCTCTTTGCTGCGCCGCCTTAAGAAAAGGCATCTGGCAGAGAATGTCGCCTAGGAAGGAGATCTTTAGCATTGGAAGATCTCCTGTTGTTTGGTTCGGAAAGATGCGGGTATCTTGTCTGTCTTAAGGATCTCCAGAATCTCTTTCTTGAAGCCTGTTTGGTGCATACCCTGAAGGCCTCCGAACATGGGCCGGCTGTTACCCTCAACTATGACAAGATAGTTGTCGGCTATGGCGATGTCCCATCCGACGTACTTAAGATTTGGAACTTTGGCCATAAGGTCTTTTGAAAGCTGCTGGATCTCAGACCATCTGGGGATCTGGAAGTTCTCGAAGATTACGTTGCTGTCGGGATGGGCAGTGTATTTCTTGCCGGTGTTATCGAAGCCGTATTTGCAGAGTTTTCCGGTATTGATGTCGCAGGGGATAAGGATGCCTCCGGCTCCGCCGTTGTCGACTATGGAGCCTTTTCTGCCTGTGCGTATTTCGGCGAAGAGCATTTCAATGCCGTCTTTAGTATTGACCAGGGCGGTGCGTACGGTATTGATGCTGGAAGGATTGAACTGAGCCATCTCCTTACACTGTACGATAAGCTCTTCCAGAAGATAGGCACCGGATGATATCAATTCATTGAAGACCTTGTCGGGATCTTTTTCCTTGATGTCGACCATATGTGTGCCGCGGCCGCTAGCTCCGTCGTAAGGTTTGCAGAAAAATTTGGGATGACGGATTATAAATTCATTGAAGAGTTTCCTGTCATCCTTAGTTTTAATCGTTATCTGTTCTCTATGATAATGCTCTTTGAAATATTTATATGTATTGTATTTCTTGTCAAAAATGTTCGAATCTGCTTCAAGATTGATAGCTCTGGAGAATAAAATCTGCTCGGTGTAGGAAACGAAGGAGAAACGATCTTTAGCTGACTTGTTTAGAAAATGGTACTCAGTATAAGCCGAACCGTCGTATCCAAAAATAAGATTCCAAATGAAGATATCCCAAAACAATTTTATAGGATTATCAGATTCGCCAGAACGAACAAGGATATCCCTTTTAAGTTTGATAGTTTTCAAATCAATGAATCCTATCATGAAGATAGTCATAATAAAAAGCGCCAAGGCGTTTTTTATTTTGCTGTTACTTTTGTACCACCTGAGTAATGTGTTTTTCATTTTCAAATCTATTCAAAAAACCAATGGAATAAATGGGCCAATCTATTTCTAAGATCCTGAGAATTAAAGTTAAACATAATCTTAAATTTATCTTTAAAGCTTTTCTCATCGATTTTCTGAAATTGATGGCGTAACCGGATGTGATGATTACAGGAAGTTACGGCTTGTCGATAGTAGAGCTTCCAATATTTCTCGTATGGGAGGCGAAGAATATTGGAAACCTCCTCCAGTTCTTTCTTTTGGGCTTGTTCTTCTTCCCGATTTAGGAGCCTTAGGCCGGTATCGGAAAGCTGATAACCTTTGGTTTCGACTGTGTATTTCTCGTCATTTAAGGTGATAGAGACGGCGAAGGAATTGAACAGCCTTGGGTCGTTCATGATCATAGCCATGCCGTTATTAAAGTTCTCAGCAAGGAATATAGCATTTCCCAAGCTATAGAAAATGTGTTTACCTTTATAGACTTCATAAGCTTGAAAAACGTGGGGGTGAGCGCCAATGACAATATCTGCTCCGGCGTCTATGCAGGCTTTTGCTATTTTACGTTCTCTAGGAGAGGGAATACGGACGTATTCGTAGCCCCAGTGGAAATATGGTATAACGAAATAACCTTGTTGCTTCAGATCTTTAATTAGTTTTTTTAACTTGCCAATCTTTTCTACGGCGGTGCCCCAGACATGTCCCTTACCAAAATTGGCAAAACGAGAAGAACCAAATATGGCAATTTTATGGCCCTGACATTCAAGCACGCAAGGGTTCAGAGCTTCATCGTAGTTTTTGCCCACGCCAAACCATCTGATGCCTTTTTTCTCGACATTCCTTATCGTATCTTGAATTCCTTGATCTAGATAGTCAGCGATATGATTATTACACAGAGAGACGACTTGGAAATCTTCAATGATATTTAGATAATCGGGCGATACTTTAAAATTGACTGTTTGTAGTTTCTTTTTGGTTGATGCTTCGGTAATAGGGCATTCAAGATTGCCTATATTTAGGGCCCCGTTCATTAAACCTTTAATATCGTCCCCAAACCTGAAATTTAAGGGATCGATACCATACAGGCAGAGATCGCCGAATATGTTAATTTTTAAAGTCATTAAGTTATTCTTCAATTTTATCCACTACATATTTTGGACGTCTTTTAACTTCAACAAACACCTTGCCTATGTATTCACCTAATATACCAAGGAAGGCAAAATTTAGGCCGAATAGGAACAAAATTATGACTATGAGAGAAGTCCATCCTGCAGCAGCTCCCATAATCAGTTTCCTAATTATCCAGAAAATTGCAAGTAGAAAACTCATTATGGCTAAGCCAAGACCTGTATAAGTCGTAAATCTAAGAGGAAGCATTGAGAATGACAACAGTCTAGCCAAAGTCAGTTGAAGCATTTTTTTTAGATTGTATCCACTTTTACCGGCAAACCGAGCGTCCCTTTTAAGTGGGACTGCTACATAACCATGTCCGATATAATAAAGGAGGCTGATTGTTGTGGCAGTAGTTTCTGGAAACTTTTTAAGTTCCCTGATAACACTGCTCTTCATGGCTCGGAAAATGCCTAACCTTGGTTTTACGTGAATCTCAGTCATGTGATCGGAAACAAAGAAGAAGAGCCTTGAGACAAAAACTTTGAAGAAAGAGTCCTTGCGACTTTCCCACTGAGCTATAGCCATGGTAGTGTTGTGCTCGAATAGGGCCTCAACTAGTAAATGAATGTCCTCCGGCCTATCTTGGAGGTCGGAGTCCATTAAGACAACCACGTCGCCGGTTGCTTGGTCCATTCCAGCCGCTAGAGCGTTTTGCTGACCGAAATTGCGGGCTAACTTGATACCGATTATATTGGGGTATTTGAGCTTTAGCTGCTCTATAGTCTCCCACGATTTATCTCTGCTTCCGTCGTCTATAAGTATGACTTCGGTATCAGCACAGATGTCTTTTATAGTAGGATCAAGTCTTAAAAGAAGTTCGTTGAGAACTTCCTGATCATTAAAGACCGGAACGACAACTGAAAGTTTTTTGACGTTGCTATTCATTGATTTTTGAAGATAATGGTTCTGGGAACTTTTCCTGCCGAATTCTTTTGCAGAGTTTCGACTTGCTTTATGCTTACATGAACTTCCTGACCAACATAAGAGGCTAATTCATAAAGCATGCTGTTTTCGTTTATTGGTAAAGAATTGTTTATGGGAATATAATCTATTCTTATGGAGTCTTGACTGGTTTGTACAAACTGATAGGCGCTGACGTTGGTCAGGTCGGCACGGAGAAGGCTGAAGAGGCCTATTGTGACGCCGGAGGGAAGAGTGACGCGTTCGGCGACACGTCCGCAGACGGAGTTGACGTGAAGGAGTTGAGAGCGGTCTTCAGGCTTCGCTTGGGATAGGCTTACCACGTCCTTGTTGCGGTACCTGATGAGAGGCATGGCTATGGAGTAGAAAGCCGTGGTGGTCAGTTCACCGGTGAGAGGGTCATCAGGCTGGGGATTTTCTATTTCGGGATAGCAGAAATATTCCGCGAAGATGTTTTCTCCGTTTTCGATCTGGTAAGCCATTATGGAGCTTTCCATGTTGGAGTAATAGTCGTAGACCTTGCAATGGAAGATCTGCTCCAGGCTTTTTCTGACTTGTGGCGTTAAGACTTCCGCCAGGCTAGTGATGCCTTTGACTTTGGAGAAAAGTTCATTGACGTTCTTAAGGCGGGTGCCGAGTTCCAGAAGGGCATTGGGGTGCGCAACGATGTGCTTAGGCTTGTGGGCCTTCAAAAAGGTCGTCAGTATCTCCAGGGAACTGTCCTCCAGATGATAGGAGTGCATCAGAAGCTGCCGGGAAAACTTGGAGAACTTGCAGACAGACTTCAGGGAGGGAAGGTTCTTGAGGATGAACTGGACGTCGCCAATGCGGTA
>JAEEGL014085860.1_pt1 | contig 25509 bp, 44 predicted proteins | sample 9134231 | NCBI WGS metagenome assembly JAEEGL01 (sample SAMN16246548, study PRJNA631951) | gut metagenome | biome: gut microbiome; feature: rumen; material: fiber-attached | host: Bos | place: Iran: Karaj | collected 2018-10
CCCCTACGTCGGCGTGGGCGCAGTCGTGCGCAGCCAGTCCAACGGCATCGAGCTCTACCGCGCCGTCGTCTACACCAAGGTCCGCTTCGAGCAGTTTGCCATCCCGGCCGAGACGCAGGGCGAGAGCATCGACTGGCAGACCACGGAGCTCTCCGGCAAGCTGAGCCGCGACGACACGCCGAACCATAACTGGCAGCGCGTCAGCGAGGTGCTGGCGACGGAGCTGGAGGCGTACAACACCGTGCGCGTGATCCTCGGGCTCGGCACGGCCGCCGCGCTCCCGACGGTCTGATAAACCATGGGCAAGGCAATAGACAGAGACTACGGCTTCCTGTTCAGCGTCGGCGCTGAGCAGGAGGTCGCGGCCCGTTGCCCGGGCGGAGAGATCTCCCGTCTCCGGGACATGATCGGCGCCGGCGGGAGCGCCAAGATCGACTTTACGGTCGATTTGATCTGCATCCTGTCGCGCTGGCACGAAAAGGCGCGGGCCTTCGAGCTGGGCACCGGCTACGAGGAGCGGCCGCTGACGCGGGAGGAGATCCTCCTGCTGCCGCTTCCGGCGTTCAAGGCCCTGCAGACCGAGGCGCTGGCCGCCATGCTGCGCGACCAGCAGCAGACGGTCGAGGCCGAACCGGAAAAAAAAAGCGCGGCCCCAAAATTGAGCTGACAACGGCTTGGTATCTTTATCTCGGCCGGAAGCTCCACATGAGCAAGCGCGAGATCTTCTGCACGCGGATCGGCGAGATGCGCGACATGATCGCCTGTTATGCGATCTCGAACGGTGCGCAGCCGGTCCGCAGGCGGAAGGAGCTCAGTTTCAGCGAGACCCTGGAGGTGATCTGACATGGCGGACGACGTCAAAACCGGCATACGCGTCGTCGTCGAAGGCAAAGACGACTTTGCAACCGATCTGAACAGCGTCGCGAGCGCGCTGGACAACGCGAAAAGCTCCGCGGAGGGCGCGGAGGGCGCGATCAACAGCGCGGACTCGGCTACCGGGGAGCTTGCGCAGAACGCGCCGGCACACACCGCCGCCTTTGCGGGCGACATGGAGACCAAGATGCTGCAGGTGGCTGCCGTCATCGGTACCGTCATCTCGGTGATCCTCGAGGTGCAGGGCGCGATCATCGACCTTGCCAATGCGACCGCCGCACAGGGCGACGCCGTCGCCAAGGGCGCGCAGAAACTCGGCTTCAGCACGGACGCCTACCAGGAATGGGACTATGTGCTGAAAAAGAACGGGTCCTCCATGGACAAGGCGTCGGGCGCGATCTCGAAGCTCACGCAGAATATCAGCGCCGGCGGCAAGAAGCCAACGGAGGCGCTGGAGACCCTCGGGCTGAGTCTCGAGGAGCTGCAGGGCATGAACCCGGAGCAGCAGTTTGCCACGATCGTGGGGGCGCTGCAGCAGGTTGAAGACCTCGGCACAAAAACCGATCTGGCGACCGCCCTGTTCGGCGCCGGCGGCGCGAAAAACCTCGGCACGCTGCTCACCTCGACCGGCGAGGACGTCACCGCGCTCACACAGCAGGCACACGACCTCAACCTGGTCATGAGCGAGGAATCGATCCAGGCGTCGGCGGACTACCAGAACTCGATCGAGGACTTCCAGAACACGATCCAGGGCATCAAGAACACAATCGGCGAGGAGTTCATGCCCGTGGTGCAGAACTTCCGCAGCGGCATCCAGGAGCTCATTACTGACATCGACTGGAATGCGTTCGGCGAGGCGCTGGGCGCCGCGCTCGGGCCGTGCGTGGCTTTTCTCGACCAGTTCATTTTCCCCCTGGCCAAGGTCAGTCTGCAAGGCGTGGTGGCCACGCTGTCGCTGCTTCTCAAAATCCTCGGCGGGCTTGGGGAGATCGGCAGCAATATGTTCGGCGGCGGGACGGAGGTCGACAGCCTGCTTGGGGAGGGGCTTTCGGTCGACGAGCTCGAGCAAATGGCAACGGAGGCCCAAGCAGCGTATGAGGCGGCTCAGGCAGCCGTGCAGGCAGGCGCTGAAGACGACGACGCCGACATGATCGCGCTCATCAATGAGATGAACGCGCGCGAGCGGGAGCTGCAGGTCGCGACGGAAGCCTACGAACGGGCGAAAAAGGCCCTCGAGGGCGGCGGCGAAACCGGCGGCAAGACGCCGACTGAGACCGGCGGCGAGACGGCGCCGGAGCAGACCAACCAGCAGATCCAGGGCGCCGCCAACGAGGCCGAGACTGCCGCGCTGCAAATGATGCAGACCTACGACGAGGCGGCCGGGACGATCACGTCAACCTTCATCCAGGGCACGGACGAGGCGTCGCAGGCGGCAGTCGAGTCGATCGAGAACCTCAACGACACGATGGCGCTGAACATGGCTGAGCTCAACAACAACGCCTACATCTGGGGCATGGACATGATGCGCCTGCTCGCCAACGGCATCGCGGACGGCTCCAACACCTACATCCTCCCCGCGATCGACCAGCTCACGGAGCTGATCAAGTCACGCCTCGGCTATTCCGAGCCGTCGGTCGGGCCGCTGGCCCGGACGCACACCTGGATGCCGGACATGATGGCGCTGCTCGCCCGCGGCATCCGCGACAGCAGCTGGATGGTCGCGAGCGCGCTCGGCGAGGCGTTCGACCTTGCCCCTGTGCTCAGCGCGCGGGGCGGCTCCAGCTTCAACTACGGCGGCGTGTCCGTGCAGATCTACGCCGCGCCCGGCCAGAGCGTGGACGAGCTCTACAACGTGTTTTCCTACCGGCTCGCGCGCGACGTGGCCGACCGAGAGGCGGTGTTTTCCACATGATCAAATGGAACGGGACCAGCTCCGGCGCCTATGGCGTCTATGTCGAAAAATATCCCGTGCGTCCGATCCCGGCGCGGAAGCAGGAAGTCTTCTCCGTGCCGGGCCGGAGCGGCGACGTGATCGTCCCCGAGGACGCCTGGGAGAACGTGGAGCAGGAGTACGACATCTATCTGAGCGCCGAGAAGGCCGGGCTGCCGGTCGTCTCGGCGGCCGTCGTAGCCTGGCTCATGCAGCCGGGCTACCGCCGGCTCGAGGACGACTATGACTCGACGATCTTCCGGCTGGCGAACTTCGCCGGGCCGGTCGACCTGCAGAACATCCTCAACGCTTTCGGGCGGGCCACGATCAAATTCAACTGCATGCCGCAGCGCTTTCTCAAGAGCGGCGAGACGCCGGTCGCGGTCGCAGCCACGCCCGGCTCGATCACGAATCCGACCGCCTTCGCCGCGCAGCCGCTGATCACCGTCAGCGGTTCCGGATCCGGCAGCGTGACGATCGACTCCGTCACGGTCCCGATCTCGGCGATCACCAACGGCATGGTCCTCGACTGCCGAGAGGGCGAAGCCTACGCGGAGAGCGGCGGCGTGGTGACCAATCTGAACGACAAGGTCTCGGGCGTGTTCCCGGTCCTGTCGGCGGGCACCTGCGCCGTGAGCTTTGACGGCGGCGTCACGGGACTATCTATTTTGCCGAGGTGGTTTGAACTATGATCCCTTACCTTTACGCGGCTGACGAGACCGCTTTTGACAGCAACGGCATCGGACCGATCAAAGACGCGACGAGCTGCGTCGTAACCGAGGAGCTCAACGGCGCCTTTACGCTGAAGCTCACGGTGCCGAGAACGACAAAACGGCTCGCAGATCTCGCTGTCGGCAAGCAGATCCTTGCCAAGCCAAATCCGTATGACTCGGCGCAGCCCTTCCGGATCGAGCGAATCAGCAAAAGCCTCAAGGGCGAGCTGGAGATCTACGCACCGCACCTGTGCTACGATCTGGCGCATTATCCGGTCGGTTCCGGAAACTATACCGCGACCACGCTGGCGCTCGCGGCGTCGTACATCCAGAACAACCGCCTTGAAACGCGCTATCCGCAGTTCTATTTTCAGGATGACATCGGATCGGCCCGGCTCGGCGACATGGTCATTCAGGGACCGGTTGCCGCCTGGGACCTGCTTGGCAGCGACGACGAGGAGAATACTTTGCTCGGGACATACGACGTTGAGCTGAAGTTCGACAACCGGACCGTACACATTGTCAATGAGCGCGGCAGCGACCGCGGCTTTGTAATCGCCTTCGGACGGAACATGACGGAGCTCAGCTATGAGGAAGACGGTGCGGAGCTCTACACCGCCGTGCTGTCGTACTGGCGAAAGGATACGGACTACCGGATCGGCGACGTCGTTCTTGCAACGTCGGAGGGCTATCCAAATCTGCATTTTTCCCGCGTTCTTCTCAATGACAAAAGCTCGGACTACAGCACAAAGCCCACGGCCTCCACGCTGAACGCAGACAGCACCGCCTACATCCGCAGCCATCCCATGAGCGCGCCGGAGATCCACATCAAAGCGAGCGCCGTGCCGCCAGGCAGCCGCGGGCTGAAAACGCTCGAGGAGCTGCAGCTCGGCGACACGGTTACGATCCGCGCCGCGGATCTTTCCGTCGAGCGAACGGCCCGCGTCGTGCAGACGACCTTCGACGTGCTGCGCGGGCGATACAGCAGCGTCGAGGTCGATTCCCGCTTTGCCGGCGTTGCCACTACGATCGCAAAAATTGCAAAGCGCGTCAAACCGGTCTGAAAGGAGCAGGCATGACAACTTTGATTTTCCGCGCCGGAGAGAACCCGACGCAGTGCTCGCAGATCCCGCTGGGGATCCGCGCCGAGAACGAGGTCACGCAGGTCGCGCTGGACTTTTCTGCCTGGGCGGAGGAGTTCGGCGCGGGCGTCGTGCAGCTCCTCGTCCGCCGGGACGGCGATTCTTCTCCCTATCCGGTCGTGCTGACGCAGAGCGGCACCACGGCGACCTGGACCGTCTCCGCGACAGATCTCGCCAAGAATGGTCCGCTGCAGGCGGAGTTTATCTACACCGTCGGGACGCTGGTCAAAAAGAGCGAGGTCCTGCGCTTTTACGTTCTGCGCGACATCGGCACGCCCGGATCCGCGCCGGATCCCTACGAGACCTGGCTGGAAACGCTGACCGAGCTTGCCGCACAGACGCAGCAGGACGCCGCGGCCGCCGCAGGCGACGCCGCGGATGCGGCGGCGGCGTCGCAGGCGATCCAGGACATGAGCGTTCAGGCGGACACGCTCGAGCCCGGTTCCTATGCCACGGTCGACAAGATCGTCGACCCGGACACCGGCGCCGTGACGCTGGTTTTCGGGATCCCGCGCGGCCAGGACGGCAGCGGCGGAGGCGACTCGCTGTGGGAAGCCGGAACAGGAATAGACGCGATTGTTGCAAAGACTGCTTCCGACCCAAACAATCCCAACACGGCAAGCGGAAAATTCGCGGTAGCAGCCGGTTTTTTGTCGGTCGCGTCAGGTCAGAGTGCTTTTGCTATCGGGAATCAGACGAACGGTGTGCCGACAACCGCGTCTGGTGAATCCTCTTTTGCTCAAGGAAAAGGATGTACGGCATCCGGTTCGGCGTCTCAAGCAATGGGCCAAAAAAATGAGGCTATCGGACACTTGTCCCATGCTATCGGCACTTATTGTCAAGCCAAGGGCCTGGCTTCCGCAGCGTTCGGTGGGTACTGCATCGCGTCTGGAAGATGCTCTTTCGTCGCCGGGCAGTACAATGAGGAGGACACCAACGCCGATCTCAGCGGAACGGGCTCGAAAAGGTATATCCTGATTATCGGCAACGGGACAGCCGACAACGCGCGCTCAAACGCCATGACCGTAGATTGGAACGGCAACGAGGTCCTCGCCGGAAAGCTGACGCTGGGCGCCGGGCCGACCGAGGACATGGACGCGGCGACCAAGCAGTATGTTGACGGACAAGCCTTCTGGGAAGCCGGGACGGGCGCCACCGCTATCACAGCAAAAAACCCGGACCACCCAAATGTGGCCTCGGGCGCTGGAGCGATCGCGGCAGGAGCCGGGGCGACCGCTTCCGGTGTGTGTTCGTTCGCGTTCGGCAGTTTAAGTCGATCGTATGGATCGCCCGAAGCTTCGGGCGCGGCGTCTTTTGCTTTCGGCCTTGCATCGAAAGCTTCCGGAAATTATTCGATCGCGTTCGGACAAGTGCCGGAAGCGAAAGCTGTTGCGGCTTTGGCGTTTGGTGACCACGTGATCGCCAGCGGTCGGGCGAGTCTGGTCGCTGGCCGGTATAACGTGGAGGATGAAAACGCAGTCGATGCGTCTCACGGCGCCGGCGCTCGAAAGTATCTGCTGATCATCGGCAACGGCACCGCCGATGATGCCCGATCTAATGCCATGACGGTCGACTGGGACGGCAACGAGGTGCTTGCCGGCAAGCTGACGCTGGGCGCCGGACCGACCGAGGACATGGACGCGGCGACCAAACAGTACGCAGACAGGGCGCTGCCCAAGGCCGGCGGCACGATGAGCGGCGCGATCGCCATGGGCTCCAACAAAATCACGGGGCTGGCCAACGCTGAGAACGACGGCGACGCCGTCAATCTCGGGCAGGTCTCGGGCCTGATCTCTACCAACACGGCCTATTTCCGCGGATCGTTTGCCACCAAGTCCGCGCTGACAGCCGTCGCATGGCAGACGAGTGATCCGGCGGCGGCAAACTACGTCACCAACAACGACTACGCCGTCGTCCTTGACGACGAGAGCCAGAGCGACGAGTGTTGGCGCTATGTCTACGTCGCCGGAACCGGCTGGCAGGCGCAGTACAGGATCAACGAGAGCCCGCTGACCACGGCGCAGCTCGCCGCGCTCAACTCCGGCGCGACCGCGCAGAACATCTCCTCGATCGCGGAGAAGTACGTCAAGCCCTCCGGCGGCATCCCGGCTGCAGATCTCGCGCCCGGCGTGATCCCGACGGTGCCGACCAATGTCTCCGCGTTCAACAACGACGCCGGCTATCTCACACTTGCGTCGCTGCCTGTCTACAACGGAGGTGTGTCATGAGCGACGTTTCGATCATCTATAAGGGCAGCCCCATCGCGACAATGGACGCCAGCGGCACCAAGACGCTGCTTACTGAGAGTAAATACCTTGAGGACGATATCGAGGTCGTGTATACCAAGCCCAGCGGAGGGCAGTTCAAGTCCGGGACCTATACGCCCGCGCAGGATTACACTGGCACAGCAAAGCGAGAGATCGTCAGCCTTGAGACGATCGGATTCACGCCAACCCTCTTTATTTTCAGATGTTCGGACAAGCCAGCAATCAACGGAAGACAGTATGCCGTTTTTTACGCGCTTTTTGATAGCAGGTGGCCCGTTCGCCTACAAGGGCATTACACCAACACGTCAAACACGTCAACATCCAACATCGCCCAATCGTCATGGACCACGGAAACGAATTACCAACTTTACTGCGACGGCACAAAGATATACTTCAAAACAGTTGGATCTACGGCATATTTGATCGGCGGCGCAGAGTACACATGGGAGGCATACGCATGAGCGGAAGTATTGGATTTTATAAAAACTCAAACGGCCGGTATCTTGACTATCTGTCAAAAGGCTACGGGCAGGAGGAGATCTCTGAAGCCGAGTATAATGAGATTCTAAGCATCATCCGCACGGCTCCAACGCCGCCGGATGGATATGTGTATTCTCTGAGAGCTGACACGCTGGAATGGGAACTCGTGGAAGCCCCTCCCGATCCTATCGACCCGAATGAGGATTTGGATGATAGCGCGGCCTTTGGCATCATTTTCGGAGGTACTGAATGAGACGAGATCATGCTTACAAACTACGAGATCTGATGCACAAGGCGTCCGTCTCCCTCCCGGACGAGGACGCGCTGGAGGCGGTCGAGCTGTTCCCGGCGTGGGGAGCTGGCACCGCCTATACGCTGAATGACCGCATCCGCTACGGCGATAAGCTCTACAAATGCGTTCAACCGCACACGTCTCTGGTAGGCTGGGAGCCGCCGAACGCCCCAGCGCTCTGGACGGAGGTCGCCAAGCCCGGCGAGATCCCGGTCTGGCGTCAGCCGACGGGAGCGCAGGACGCTTACATGACGGGAGACAAGGTCCACTATCCCGATCTCGACGGGCCGGTCTACGTCAGTACGCAGGACTATAACGTGTATGCTCCGGACGTTTGGGGATGGGAGCTGATCGGATGATCTGGAAACTGCTGCTTGCCGCCCAACTCGGCGCCGCCTTCGGCGCGATCGTGATGGGCGTACTGATCGGAGGGAGGGCCCGCGATGACTGAGAGAGATCTGCGCGAGAAGATCTGCGCGCAGGCACGGAGCTGGCTCGGACGAAACGAGGCCGACGGATCTCACCGGGAGATCATCGACCTCTACAACGCCGGCCGCCCGGCCGGGAGCTACCGCATGAGCTATGAGGACCCGTGGTGCGCGGCCTTCGTCTCGGCCGTCGGCATGGCCTGCGGACTCGAAGGGATCATCCTCCCCCATGTAAACTGCGACGGCATGATCAAGGCGTACATCGCGGCCGGGCGCTGGGCCGAGGACGACGCCTACGATCCCGCGCCGGGCGACATCATTTTCTACGACTGGCAGGACGACGGCGTCGGGGACAACACCGGCAGCTCGGACCATGTCGGGATCGTCGAGGCCGTCAACGGCGACACGATCCTGGCGATCGAGGGCAACAGGTCGGACTCCGTCTCCCGGCGAGTGATCTCCCGGGACGGACGATTCATCCGCGGCTACGCCGTGCCGGACTACGCCGCAGCGGCCGATGACGTCGTGGATCCGGAGCCGGATCCAGAGCCTGCGGCGGAGCTCGACGGGCTCCCGACGATCCGGTTCGGCGACGCCGGCTGGACCGTCTGCAGCGCCCAGGGCGCTCTGATCGCGCACGGATTCTCCTGCGGGCCGGACGGCCCGGACGGAGACTTCGGTCGCAACACCCGGAACGCGGCGACGCGGTTCCAGCGGTCCATGGGCCTTGACGCCGACGGCGTGATCGGCCCGCAGACCTGGGCGGCGCTGCTGCTCGGGAAAACAGCATGAAGGGAGGAGGTCTCAATGGGAAATTTGACACCGGCGCAGGCCACGGTTCTCGCGGCCCTGCTCTCTGCCCTGGCGGCGATCGTCGTCGGCGTGCTCAACTCTCGGAGCCAGCGGAGAAAGATTATCGACGACCTACACGAGCGCGACGTCGCGCGAGAGAAGGCCGAAGCCGTCCGGGACGCGCAGCTCACGGTCTGGATGGAGACGGTCGACAAGAAACTGGACAGCCACAACGGCTACGCCGAGAAGTTCTCAAAGATGGGCGAGCTGATCGCGGAGATGCGAGCCGACATCAAAAACCTCTATCGCTGAGAAAGGAGCTTGACATGAAACTGCCCGACAAGATCTACGACGTGCTCAAATGGATCACCATGATCGTGCTGCCTGCTCTGGCCAGCGCCTACGTCGGCCTTGCCGCGATCTGGGGCTGGCCCTACGCCGACGCCATCGCCAAGACGACCGCGGTCGTGTGCACGCTGCTCGGCGCCTTGCTGGGGATCAGCACGGCGGAGTATAACAAGACCGCGGACTACACCGGCGCGCACGAGAAGCCGGAGGAACCCGCGGATTATATCGAAAAAATTGGTGTGTAATGCGTGTTTAAAGTTAACACTATTACCCTTTTATTACACAGCAAAACCGTCTGAGCCTTGAGAATTCACCACTATTTATCGAATGGCATTCAAGAGGTCAGCGGTTCGATCCCGCTTATCTCCACCAGACACAAAAGGCCGGAAGTCCTGATAAATCAGGGCTTCCGGCCTTTTTTGCGTTCAACGGAGAATGGCGTGGAATGGTCGAAAAAGTTCGTTTATTACACACCGTATTTCACAGCGCGTCGATGATGCGGCGGAGGTCGGTGATCGGGACGTCCTGGTAGTCCCGGAGCTGCTCGGTCGAGGTGTGGCCGATCAGGGCCAGCTTGTCGGCGTCGGCGCCCGGGACGCGCTTCATCATCGTGGCGAAGGTGTGACGGCAGGAGTGAGGCGTCACGCGGTGCCTCCCCTGCTCGTCGGTCGGATTCGAGATCCCGACGCGGGCCAGCAGCGCGTAGAAGCTGTCGCGGTAATCCTCGAGGCTCTCCTGGGCGCCGGCACGGCCGAAGACGAAGGCGTCGGGATCCTCCGAGAGCCGCGCGTCGACCCAGGGCTGGATCTTCGGCGAGACCGGGACGGTCCTCCCCTTTCCCGCTGCCGTCTTGATGCCGCCGACGAAGGCGCGGCGCTCCGGATCGTAGTCCCGGACGCGGAGCTGCAGCAGCGCGGTCGGGCGGAAACCGAGATAACAATGGCAGAGGACGCGCTGGGCCTCCGGATCCCCCGCGTCGGCAGCTGCGCGGATCTTCTTCAGCTCCTCCTCGGAGAAACCGGTCTTGCGGCTGGCCTCGCCGCTGGCCGTGAGGCGCAGGAAGGGCGCGAGGTTCCGGTCATGCGGGATCACGTTCCGCGGGATCCCGTATTTGTAGACGAGGCCGAGGGCGGCGCGCGCGTTCTCCTGCGTGCGGCGTCCTGCGCCCGCGTCGTCCATGCACTCCTGCAGGTCGTCTATCTGGATGTCCTCCATCGGAACGGCCCACAGCGGCTCAAAAAGGCGGAATCCGGAGCGATAGCAGTTCATGGTCGAGCGGCTGCGCTCGTGCGTCGGCTCCCACTGGTCAAACAGTTCCTTGAGCGTGACGCGCTTCCCTTTTCTGGCCGTGGCCGTGCCGGAGCGCGGACGCCGGTCGGCGAAGCTCAGAGACGGCAGCGCCTCGACGGCGTCCTTCTTTTTGTCGAATTGCCTGGTCACCTTGACGCGGCGCTTGTGCGGCTTCGTGCCGGGCGGCGCGTCGGGCGGGATCGGGTCCGCGATCCAGCCGAGCGTCTTTTCCGCGACATATTTTCCATTTGGCAGTTTATACACCGAGCCGAGGCCATTGCCCCGGCTCTTTGTTTTTCTCGGGGAGAGCTGCACCTTCTTCCCGCAGCGCGGGCAGAAGTTCGCGCCCTCGGGCAGCTCGGCGGCGCATTTCGGATTGCGGCAGGTCATTTGAAGCCGAGCGCGGGCTTGCCGGCGTAGGGCGTAAAGATCACATTACCGGATTTAATCAAAATATACTGCCCGGCCTCAAGCTCAACGGTGAACTCAGTCTTGTCTCGATCCGGCTTATATGAAAAATACTTTGTACCCGTGAGCGTCTCGAAGATATACCACTCGACCGACGTTCCGCCCTCTTTTAGCTCGTCACCGATATAGACGAAAGCCGTGACTTCGGGCGCGGCGTGGATCGTCCACTTTCCCTCCGGAATGTCGGCGCCGACTTCCCACACGCCCTGCGGGACCGTGACCGCCTGCCATTCCTCGCTGTTCCAGATCGCGAGGTTGATCTGATCCTTCAGCGCGACCAGTTCCTCGTAGCTCAGACCGGAGAGGTCGAAGTCGGCGCAGGCCGGGACGGCGAGGGCCAGGAACAGGGCGACGGTCATTAAAATAGTAATGACTTTTTTCATGTAAATTCTCCTTAAAAAACGGATTGCCACACCAGCGTGCGCGCTGGTTCGCAATGACAAAAACGGAGATCGGGGAGGAGGCGCTATGGCTTGCAGTTCCCGCAGGATTTGAAGCCGCGGGCGAGCAGCTCGTCCCGCGAGGCGAAGACGTCCTCGCGGTTTTTCTCGGCGATCTCGGGGACGCTTCGGCAGTCGGGATAGTGGAAGCGCTTCGTGTGATTGTTCAGCACATAGTCCTGCGGCGGCGAGGTCTCGAGCGGCATGACGTAAACGGTCGGAGAAGGCGTCGGCGTCGGATCCGGCGCGGCGGCCCGGGAAGGCGCCATGCCAAGGATCGTCACGAGCGCGATCAGCAGCGTCGCAGCGAAGGCCGCGAGCGTCGCGGCGATTTTCTGTTTTTCGGTCACGCGGTCCCTCCTCTCAGGCGCTCCGGACCGGGAGATCCTTCGCTGCGCTCAGGATGACAAAGAAGCGCGGCGCTCCGGACCGGGAGATCCTTCGACTGCGCTCAGGATGACTCAGTCTGCTGCCAGATCGGAAAGAGCTCCACTTTTTTCCGTGTGCGCCAGCGCGGCCAGGGCCAGCGTGTGGCGCACATACTCTTTCCCGGGCTCGGAGAGCGCGCGGTACCCGCGCAGCAACCCGGCCTCGTCCGGCGTCAGCTCAAAGGTCTCGACCTCGGACCGGCCGAGCAGATAGTCCGCCGTGCAGCCGAAAATGTCGCAGAGCAGCATAACGGTTTCAAGATCCGGACAGCGGTCCCCGGTTTCGTAACGTGAGATCGTATGCTTGCCTGTATGCAGTTTTTGAGCGAGATCGCTTTGCAGCCATCCATGGGCAAGCCGCAGTTCTTTGATCCGGTTCATTTCGTTATCCTCCACAAACAGGCTTGTGCAAATTATACATTATAAAAAAAGGATTTACAGCAGGATTGCCAAATCGGCATCTGGACGTGTAATTTTTGTTGACATATGCCGTGTCGGCAATTATTATATTTATGCGGTTGCCGTTACGGCAACTTTTCGACACCGTCCACAGAGTTTTCCACAGGGCGCTCCGGACCGGGAGATCCTTCGACTCCGCTGCGCTCCGCTCAGGATGACACGGGAGGGCGGGACAATTCAATCGTTTCCAAAGAGAAAGAGAAAGGAGAAACGACGATGCGGACTTTACTGGAGGCGCTCGCGCTGATCTGGCTGATCGCGCACGAGCAGATCGACCCCGACGACGGGGAGGAACGGGACGCGGGACAGTATCTCGCGACGCTGGAGACGCACAGAGAGGAGGCGGTCGCATGACGGTGAAGATCGGGACCATCGACATTATGTGCTCCTGCTGCGGACGTCGTGAGCGCGTGTCCAACAAGCGCGTCGAGGACGCTGTGAAAGTCATCAAGAGCGGCTGGGGCTCATGCGGATCCGCGCTTTACTGCCCGGACTGCTCGCGGACATGGCCGGAGCGGAACGGCGACAGGCCGATGGCGGATGAGCGGAACACGTTTTTAATCCTTATGAATCTTTTCATGGACGCGCTGCGGGAGGCGGAAACATGAACGAGTACGCGATCTACCAAGTGCGCGACGGGCTGATCCGCGAGTGGGGCTTCTCGAGCCTCGAGCAGCTGCGCCGGGATCATCCGGACCGGCTCGGCCTCCCCCGGGAGGTCTGGCGCGAGGTCTACCGCTTCCGCACCAAGAAAGAGCCGAGCCTCGACTGGATCTATCAATGGTTCAACAGCCCGGCGCGGCCGGACTCCTACGAGGGCCGGAGCATGAGCATTGGCGATATCGTCGAGACGCCGGACGGGAAGCTGTGGTTCTGCGACAGCTTCGGCTGGAAGGAGGTCACATGGCGATTGAACTGAAAATCTCGGGGCGCTGCGAAGGCTGCCCGGGGCTGGATCTCCAGCTTGACGAGTTCGAGGATGGAATCGCCGAGGTTTATTGCCGGAATCTGGAGCTGTGTCAGCACATCGAGCGGCACATCATCGAGAACCCCTACCGCGGGGACGACGCCTGGAGGTACTTATGAACCGGCGAAAAGCGAAGAAACTGGTCAAACGCAAGTGGAATCTCGCGCGCTGGCCCGGGGACGCGGAGCCGCGCAAGGTCGACATCGCATGCACGACTGCCTATGTCGCGATCCGCGCCGCGGTTGACGAGGCGTTCGCCAAGGCGATCGAGTACGGTGAGACGTTCAGCCAGGTGCGTGTGATCCCGGCCCCGGAGGGCCTGCGGATCAGCGCGGGCAAGCCGTGACAGCGGGAGGAGCAAGCTCCTCCCCTACGACATCATTTTAAGCGATGGCAAAGGAGAGAGCCATGCAGAAGACATACCGAAATATCTATTTTTCAGCTCGTCAGACTGCCGGCATGACCCAGGAGCGCTGGGCCGAGGCGCTGGGATTGAGCGTGGAAGCGGTCCGCCAGTATGAGACGGACCGCATCCTCCCCTCCGACGCCGTGGTGGCGCGGATGGCGGAGCTGGCCATGCTGCCGCCCCTCGGCTACTGGCACCTGCGGCACAAGAGCACGCTCGCGGCGGCGGAGCTGCCGCCGGTCGAGCGGCTGCCGCTGGCGCAGGCGGTCGTGCAGCTCCTCGCTGCGATGCGGGACTTCGAGAGCCTGCACCGCGTGGACGAGCTGCTGCGGATCGCCGCCGACGGGCGCGTGGATCTCGCGGAGGAGCCGGGCTTCCGGTCGGTCGTGCGGGACCTGCACGGGATCGTGCAGGGCGCGCTGCAGATCGACTACGCCGAGAAGGGAGGCGCGGAGTGAGGATGCCGAAAAAACTCGAGGGCCTCGCCCCGCGGCGGAAGGCCGCCGGCATGACGCAGATGCAGCTCGCCGAAGCGATCGGCGTGGAGCGGCCCGCGCTCGCCATGTGGGAGATCGGCGCGAACTGGCCGAGCGCCAGGATCCTCCCGGCTCTCGCCGACGTGCTGCTGTGCACGATCGACGAGCTGTACGAGGCGCCGGGAGAGGAGGGCGAGTGATGACCTACGATGAATTGACGAGAAGCATCTTGACAGCACAGGGGGAAATGCTCAAGCACAAAATAGAAGCAAACTCCGTCACTCTGAACGGCAGAAAATACGGGAAGCTGGTTGAGGATTGCCCGCCCAACATGAAGCCCACAATCTTCGGCATGGCTGTCAAGGCCGACTATACTATGCCAGACGACTATGACTTCTTGGTGCAGTACGAACCGCCCCATCCGCAGACCAACGCCGACAAGTTCAGATCTATGAGCGACGAGGATCTGGCGTGGGCCATCGTGGTCGGCTGCACGGGGCGGCAGTGCCCGGAAAGCTGCCGGGAAGAACTCAGCACGATTGAAGACGCAGAACGTGTGTGCCAAAAGTGCTGGATTGGTTGGCTGAAACAGGAGGCCCTATGATCTGCCCCTGGTGCCGGAGCGATAACACGATCTGCAAGGACAGCAGGCCGTCCGGGATCGGACGGCGCCGGCGCTACCGCTGCGGGAACTGCGGCGGGCGCTTTTCGACGATGGAGCTGCCGGTCGGGCTGGAGAAAGAGCGAGGGCCGTCGCAGCGCGGGCCGCTGCGGCACAAGGCGCGCGGCGCGTGATCGGGAGATCCTTCGACTGCGCTCAGGATGACAGGAGAACGGATTGCCACGCCAGCGTGCGCGCTGGCTCGCAATGACAAGGCGGGCGGATGATATCCGCTCCTACGGCAAGAACGACAGCGAGGAGAGAAAGACATGAAGACCTTGCAAGAGATAGAGGACTGCGGGCTGAACATGCTGCAGCCCTCGGACATCGCGGAGTTCATCGGCTGCGATCCGCAGTCGATCCGCGTGCAGGCCAAGGCCGACGCCTCGGCGCTCGGCTTTCCCGTGATCCGCATCGGATCGCGGACGCTGATCCCCCGGGAGGGCTTCGTCCGGTTCTGCCGGGCGCAGCACCTGGAGGAGACGGCGCGATGGAGGTGAGACCGTGGGACTGTTTATTCCCGGACTTGATATGCCAAAAAGATGCCTTGACTGCGCCTGTGAATCGTGGGGGCGATGTGCTGCTTATGCTATCTTAGACACGGACGGCGAACTGATTTCTGCCGATATAGACGTACACTACGCTTTTTCTGGCCGCCCGGACTTTTGCCCACTCCGTTTTGTTCCGGATGAGGAGGGATTAAAATGGGCGCAGAAATGACCGAGCCGCGGCCCGGCTACTGGGCCGTGATCCCGGCCTCGATCCGCTACGACGACCGGATCCCGGCGAGCGCCAAGGTGCTCTATGCGGAGATCTCGGCGCTCTGCGACCGGGCTGGCTACTGCTGGGCCGGCAACGACTACTTCGCCGGGCTCTACCGCATGACGGAGAGGAGCATCCGCAGGCAGCTCGCCGCGCTCGAGGAGTGCGGCTACATCCGGATCGAGGAGACGCGCCGCAACCACAACGAGATCGCGGAGCGGAAGATCTACGCCGGGCTGAACCCCCTCTCGGACGCCCCGGACCCTTTGGACAAAAATGTCCAAAGGGTCGAGCCTTTGGACAAAAATGTCCGGCCTTTGGACGAAAAAGTCCAAAGGGACATTATTAATAATAATCAAGAAATTATAACACGTGTCCGCGACAAGTCCGAAAAAGGTCCGCGCGAGGCGCCGGAATGGAAGCCGGAACGCTTCGCCGCCTTCTGGCAGTTTTACCGGAAGATCCCGGGCGAGGGCGGGCGCAGCCGGAACGAGAACAAGCAGGCCGCGATCCGCGCCTGGGACCGGCTGCAGCTTTCAGACGTAGTGATCGACGTGATGGCGAAGGCCCTCTCGCGGCAGATCCGGACGCCGGAGTGGCAGCGCGGCATCGGGATCCCGATGGCCGCGACCTACCTCAATAACGCGCGCTGGCAGGACGCCGCGGATCTCGCGGACATGCCTGAGAGCGAGGCGCCGGAAGGGAGGCGGGACATCGGATGGATCTGAACGAGGCGCGCGGGCCGATCCGGCTGGACGCGCAGAGCTCCGTGATCGGTGCCCTGCTGATCGCCCCGGAGTGCGCCGGCGCGGTGTTCGAGAAACTCGGCGAGGCCGATTTCTCGGACCCCGCGATGCGGACGATCTTCGCCGCGCAGCGCGGGCTCTGGCTGGAGCAAAAGCCGATCGACCCGGTCACGCTGCTGGCCAGTCTGGGCGAGGAGTACACCGGGACGCTCGGGGAGATTATGCAGCGCACGCCGACGGCGGCGAACGTGATGGAGTACGCCGAGCTGGTCCGGTCGGACGCGCAGCTCGGGCGGATCCGGGAGCTGGCCTTCCGGATCCTCGATTGCCGCAGCGGCGACGAGGCCGCGGCGGCGCTCCGGGAGGCCGAGGGCCTGCTGGCCGACCGCCAGAGCGCGAAGGTCAGGAGCTACCGGGAGATGGCGCAGGAGTTCATGGACCGCATGGCGGACAAAAGCCCTGCGGACTACCTCGACTTCGGCTTCCCGCAGCTCAACGACAAGGTCTCGATCTCGCAGGGCCGCTTCGTGGTCCTGGCGGCGGAGAGCTCCGTCGGCAAGACGGCGCTCGCGCTGCAGCTCGGGCTCGGCATCGCGCGGAAGGGCAAGCGCGTCGGCTTCTTCTCGCTGGAGACCTCGGCCCCGGACGCGATGGACCGCATCGTCGCTCAGACGGCGGACGTGCCGCTGCCGGCGATCAAGCACAAACGGCTCGGCGAGGATTTTGCCCGGGCGATCACGGCGGAGCTGGAGCGGAGCTACGAGCTGCCCTTCGATCTGATCGAGGCCGCGGGCTCGACGCCCGAGGACGTGCGGGCCGTGACGCTCGCCCGGCGGTACGACGTGATCTTTATCGACTATGTCCAGCTCCTGCGGGCCGAGGGCGAGAACCCCGCGCAGCAGGTGCGCGCCGTGTCGATGGCGCTGCACACGATGGCTCAGCAGCTCGGCGTCACCGTGATCGGGCTCAGCCAAGTCACGCCGCCGCCGAAGGACGCGAAGGGCCGGAGGCCGGAGCTCTCGAAGGAGAACCTGCGCGAGAGCCACCAGCTCATCCACGACGCCGAGGCGATCCTGATCATGGACCTCGTGGACATCCGGGACTATCAGTCGAACCGCGTTTTGAAGGTCGACAAAAACAAGGACGGCCCCTGCTGCCGGATGCTGCTGCGCTTCGACGCGCGGAAGATGCGCTTCGAGTACGTCCCGCCGGTCACGGATCCGGATACGCAGACGGCGCAGGAGCGCGCCGCCGTCATGGACCGCAACCGCGAGGAAAAGAACGCGAAGGCCGCGGCACGGAAAGCCCAGCGCGACGCGCAGGAGGCGGCCTTCGAGGATCTCGAAGGCGGGAAGGGAGATGATCTGCCATTTTGAACGCGGGAGGACGGATTGCCACGCCAGCGTGCGCGCTGGCTCGCAATGACAGAATGGAGGAAAGCTTGTGAACGCGGAACCGCAGGTCGGGGACCGGCACCGCTTCATCCCGGCCGCAAACTACGACCACTCGGCGGGCTTCGCGCAGATCCTCATGAAGGAGCTCACCGGCACGATCGTCGAGGTCAACGAGGAGCACCGCTGGTTCCGTGTCGAGTACCGGCGCGGGGAGGTGACAGGATATGAGTGCTTCAAATACTGAAAACCGGGAGATCCTTCGCTGCGCTCAGGATGACAGGAGGATCCGGGCCGCGTGCTACGCGGCGACGAGGAACCTCTACCCGGAGATGGCCGCGGCGGCGAAGTCTCTCCTGGCGCACACGGATCTCGACCGGGTCTACTTCCTGATCGAGGACGACGCCTTCCCCTCTCCCCTGCCGCCGGTCATCGAGACGATCAACGTCAGCCGGCAGACGTTCTTTAAGCCGGACGGGCCGAACTTCCGGACCGGCTGGACCTACATGGTGCTCATGAAGGCCGCGCTGCACCGGATCTTCCCGGATCTGGACCGGATCCTGATGCTCGACTGCGACACGATCGTGCGCGCCGACGTCGGGGATCTGTGGGACCTGGATCTCGAGGGCCACTGGCTCGCGGCGGCAAGGGAGCCGCAGAAGACGACGCTCAAGCGCCTCTACTGCAACTGCGGCGTCATGATGATGAACCTCGCGCAGCTCCGTGCCGACGGGAAGGGCGACGAGCTGATCGAGACGCTGAACGCGCGGAAGTGGGAATACTGCGAGCAGGACGCGATCGCCGCGCTCTGCCAGGGCGGGATCCTCGAGATCCCGAGCGAGTTCAACGCGAACGCCTTCACGCTCCCTTGCCGGGAGCCGAAGATCGTCCACTACGCCGCCGTGTATCAGTGGCAGGAAAAGCCGCTGTTCAAGGCGTGGAAGCAGGCGCGCTGGCTGGAAGCGCCACCGCGGAAAAGGAGGGAGGTGAGCGCGGATGACTGACCCTGTGAAGGTCGGCGAGGGCTGGTTCGACCGGGCCGAGGTCGCGGCGGTGCTGCGGCAGGACGGACGGCTGCTGGTATTTCTAAAGAGCGGCAAGCCGGTCACGATGCCGGACGACATGAGCCGGGAGGAGCTGGAAGCGCTGATCGGCCACGAATAAGGGCGCTTCAGACCGGGAGATCCTTCGCTGATGCTCAGGATGACAGAATACCCGAAGAAAAAGAGAAAGAGGGAAAGACAATGAGAACCATCGCAATCTGCAATCTCAAGGGCGGCGTCGCCAAGACGACGACCGCCGTCAACCTGGCCGCGGATCTCGCGCGGGACTTCGGTCGGCGCGTCCTGGTGGTAGACGCGGACAGCCAGGCCAACGCGACGAGCTTCCTCGGAGGCGACCGCGACCTGGTCGGCATGGCCGCCCTGCTGCAGGGCGAGATCTGCGGCGGGAATCCGCTGGAGCTCCAGAGCACGAACGTCGATGGCGTGAAGCTCGTGTCCGGCTCGGCCGAGCTCATGGATCTCGATCTGACGAAGGCCGGCGAAGGCGCGGTCGACGTGAAGTGCCTGCGGAAGCTGCGGAACCTGCTGGAGGTCACGCATGAGACGGAACCGCCCGAGCTGGCGACCGTGCTTTACGGCGAGCCCTTCGACTACTGCCTGATCGACTGCCCGCCCGCGTTCAACGCGGCAAGCTCGGCGGCCCTGATCGCGGCGGACGAGGTGCTGATCCCGGTCAAGCTGGACGCCTTCGCGCTCGAGGGCATGGCAAACCTGCTGCAGCAGATCGCCAACATGCGGAAGCTCAACCCCAGGCTGCGCGTGCTCGGCGTGCTGCCGGTCATGTGGTACAAGACCGAGACGACGATCAAGGCCGAGAGCACGCTGCGCAACGCCGGACTCAAGGTCCTGCCGCGGATCCGGCGCTCCGACCGCGTGGACGACATGACCTACGCGCAGGCGCCGCTGATCGTCTGCTCCCCGCGCTCCGGGCCGTGCCAGGACTACCGGCGGCTGGCGGCGCGGATCGAGTTCCAGACGACCGGCCCGGACAGGTCGCTGACGGAGGCGGAGAGCCCGCAGCCGCTGCGGGCGCACGACACGAAAAAGAAACGGGGCAGACCGGGGAGACGGATTGCCACGGCAGCGTGCGCGCTGCCTCGCAATGACAAAATGGAGGGAGGCGCGCGGCATGGCTGAGAAAAAGAGAGGCTTTGATCTCGCGGCCGTGCTCGGCAGCGTGTCCGATTCGGACACCGAGCAGATCGTGCGGCTGCCGCTGGATTCGATCGACCCGGACCCGGACAACTTCTACTCGCTCGACGGGCTCGACGAGCTCGCCGGGAACATCGAGCTCATGGGCCTGCTGGACCCGATCCGCGTGCGGCCGGACGGCGAGCGCTACACGATCGTCTCCGGACACCGGCGCCGCGCCGCGATCCTCCTGATCCGCGACGGCGGCAGCGAACAGTTCAAGGACGGCGTGCCCTGCATCGTCGAGTACGGCGAGGCCAGCGACGCCATGCGGAAGCTCCGCCTCATCTACGCCAACGCGAACACGCGGCAGCTCTCCAGCGCGGAGATGAGCCGCCAGGCCGAGGAGGTCACGCGGCTGCTCTACGAGCTGCAGGCCCAGGGCGTCGAGTTCCCGGGCCGGATGCGCGACCACGTCGCGCAGGCGTGCGGCGTGACGAAGTCGAAAATCGCGCGGCTGCACGCGATCCGGGAGAACCTGATCTCTCCCCTGCTGGTCTACTACGACGACGGCCTGATGGTGGAGGACGTGGCCTACCAGCTCAGCCGGTTCCCGGAGGACATCCAGATCGCGCTCGGCGAGGCGCTGGGGCCGGCCGACGGGAAGCACCGGAAGATGCCGGTCGGCAGCACGGTCGAGGCCGTGTTCCGAAATCTCGAGGGCCTGCGGAAGCCATTCCCCTGCCGCGCCCACGCCGGCGGGCCGGACTGCCACCACCTGACGGAGCGCGTCGTGCGCTCGCTCCTGCAGCAGTATTCCTGGTCGATCTGCGACGCGGGCAAGTGCTGCATGGACTGCTACCGGTCGAGGGAAGGCTGCCCGGGCCGCTGCCGCGAGGCCCGCGACCGGGCGAACGTCGAGAAGGCCGCCGAGAAAGAAAAGGAGGAGGCCCGCAAGCGGGACGAGGAAATCGCCCAGCGCGTCCTCAAGAACCGGATCCGCGACCGGGCGAAGGCCCTGCTGCCCTACGCCGAGAAGGCCGGGCTCGGGGAGAAGGACCGGATCTCGAACGACTGGCGGAGCGCGACGGTCGAGCAGCTCCGCAAGTGGGCCGCGGGCGAGTTCGGCGAGGCGCACTTCTACGGCGACGAGTGCGTGCGGCCCGGGCAGTCGAAGGACGCGGCCGGGATGGCGCAGCGGCTCGGCTGCAGCCTGGAGCTCGCGCTCGGGATCCCGGAGAAAGAGGAGCGGATTGCCACGCCGGCGTGCGCGCCGGCTCGCAATGACAGCGGGGAGGACGCGGCGCCGGAGGCGCGCTGGCTCACCGGCACGCCAGAGAAAGAAGGCTGGTACGCCTGCTTAGGTGTTTGGGCGGATATCCCGGAACGGACCATCAATTACTGGCGCGGAGCTTGGTATGAAGAGAAAAACAGCCGCCGCGTTATGAAAGATGCGATTATTACAGAGTTCTTTCCACTGCCGGATATGGAGGGGTAACGATGCTGACTTTGCCGATCAAAAAGAAGTGGTTCGATATGATCCTGTCGGGCGAGAAAAAAGAGGAGTACCGGGAGAAAAACCGGTATTACTACGGACGCTTCCGGATGTACTTGGGCCTGTATCGCTGCAGCCCGGAGGAAGAGTGGAAGAAACGGAAAGCGGTGGTTCGCTTCCGCAACGGCTACGCCGCAAGCTCGCCCTCGTTCACGGCCGTCTGCACGATCGACATCGGACCGGGCCGGGAAGAATGGGGAGCCGAACCGGGGAAGGAATACTATCGGCTGCAAATCCTTGAGATCCGGGAGGAGTGACGATGGACGAACAGGAAAAGAACGCTGTAAAAATCACTGTCACCTATGACGACGGGACAACAAAAGATCTCGAGAAAGGTCTGGTGTTTCGTCTGACCGAAAAGCCCGAAGCGGAGCAGGTTGAAATCATGGCGGAGATGGTCGCTATGTCTGGAAAAGACCTCTACACCGTGGTGGCAGCAGCTGTCGAGTTGGGCTCAAGGCTGGGAATGTTTAACGGGCTGGAGGACTGAGTAATGGGCGTATACATCAATGAACGGCTTGACGCCGCCTTTGAGGCGGCACGGAGAAACGAGTCCGGGATCGACGTGCGGAAAATCGAGCGCCGGCAGCACGCTCGGATCTCGAAAGCCATTCGCCGCTATGCCAAACAGAGCCGGAGCTGCAGCGGGACGCTGCTCGGCCCCAACGGCGTCCTGGCGCTCGCTGTGAAAGGATGACGCAGACATGGAAATGACGCCGCTGCAGATCGCGTCCGAGTATCGGACCGGCAAAGACAAAACAAAGACCATCAAGGTGCTGGCCGAGCTGAACGCGGTCACGCAGCGGCGGATCGCCGAGATCCTGCAGGAGCAGGGCGAGGAGCTGCCGACCGTGTGGGAGAACACGCTCAAGGAGCCGCTCAAGCGGAAGCCGCGCGGGCCGAAGGGGAAGGGCGTCCCGGCCCGGGAGATCGGCGAGGCCATCCTCGAGGCCGTGACGCCGGAGACGCAGCCGGGAGATCCTTCGACTGCGCTCAGGATGACAGCAAGAGAAGACGCGGCATTAAGCCTGGACGAGATCCGGCATGCCGCGCTGGACCTGATCTACGTCGGCGGGCCGCTGGAGCCGGAACGATTCCAGGGCTTTTGCAAGGGCATCGCCGCGCTGGTCGCGGATCTCGAGGCCCTGGTCGAAAAACGAAAGGTTTGAACATGAGGATCTACATCGCCGGGAAGAATGGGGAGCCGAACCTGGGAGGGACTACTACCGGCTGCAGCTCCTCGAGATCCGGGAGGAGTGACGATGGACGAACAGGAAAAGAACGCTGTAAAAATCACTGTCACCTATGACGACGGGACAACAAAAGATCTCGAGAAAGGCCTGGTGTTTTGTCTGACCGAGAAGCCCGAAGCGGAGCAGGTTGAAATCATGGCGGAGATGGTCGCTATGTCCGGGAAAGACCTCTACACTGTGGTGGCAGCAGCTGTCGAGTTAGGCTCAAGGCTGGGAATGTTTAACGGGCTGGAGGACTGAGTAAGGGCGTATACATCGAGGGCATGCTGGTCGTCGGCTGGTGGCCGCTGGAGCCGGAACGATTCCAGGGCTTTTGCAAGGGCATCGCCGCGCTGGTCGCGGATCTCGAGGCCCTGGTCGAAAAACGAAAGGTTTGAACATGAAGATCTACATCGCCGGGAAGATCTCCGGAGATCCCGGCTACAAGGAAAAGTTTGCGGCGGCCGCGGCCGTGCTGCGCTGCCGCTGGCCCGAGGCCGTCATCCTCAATCCGGCCTCGCTGCCGGAGAAGATGACGCCGGGCGACTATATGGCGATCTGCCTGCCGATGCTCCTGCGCGCCGGCGTCGTCGCCTTCCTGCCCGACTGGCAGAGATCGAACGGCGCCCGCATCGAGCGCGCGCTGGCGGCCTACGTCGGCAAGACCGTGATCGACGTCGAGGAGGTGCGGAATGCGAGAGGATGAGAAGCAGCTCCGGCGGCTGGCCGAGGGATCCTGCCGCTTCAACGACCGCGTGCAGTGCGAGGACGCGTGGAAGCTGCAGTGCAGCGACTGCGGATGGAATCCGCGTGTGCAGGAGGAACGGAAGCGGCGGAGGCGCGAGCGGCTTGATGACTGACCGGGACCGCTGGATCGACAGCGTCCGCGCCGGGCTCCTGGCCGTGCGGACGCTCTGCGGCGCCGAGCGCGCGGCCAGGGCCGTCGTCGCCATGGCGCCGATCACCGCGTCGCGCGGGCTTTTGCTCTGCGGCCTGACCGACATCGCAGATCTCGAGGCCCTCCTCGGCGCGCGGATCTTCCTGGCGGTCGATCTGCCGCCGGACGAGTTTGAAGTGTTGGATGGTGAACGCCTTGCAAAAAGTTCAATTTAAACGCGCCGGCGTGAACAGCGCCGGCGAGACGGTCTACGACCTGTGGATCGACGGCGCGCCGGTCGAGCGCGGCCTCACGATCGAGCGCGTGGTCGAGCGGATCGCGTCGGCCGAGGAGCCGACGGCGGACCGCAGCCCGGCGCCGATCCGGACGCCGGAGGATCACCTGCCGAGCTGGCAGCGCCGCGAATGTCCGAAGGCGCTGTGAGATCCGAGCGCCGCTGCCGGATATGGTTCTGCCGCGAGGTCGAGCGCGCGCTCTGCTGCGCCGACTGCCGCGAGCGCGACGCCTGCCTGGAGCGCTGCATCAACTGGCCAAGCCGCTGCGGCTGCGCGGCGCGCGTCGAGCTGAACGCCCGCGGCGACGCGATCACCTATAAGATTTTATGAGCTCTGCGCCCGCGTGGCCCGAAGCCACGGAGGACGCATGAAAACACGCAAGATCGTGACGGCCGGTCCGCTGGTCGTCGAGGCTATCTACCCGCGCGGATCCGCGCAGGACACGCCGCGCCAGCGCGCCGGCAAGCGGAAGCTGTCGAGCGAGGCGCAGCAGCGGATGAACCGGAAATACTCATATCAAAAACTGGAGCTGATGCTGGCCGCGAACTTCGTGCCGGGCGACTTCGTGCTGACGCTGACCTACGACGAGGAGCACCTGCCGCGGTCGAGGACGCAGGCCATGGCGCGGCTGAAGGAGTTCCGGCGGCGGCTGGCAGCCGAGCGGAAGATGCGCGGCGCGGAGCTGCGGATGATCTGGAACGCCGAGAACGTCTTCGAGCTGGGACGCTGGCACCACCACGTCGTGGTCAACGCCTGCGGCGAGGACTTCGCCGCGATCCGCGCGCTCTGGCCGTGGGGATCCGACGTCGAGATCCAGACGCTGCGGATCGACAGGGACCACAGCTTCGAGGCGCTGGCGCGCTATCTGTGCAAGGAGGCGCGCGAGCGGCCGGGGCTGCGGAGCTGGAGCTACACGCGCACCTGCCGGCAGCCGACCGTCGAGACCATGCCGGTCCCGGACGACACGCCGCTGCAGCCGCCGCGCGGCGCGACGGTCTACGAGGACGCGCGGCACGCGAACGAGTTCGGATCGTGGCGCGTGGTCAAGTACCTGCTGCCCGACTGGCGGGCGGCGATCCGGCGGCCGAGGCGTCGGCGCCGGCGCTGATCCTTTTTAGGATTTTTTGTGGGTCCGTAACAATATTATCTTTGGGAAAATGGGGCGATTTCATTGACGCGCGAGGAAATAACTGGTACAATGCTGTTGAAGAAAGGCGGCTTCCTGCAGTGTCCATACTGCGGGAACCGCAAGCTGCTGCGCGTCACGCCGACCACCGAGGCGCGCGCGCTGCCGGTCTGGTGCCGGAAGTGCCAGCGGGAGATCACCGTCGACATAGAGCGAGGCCAGTGCCGTTTGAGCCGGAGCCCAGGACAGTCCGAAAAGGATTGACCAGGGCTCCGGCTTTTTATTTATGCCATGGCGTTTGATTACAGTCGAGCGAACCAGCGCTGGCGGCGCCTGCGGGCGCAGGTGCTGCGCGAGGCCAACTACCGCGACGAGTGGGCGGCGCGGTACGGCAAGCGCGTCGAGGCGACGCGCGTGCACCACATCTGGCCGGCGGAGGACTGGCCGGAGTATGCGTACGAGCGATGGA
>JAEEGL016884255.1_pt1 | contig 25509 bp, 16 predicted proteins | sample 9134231 | NCBI WGS metagenome assembly JAEEGL01 (sample SAMN16246548, study PRJNA631951) | gut metagenome | biome: gut microbiome; feature: rumen; material: fiber-attached | host: Bos | place: Iran: Karaj | collected 2018-10
ACTTGCTCATCTTCTCCACGGCCCAGCCGCAGATGTATTCGCCGTCCTCGAGGATGAACTGCGCGTCGGCGAATTCGGGACGCCAGGCACGGAAGGCCTCCAGGTCGAGGCGGTCATTGCGAACGATGTTGATGTCCACGTGGATCTCGGTGGTCTCGTACTTGTCCTTAAGGCCGAGCGAGACGAAGGTGTTGGTGCCGACTATGCGGTATACGAAATTGGAGCGTCCCTGGATCATTCCCTGGTTCACAAGTTTCTTGAAAGGCTCGTCCTCGCAGACATAGCCGAGGTCGAAGAGGAACTTGTTCCAGAAACGGGAATAGATCAGGTGGCCGGTGGCGTGCTCGGTACCTCCGATATAGAGGTCGACGTCGCGCCAGTACGCGTCAACGTCCTTGTCCACGAGCGCGCTGTCGTTGTGGGGGTCCATATAGCGCAGGTAGTACGCGCTCGAACCTGCGAAACCGGGCATGGTGCTCTTCTCGAGAGGATATCCCTGATAAGTCCAGTCCTTGGCGCGGGAGAGCGGAGGTTCTCCATTGGCCGCAGGCTTGAACGACTCAATCTCAGGAAGTTCGAGCGGGAGTTCGGACTCCGGGAGGGGCGTCGGGATGCCGTCCTTGTAATAGATGGGGAAAGGTTCGCCCCAATAGCGCTGGCGCGAAAAGATGGCGTCGCGCAGGCGGTAGTTGGTCTTGCGCCGGCCGAGGCCCTTCTCCTCGACGTAATCCTTAGCACGCTCTATCGCCTCCTTCACCTCAAGCCCGTCGAGGAAGCCGGAATTGCACATGCGTCCCTCCTTGGCGTCGAAGCTCTGCTCGCTGACGTCGCAGCCCTCGATGATGGGGACGATGGGAAGGTTGAAGGTCCTGGCGAATACATAGTCGCGGCTGTCGTGGGCCGGAACGGCCATTATGGCTCCTGTGCCATAGCCTGCGAGCACGTATTCGGAGATCCAGATCGGGATGCGTTCACCGGTAACGGGGTTGATGCCATACGAGCCGGAGAACACTCCGGTGACGGTCTTGGTCTCGGCGATGCGCTCGCGCTCGGTCTTCTTCTTCACCTGCTTCACATACTCGGCCACAGCCTCCGCCTGCTCCGGCGAAGTGAGTTCCTGCACGAGATCGCTCTCGGGGGCGAGCACCATGAAGGTGGCGCCGTAGATGGTGTCCACGCGGGTGGTGAAGATGGTTATGGGGAAATGCCTGTCGCCGTTGACGGTGTCGAAAACGACCTCGGTACCCTCGGACTTGCCTATCCAGTTGCGCTGCATCTCCTTGAGGGAATCGGTCCAGGAAAGCTTCTCCAGACTATCCAGGAGCCTGCCTGCATAAGCAGAGACGCGAAGCTGCCACTGGGTCATCTTCTTCTGCTCCACAGGGAAACCTCCGCGGACGGAGAATCCGTCCTTCACCTCGTCGTTGGCGAGGACGGTACCCAGACCCTCGCACCAGTTGACCGCAGTCTCGCCCTGGTAGGCGATGCGGTAGTTCATGAGGGTGTCGGACTTCTCCTTTGCGGACATCGCGTTCCACTGCGCGGCGGTGAACTCCAGTTCCTGGGAACAGGCAGCGTTCACGCCTGCGGAACCCTCGGATGCGAAACGGGCCTCCAGTTCGCCGATGGGACGGGCTTTCTGCAGGTCGTTGTCATACCAGCTGCCGAACATCTTGAGGAATGCCCACTGCGTCCATTTGTAGTATGCGGGGTCGCAGGTACGGACCTCGCGGTCCCAGTCGTACGAGAAACCAATGCGGTCCAGCTGGCTGCGGTAGCGGTTGATGTTGTCCGTGGTGGTCTTCTCCGGATGCTGCCCGGTCTGTATGGCGTACTGCTCGGCCGGAAGGCCGAAGGCGTCGTACCCCATGGGGTGAAGGACGTTGAAGCCGGTGAGGCGCTTGAAGCGCGAGAAGATATCGCTGGCGATGTAGCCCAGCGGATGTCCGACGTGAAGTCCCGCCCCTGAGGGGTAAGGGAACATGTCGAGGACATAGTATTTCGGTTTTGAGGAGTCCTGCGAAGCCCTGAAGGTCTTGTTTTCAGCCCAGTAGGCCTGCCATTTGCTTTCGATTGACTTGAAATCGTAATCCATTTGACTATCTGTTTTTCTTCCTTTCGAGTTTGAATTCAACATAGAGCGACATCTCCGAACGCACTTTCCTGCCCTGGATCCTGGCTGGCCTCCAGTCAGGTGACGCGCTGATAACCTTGACCGCCTCCGCATCGAGGAGCGGGTCCACGCCCTTGAGCACCTTCACGTCCTTGATACGGCCCTTCTCGTCTATGACGAAATCCACCAGTACACGGCCCTGGATACCGTTCCTGACCGCTTCCTGAGGGTATTTGAGATACGCATACACCCATTTCTCGAGGAAAACCTTGGGATCGGTGCTGCCCAGGAACGAGGGCAGGACGTCGCACTCGTAATAGGGATATGCACCGGAAGGGGTGTCCGACGCGGCCGGGCCGTCGCCGGGGCGGAAGGACGGCGCGGAGCCGTTGACCAGTTCCATCGAGAAATTGTAGATGTATTCGAGTTCGCGCTCCATGTCGTCGTAGCGAAGGATGGAGGGCGTGTCACGGTCGGTGCCGTACTCGGGATAGAGTCCGGTGGTGAAAAGCACGGAGGGTATCTCCGAAGCATAGAACATACGGTGGTCGGAGTCGACGGGTTCAGCCGTGGTGAGCTCAGGCTTTATCGGCTGGAGCGTACCGTTGACCCGGTTCACTATCCGGTTCATGTCGGCATTGGAGGAAGTATAGGCGTAGAAGCCCTGGCCGCGTCCCACGATGTCGAGGTTGACCATGCCGTCTATCCTGTCCGCCCCGTCGAAGGAACGGTTAAGGAAATACCAGGAGCCGATATGAGACTCCAGGGAGGAACCGAAAGCCACGAACACCACGGAACGCTTGAGCATCACGGAATTGACCTTCAGCATACGTGCCAGTTCAAGCATCATCGCTACGCCGGAAGCATTGCCGTTGGCGCCGTTGTAGATGCGTGTCAGGGGCGCTCCGTCTACGTTGACGGTCCTTGTTCCGATGTTGTCCAGTCTTGCCCCTATGACTATGTATCTGTCCTTGAGAGACTTGTCGTATCCTTCTATGATGCCGATGACATTGCGCGACACCAGGGTGTCGCCGTTGTCCCGCTTGATGCCGAAAACGTCTCCGTCCTGTCCGGAGAGCAAGCCGAGGCCATAGGCAGCAAACACCTCACGGACATAGTCCGCGGCTTCGAGTTCGCCTTCGGAGCCAGCCGCACGCCCTTCGAGGGCAGCCGAGGCCAGGAAGTCGACGTGGGCGCGCATGGCCCTTACGGTCTCGCTGTCGGTGAGGTCGCTGTAATCACGCGTGCGATACTGCGCCGCGCACAGGAATGCAGTGCAGACAATCAGGAAGGACGCTGTCAGGAATCTCTTCATGGGCTATTCATTTACGAGTATCCATACTTCCTTGGGGCAGAACTTCTCCCTGCGGACCCTGCTGAGTGACGAGACGATTTCCGCCGGATCGTCGGTCGGGCAGACGCACACGGCGGTGAAGCCGTTGCGGAAGCGCACGGCCTCGGACGGGAAACCGTCCTCAGTAAGTTTTTCGCTGAATTTCACGGCATTGGCCCTGTCCAGATAAGAACCTATGACAATGGAATATACCCCACTCGGAACGCTGTCGGCAGACAGGCCTCCCAGGCTGGAGGGCCTGCGCAGGTAGCCTTTCATCGACGCAAGGGTGTCGAGTGCGGCCGCCCTGCGTGCGGCGGCTGCCGCCTCCTCCCTGGCCACCCGCTCCAGCGAATCCTGCCTCGCCCTCTCTGCAGCCTCCCGGGCCTCTATCACGGCGCGCATGGCGGCGATGTCCGACGAAGTCGGACGTCCCGCCAGCGAGCGGAACATGTCGCACCCGCCGCACACGAGGAGCACCAGCAGAAACGCACTGATAACAAGAATCTTATTCTTCATAAGGCCGCTTTACAACAAAATGCAAATTTAGTGAATTAAGTTTCGACAACAAAAAATAATGTATATTTGCATCCGTAACAGGAAAATATCGTGCCGATGCGCCATCGCTGGAAAGTCATATTCACATTCGCCCTCCTGGCCCTCTGCGGGCCCGCCCGGGCGCAGTGGTATTTTGACTTCCCTGTTCCGAAGGCGCTGCATCCCAGACCGGACACGGTGACCGTGTCATTCATCGGAGACATGATGATGCACGAAAAGCAGCTGGGATATGACTGCGACGGATTCCTGTCCGAGCTCGGCTCCGTCACCCGCGACGCCGACATCTCGATAGCCAACTTGGAATTCGCCCTTGCAGGGAAGCCCTATACCGGATATCCCTCATTCTCGGCGCCGAACCGTTACGCCTACAGCATAGCCGCCCACGGCGTCGACGTATTCCTTACGGCCAACAACCACGTCCTCGACAAGGGCCGCAGGGGTCTTATACGCACCCTTGAAGTATATGACTCCATGCGGGACAGCCTTGGCGTCCAGTACACCGGATGCGCCGCGGATCCCGCCGCCGACTCCCTGCTCAACCCGCTCATAGTCGTCGGAAAGGGCATACGCATAGCCCTGGTGAATTTCACTTACGACAACAATTACAAGCCGTACAGCGGCTGGCCGGCAGTCCGGATGATGGACAGGGAGGGAGTCGGGCAGATGATGGCGCGTGCCAGGGAGCGCGGCGCCGATTTCATCGTGGTCCTCCCCCACTGGGGCGAGGAGTTCAAGCTGCGCCACTCGCCGGAGCAGCGGGAATGGGCTGAATGGCTCGCCGGACAGGGTGCGGACCTGATAGTCGGAGCCCATCCACATGTGGTACAGGACACCTCCCATGTCTCCGGTGTGCCCGTCATATACTCCCTGGGCAACGCCGTCTCCAACATGAGCGCCGAGAACACCAGGCTCGAACTGGCAGTCCGGGCACGGTTCGTGCACCATACCGACGGGACCATGGAAATGCTCGAGCCGGAGCTGGAATTCCTCTGGTGCTGCCTGCCCGGGACCCTGCGGGACAATTACGTCACTATCCCCGTAAGGGATTTCCTTGGCCGGCGTGACGAGTGGCTGGACCCGTCGGATTATGACAACATGACCGCCACATACCATAGAGTAATCAAACAGACAGGAATATATGAGGAAGACCATCAAGCTGGAAGCCATTGACCCGATCGAGATCTTCGGTGCAGGCAACAAGATCCTGGAGGAGTTCTGCTCCTACTACCCCGAACTGAAGGTCGTCGCCCGCGGCGACGAAATCATCCTGGACGGGAAGGAAAGCCGCATCGAGGATTTCGAGATGAAGTTCAATGAACTGATCCAGAAGCGTCACCGCAAAATGAACCTCACCGTCTACGACGTGGAAGACATCTTCGACGGCGAGACCTCCCCGGACCGTTTCAGGCTCAACGGCGACGCCGTAATAGTGCACAGCACCGACGGCAAGCCCATCCGGGCCAGGAACGCCACCCAGCAGGAAATGGTGAAGGCATATTTCGACAACGACCTCGTCTTCGCCGTTGGCCCGGCCGGCACGGGCAAGACCTATGTCGCCATCGCCCTCGCCGTACGCGCCCTGAAGAACCGCGAGATCAAGCGCATCATCCTCACACGCCCGGCCGTTGAAGCCGGCGAACGCCTGGGCTTCCTGCCGGGAGACCTCAAGGACAAGCTCGACCCCTATCTCCAGCCCCTGTACGACGCTCTGGGCGACATGATCCCCCACCGCAAGCTCTCAGAGTTCATGGCAGACGGCACCATCCAGATCGCGCCCCTCGCATACATGCGCGGGCGCACCCTGGACCGGGCCTGCGTCATCCTCGACGAAGCACAGAACACCAACATGGGCCAGCTCAAGATGTTCCTCACCCGAATGGGCTGCAACGCCAAGTTCATCGTCACCGGCGACGCCACCCAGGTGGACCTCCCCAACAAGGCCGACAGCGGCCTCCTCAGGGGCATATCGCTGGTCGAAGGCATCAAAGGCATCAGCGTCATACGCTTCTCGAACGAGGACATAGTCCGGCACCCCCTGGTGACAAAGATCGTGAAGGCCTTCGACAAAGGTCTCTCCGAGGAATAAAAAAACGGCCTGCAATCACTTGCAGGCCGTTTTCAGTATCACGGATGATTATTCGGAAACCATCTTGGAGTACTTGTCGTACTTCTCCTGGAATCCGGGCTCCTCGCGGAAGCGGTAGCAGGCGTTCCTGAGGTACTCGGCGATGCTCGGCTTCAGGCTCTCGTCCTTGGTGGTCTCGATAGCCTTCTCGAAAGGAGCGATGCAGCCCTTGAGGGCGGCCTCGAACTTCTCGACGAGGGCATTGTACTTGGCGTCGTCAAGCTCGGCCTGGGCCTCCTCCTGGATGTCGTAGGCCTGGTTGTAGAGAAGGAGTCCCTCTCCGATGTAACCATACTCGTAATCAGGATTGATCTCTGCGCACTTGCGGTAGGCGGCGATGGCCTCGTCGGTCTTGCCGAGCTCCTTGTTGATGTTGCCTTCCACATAGTAGAGGGAAGCGTTGTTGGGCTCGTTCTGCTTTGCCTTGTCGAGAAGGCCGAAAACCTGATCGGTATCCTGGCCGCTGCTCACATAGTAATTGATGAGGCCGATGAGGATGGACTGGCTGGAAGGGAATGCCTTGGCACCCTCATCGAGGATCTTCTTGGAGCCTTCCTTGTCGCCCTGCTTGTCAGCGATGTCGGCGAGCTTCGCATAGATGTCACCCTCTTCGCCGAAATACTTGTTGGCGATGCACTTCTCGAAGAGAGATTTTGCACGGGCCAGATCCTCTGCTCCCATAGCGGTGAAACCGGCATTGTAAAGGGACTCGCCGTCGACTTTGTTGGAAGGAGCGTCGGCAACGGCGTTGGCAGCAGCCTCGAAGAGCTTGCTGGCACCAGCCATGTCTCCGAAGGTATAGGCATCATATGCCTCCTGGGTGTACTTGTCGGCGATGGTCTGCATGCCCTTGATGATATCCTCGGTCTTGGTGCCCTTGGGATCGTTCTTATAAGCGTTCTTATAAGCGTTGAGGGCCTTTCCGAGAGCATCCTGGACGATGGGCTGGGTCACCTTGATGACGGCAAGCTGTCCGGCCTGGTTGAAATAGTAGTCAGCGGTAGGGTACGACTTCTTGAGGAACTGGTTGCCGTTGATCTCGACGTTCTGCTCGGAAGTGGCACGCTGGTTGGCCATGACGAGGTTGAGCTCCTGCGCCTGGGCGCCGATCCAACCGTTGCCCATAGGGGCGTTGTATGCATCCATGTAGGAGCTGGCGAGCTTGAGCCAGGTGGCCACCTTGGTGGCCTTCTTGGCGTTATTGGCAGCAGCCTCGGCAGCCTCGAGGGCGGACTTGGCCGCGCTCAGGGACTTGACATTGTTCTGTGCATTGGCGAAAGTCACGGAAGCGATCAGGGCCAGTGCGATAAAGATTCTTTTCATAAGAAATTATAGTTAGTTGTTATTAATGATTATTCCCCTGTTTCAGGATTTGCATTTTCGGGACCGGTTGCAGGTCCGGCCTCGCCTTCCTCCTCGGATTTTGCTACAACAGAGACCGCGGCTATGGAGTCGGTGCCCCTGAGGTTGATGAGCTTGACACCCTGCGTGGCCCTTCCGGCCACCCTTATGTCGCTGACGGACATCCTGATAGTCATGCCCGAACGGTTGATGATCATAAGGTCGTTGTCTTCTGAAACGGTCTTCATTGCAACAAGCGGGCCAGTCTTGTCGGTGATGTCCAAAGTCTTCACTCCCTTGGCTCCCCTGCTGGTGATGCGGTAGTCCGTTCTCTGGGAACGTTTGCCGAAGCCGTTCTCGCTGACTACCAGCACGGTATGCTCTGCGGACTCGGGATCCGAAGGGTCTGCGGAGATCACTCCAACGACCTCGTCGTCATCCTCGATATTTATTCCGCGGACACCGGCGGCGCCGCGTCCGAGCGGACGTGCCTCCTCCTCGTGGAAGCGGACGCAGCGTCCGTTCCTCGCGGCGATCATGATCTCGTGGTTGCCGTTGGTGAGGATGGCCTCGACGAGCTCGTCGCCCTCGCGGACGGTGATGGCGATGATACCCTTGGCGCGGCTGCGCTTGTTGGAATATGCTTCGAGCGTGGTTTTCTTGATGGTACCCTTCCTGGTGACGAGGACCACGAAATTGTTCTGGCAGTACTCGGGATCCTCGATGGACTTGGCGGCGACATACGCCTTGACGCGGTCGTCGGCCTCGATGGGAAGGAGGTTCTGGATGGCGCGGCCCTTGGAGGTACGGGTGCCCTCGGGCAGCTCGTACACCTTCAGGCGGTAGCACAGGCCCTTCTCGGTGAAGAGGAGCAGCGTGCTGTGCATGTTGGTGACGTAGATGTGCTCGATGAAGTCCTCGTCGCGGGTAGCGCTGGCCTTCATGCCTACTCCGCCGCGGTTCTGCGTGCGGAACTCGCTCAGGAGTGTGCGCTTGATATAACCGAGATGCGAAATGGTTATCACCACGTCGTCGTCGGCATAGAAATCCTCTGGATTGAACTCCTCGGAGGAAAGGGTTATCTCGGTGCGGCGCGCGTCGCCATACTTCTGCTTGAGCTCCATCGACTCCTGCTTGACGATGGCAAGCTGCTCGGTCTCGCTGGCGAGGATCTCCTGGCAGCGGGCGATGAACTTCTCGAGGTCTGCATACTCGGCCTGGAGCCTGGCCTTCTCGAGTCCGGTGAGCTGGCGGAGGCGCATCTCGACGATGGCCGTGGCCTGGGTCTCGGTAAAGCCGAAGGTGGCCATGAGTTCCGCCTTGGCCTCGTCTATGGTAGCGGAGCGACGGATGATGGCGATGATCTCGTCGATCACGTCGATGGCGCGGAGCAGGCCCTCGAGTATGTGGGCGCGCTTCTGGGCCTTGTCGAGGTCGAACTTCGTGCGGCGGACGACCACTTCGTGGCGGAAGTCCACGAAATTGGCGATGATCTCCTTGAGGGAGAGGGTGCGCGGACGGCCCTTGACCAGGGCGACGTTGTTGATCGCGAAGCTGGACTGGAGGGCAGTGTACTTGAACAGCGTGTTCAGCACGACGTTGGCATTGGCGTCCTTCTTGAGATAAAAGACGATGCGTATGCCTTCTCGGCTGGTGAGTTCCTTGATGTCGGAGATGCCTTCGATGCGCTTGTCCTCGATCATCTCGCCGATGCGCTTGATCATCTCGCTCTTGTTCACCATGTACGGCACCTCGGTGACGACGATGCTGTCGCGGCCGCGCTCGTCCTCCTCGATCTCGGTGCGGGCGCGCACGACCACCCTGCCGCGGCCGGTCGTGTATGCATCGATGATGCCCTGGCGGCCCTGGATGATGCCTCCCGTCGGGAAATCGGGACCCTTGATGTACTCCATCAGGCCCTCGACGGTGATGTCAGGGTTGTCAATGTACGCGCAGATGGCGTCGCAGCACTCCGAAAGGTTGTGCGGGGCCATGTTGGTGGCCATGCCGACGGCGATGCCGGCCGAGCCGTTGAGGAGAAGGAGCGGAGCCTTCGTGGGAAGCACGGTGGGCTCGGGTATGGTGTCGTCGAAGTTCAGCTGGAAATCGACGGTATTCTTGTCAAGGTCCGCGAGGACGTCCTCGGTGATCTTCTCAAGCTTGGCCTCGGTATATCGCATGGCCGCGACGGGGTCGCCGTCCATGGAGCCGAAGTTGCCCTGTCCGAACACGAGGGGGTAGCGCTGGTTCCAGTTCTGGGCGAGCCTGGCCATGGCGTCATAGACGCTGGAGTCGCCGTGCGGATGGAACTTTCCCAGCACCTCTCCGACGATTCTCGCACATTTCTTTGTCTGTCCGGAGTAGCTCAGGCCGAGACCGTCCATGCCGAAGAGGACGCGGCGCTGAACGGGCTTGAGACCGTCGCGCACGTCCGGGAGGGCACGGGAGACGATGACGGACATCGAATAGTCGATATATGCCGTACGCATCTCCTGGTCGATCTCGACCGGTTCTATGATTCCGTGGAACTGCTCGTTGATGTTTTCCTCAATATCCATAAAGTATGAAAATATTCTACTCGATTTACTCGCATATAAACATGCAAATTTAACAAATTAATTTGATTTTTGTTACTTTTGCATAACTCTATTAGCAGTTTTGAACCTATGGAAATGAGAATTTCCGATGAACTCAACCTCATAGTCCGCTACGCCCGCGAAGAAGCGATGCGCACCGGGAGTTATGGCATAGGCATCGACCACCTGACGCTCGGCATCCTGAGGCACGCCGACAACGACGCGTGCCGCACCCTGAGGGGCCTCGGGGCCGATCCCGAGGAGATGAAGCAGTTCATCGACATGCATATCTTCCGCCAGGGCTCCATCCCCTACTCCGACGCCGACCAGGTCGTGCTCTCGCGCTCGGCCCAGAGCCTTCTGAACCTCACCATACTCGAGGCGACCAGGCTCAGGCACGCCGAGACCGACGGCTCGCACCTGCTGCTGGCCGTCTGCAGGACCGAGGGGAATTACACCCAGGCCTTCCTGAAGAACCGTGGCATCAACTATACGGCGGTGCTCGCCTACATGCAGGAACAGCAGATGTTCGACGGAAAGGAGGACACGCGTCCGAGGGAAACCCCGGAACAGAGGGAGGAGTTCGAGCAGGCCGTGAACCGTGCGGCCGACGACGTGGCGGCCTCGCAGGAGAACAGCGTGGAGGAGTTCGGGCTGGACCTCACCAAGGCCGCCGAGTCCGGCGCGCTCGACCCCGTCGTCGGCCGCGACGCGGAGATAGCCCGCATAGTAGAGATACTCGGCAGGCGCAAGAAGAACAATCCCATGCTGATAGGCGAGCCGGGAGTCGGCAAGTCGGCCATCGTCGAGGGCCTTGCCCTCAAGATAGCCGCGGGCGACGTCCCTCCTGCCCTGAGGCGCAAACGCCTCATTTCCCTGGACATAGCTTCGGTCGTAGCCGGCACGCGCTACCGCGGTGATTTCGAGAAGCGCCTCAAGGGCATAATCGAGAACCTCAAGGCCAATCCCGATATCATCCTCTTCATCGACGAGTTCCATACCATCGTCGGGGCCGGCGGGGCGCAGGGCAGCCTTGACGCCGCCAACATGCTCAAGCCCGCCCTTGCCCGCGGCGAGATCCAATGCATCGGAGCCACGACTATGGACGAGTTCACCAAGATCATCGAGAAGGACGGAGCCCTGGACAGGCGTTTCCTGAAAGTGGTGGTCGAAGCGGCAGATGTCCCCCAGTCGATTGACATCCTGCGCAACCTGCAGGAGAATTACGAGAACTTCCACAACGTCAAGTACTCCCCCGAGGCCATAGAGGCCTGCGTGAAGCAGACCGACCGCTACATCACCGACCGCGCCCTGCCGGACAAGGCCATAGACGTGATGGACGAGGCTGGGTCGATGGTGAGGCTCAGGATGGCCCGGAACCGCAACGGTTCCAACATCGTGGACGCCGACGACATCGCATGCGTCGTCTCGAGGATGACCGGCATACCCGTGAGCAAGGTCGCCGAGAGCGAGGGTCACAGGCTGCTGGCGATGAAGGACCGCCTGCGCGGCGAGGTAATCGGGCAGGACGAGGCGGTGGACACCGTCGTACGTGCCATCAGGCGCAACAGGGCCGGCCTGAAGGACCCGCACAGGCCCGTCGGCACCTTCCTCTTCTTCGGCCCCACCGGGGTCGGGAAGACGCGCCTGGCCAAATGCCTCGCCGAGTTCCTCTTCGACTCTGAGGACAACATGGTGCGGGTGGACATGTCAGAGTATTCGGAGAAGTTCACCTCCTCACGCCTCGTCGGAGCCCCTCCGGGCTACGTCGGCCATGAAGAGGGCGGACAGCTCAGCGAGAAAGTGCGCCGCAAGCCCTATTGCGTAGTGCTGCTGGATGAGATCGAGAAAGCGCACCCGGACATCTTCAACCTGCTGCTGCAGGTGCTGGACGAGGGAAGGCTCACCGACAGCGTCGGAAGGACCGTCAGCTTCCGCAACACGATAGTCATCATGACCTCGAACGTAGGCTCTCGCGAACTTGAGGAATATGGAAGCGGAGTCGGCTTCGCCAGCCCGGGCAAGGATGTGGAGAAGGACAGGAGGAGCGTCCTGGAGAAGGCCGTGAAGAAACTGTTCCCTCCGGAGTTCATAAACAGGGTGGACGAGAAGGTGTATTTCAACCCGCTGACCCGCGAGGACCTGAAGAAGATCATCGACCTGGAGCTCAAGGACCTGAAAGCCAGGGTCCAGGAGGCTGGGTACAAGCTGGTCGTCACGCCTCAGGCGAAGGAGTTCGTCGCCGACGCCGGATATGATCCGGCCTACGGCGCCAGACCGCTCAAGCGGGCTGTGACCAGGCTGATAGAGGACCCTGTATCGGAGTACATCATCACCGACAGGATGCTCCGCGGAGGCGGGGGAGGCACCCTGAGGGTGTCCCTGTCGAAGGACAAGGAACACACGAGGGTGACTAGGACTGCCTGACGCCCGTGATCTCGAAGTCCATGTCGTCGATGATCTCGAGAAGTGCGGCGAGGGAGTCTTCGGAAGAGATGATGGAACCGAGGATGTCGCTGTTGTATTCTGTGTTCTTCATGATACCGGCTTTTGTGTTTCGCTGGTACAAAGATATGGCGAGCTTGTGCCAAAGTACGACACATTGAAATAAAAAAACGTAAAATATATGACAATCCGGAAATTTGCGGCCGCAACGGCCGTCCTGGCGGCGCTCCTCTGCGCCGGCGCCGTCACCAGCCGGGCGCAGGACCTCCTGAAACCCGACGAAACATTCATGTTCGCTGAAAAGGACAGCCTGAAACTGTTCATGGACGTCTATTATCCAGCCGACGGCAGCGAGATGACGGTGAACGGGGTGAACAAGCCCACCATCCTCTATGTCTTCGGAGGAGGCTTCAAGACCGGGCGCCGGGACACCCCTACAGCAAGGAACTGGTTCAAGCTCCTCACGGACGAGGGTTTCACCGTAGCCGCCATAGACTATCGCCTCGGGCTGAAGGACAAGGAAGGCATGGGAAGCATTCGTGACGTCTATGATGCCGTCCAGATAGCCGTGGAAGACCTTTTCAGCGCCACCAAGTACATACTTGAGAACGCGGAGGAGGTTGACATCGACCCGTCGTCGCTCGTCATTGCCGGTTCGTCCGCCGGTGCCATCACCGCCCTCCAGGCCGAATGGGAGTTGTGCAACCGCACCGGTTCCTCGGTAATGCTCCCCATAGATTTCCGCTACGCAGGAGTCATGTCGTTCGCAGGCGCGATCTATTCCAGGAAGGGTACCGTGCACTATACCCGCGAGCCTGCTCCCACCCTGCTGTTCCACGGCACTGCCGACAGGATAGTCACCTACCGCCAGATACATTTCTTCAACCTTGCCTTCCAGGGCTCCAACGTCCTTGCACGCGTCATGAAGGGGAACGGATTCAACTGCTGCATCTACCGCTATCAGGACAACAGCCACGAAATAGCGGCTGCGATGTACAAGACCTTCCCCGAGCAGCTCGCCTGGCTTGAGCACAACGTCATCGGAAAAGAAAAAAGGATCATTGACGCTACGGTCAAAGACCCTTCGATCGAAGTTTTCCAAGTGAACGATCTCAAGACCCTCTACAAAGGCGGGGTCATTCCTGAGTAAGCCTGTCCAGCGACAGTTCGATGAGATTGCGCACCATAGGCTTGTAATCGGTATCCGCGTCCTTCAGGTAGCGGTTGGCGATGGCGCAGCAGACCGTACCGGCATCGTGTCCAAGATGCGCCGCCAGGCCGGCGAGTGCGGAACCTTCCATCTCGAAATTGGTGATACGGTAGTCCCCATAGCGGAAAGACTCGTAGTCGTCCACCATGTCCGGCATGGCCAGAGGAAGCCTGACGACGCGGCCCTGTGGACCATAGAATCCTGATGCAGAAATGGTTACGCCCATTACTGCATGACCCTCGAACATGGCCTTCACCTTGGGGCTGGCCTTGACGAAATAAGGGTCGGGAAGATGGCGGTCCCACTTTACGTGCTTCTTGAAAGCCTCTTCCATGTCGACAAGGGAAATGGCATCGCGGCCGGCATACCAGTTCAGCAAGCCGTCGCAGCCGACTGAAATCTCGGAGAAGATGAAGGAACCCAGCGGGATGTCGGGCTGGATGGCGCCGCAGGTGCCGATGCGCAGCACGGTAAGCCTGCGGTGCTCCGGCTTCACCTCGCGGGTCACGAAATCGATGTTCGCAAGGGCGTCGAGCTCAGTCATGACAATGTCGATGTTGTCGGTGCCGATACCCGTGGAGAGAAGTGTGACGCGCTTCCCACGATACTTTCCGGTAATGGATACGAATTCGCGCGAAGCATGGCGGAACTCCTTGTCCTCCAAATACTCCGCCGCCATGTCAACGCGTCCGGGATCGCCGAACACGATAACCCTGTCGGCAAGTTCCTCAGGCCTGAGATGTATGTGGAAGGCTGAGCCGTCGCCGTTGATGATAAGTTCCGATTCTGGGATTCTCATTATTGATGCCTTTTTAGTGTCAGGCATCAAAGATAAGGAATAATCAGCGGATTTCCTTTTCCCTGTCGCTATATTTTCTGTAGCGCTGTTCGGCATCGTCACTGCCGCGGGCAAAAAGCTTCTCAGCGTTCTCGGGGAAGCTTCGGCGCAGCGAAGCGTACCGCACCTCGCCGTCGAGGAACTCCGTATAAGGCATCGTGGGAGCCTTGGAGTCGAGGTGGAACGGATGTTCATTGCGCGGGTCATAACGATACAGCAGCCAGTAACCGCTGTCCACGGCCCTCTTCATCTCCTCCTGCACGCGGTGCATGCCGATGCAGATGCCGTGCGAGGAGCAGGGGGTGTATGCGATGATGACGGAAGGCCCGTCATACTCCTCCGCCTCCTTCACCGCCTTGACCAGCTGGGCGGGATCGGCCCCCATAGCCACCTGGGCGACATAGACATAGCCGTAGGTCATCAGTATAGCCCCAAGGTCCTTCTTCCGGTTCTTCTTGCCGGAGGAGGCGAACTTGGCTACGGCGCCCAGAGGGGTGGCCTTGCTGCTCTGGCCTCCGGTATTGGAGTATACCTCGGTGTCTACGATGAAGACGTTGACGTTCTCGCCGCTGGCTATGACGTGGTCCAGGCCGCCGAAACCGATGTCGTAGGCCCAGCCGTCGCCGCCGTACATCCAGAAGGTCTTGCGGGAGAACTGGTCGCGCATGGAAAGAAGTTCGAGGGCGGCGGGACTCCCGTCTTCCTCGAGGAGAGGAATGAGCGCATCGGCCGCCGAGCGCGATGCAGACAGGTCGTCGAAGGCGTCCAGGAAGGCGTCGAGAGCCTCCCTGAGCGGGCCGGAGGCTGCGGCGGCGAAGGCCTCGGCCTTCTCCCGCAGCAGGGCCCGCCGCTGCTTGACGGACAGGCACATGCCGAGACACAGCTCGGCGTTGTTCTCGAAGAGGCTGTTGGTCCAGGCAGGACCGAAGCCCCTGTCGTTCACCGTATAGGGGATGCCGGGCATCGCAGCACCCCAGGCCTGCGAGCAGCCGGTGGCATTCGCCCAATAGACGCGGTCTCCGAAGAGTTGCGTAAGAAGCTTGGCATAAGGAGTTTCACCACACCCGGCACAGGCCGCCGAGAACTCCAGCAGAGGGCGGCGGAACTGGCTTCCCTTGACAGTGTAAGGATCGAAGACGTCGCCCTTGTCCTTCAGGCTGAGAGCGTAGTCGAAGCAGGCGCGGTTCGCGGCGTCCGGAGCGGCAGGGACCATCTCCAGCGCACCCGAAGGGCAGCTCTGGGCGCAGCTCCCGCAGCCGGTGCAGTCGAGTTCGGAGACAGCCAGGGCGAAGTGCATTCCCTTTGCCCTGCCGTTCGCAGGGATGGTGACGAAGCCATCCGGAGCGGCCGCCTTCTCGGCTTCATCCAGCAGGTAGGGGCGGATGACGGCGTGGGGGCAGACAAAGGAGCAGCGGTTGCACTGGATGCACTTGTCGGCATGCCAGTGAGGCACCTTGACTGCTATGCCGCGCTTCTCATAGGCCGTAAGGCCGTAAGGGGCGCAGCCGTCCACATAATCTACGAAACTGCTGACCGGAAGGTCGTCACCCTTCTGGCGGTTGATGGGAAGGAGCAGCCCGCGTACGGCGTCAGGAAGACCGGAAAGGTCTTCCTCCGGGCCGGCGGGCAGCGAGGCCCAGGCCGCCGGGACGGTGACCTCGGTCACCTCCGCGGCACCGGCCTCGACGGCCGCCACGTTGCGCGCCACGACCTCGTCGCCCTTGGCGAAGTAGGTCTTGCGCGCGGCCGCCTTCATGGCCTCCAGCGCCTCCTCCGTACCCACGATGCCCGTGGCCGCGAAGAAAGCCGCCTGAAGGACGGTATTTGTATGGCTTCCAAGGCCCAGGCGAAGGGCGATGGATGTGGCGTCGATGACGTAGAAACGCGCATGCCTGAGGGCCAGTCCGCGCTTCACGCCGTCCGGCAGCCACTCCTCCAATTCTGCGCCGGTGCGGCTGCAGTTCAGCAGGAACACTCCCCCGTCCTTGAGTTCGGAAACTATGTCATACTGCCCGATGTAAGTCTGGTTGTGGCATGCTATGAAATCCGCCTTCTTGACGTAATAGGAACTCTCGACAGGCTTCTTTCCGAAACGCAGGTGGGACTTGGTGACGCCGAAGGACTTCTTGGCATCATACTCGAAATATGCCTGGCCGTACATTCCGGACAGGTCGCTGACTATATGCACGGTATTCTTGTTGGCTCCGACGGTGCCGTCACCGCCGAGGCCCCAGAACTTGCAGCTGAAAACCCCGTCCGCATCGCCTCCGTAAGGAAGGGAAGCGAGCGACAGGCCGGTCACGTCGTCATTGATGCCGATGGTGAAGCCGTTCTTCGGGTTATCCGATGAGAGGTTGGCAAAGACGGCGAGTATCTGGCCAGGATCGGTATCCTTTGACGAAAGACCGTAGCGGCCACCGATGACCTTGACATCGCGTCCGGCCTGCGAGAGCACGGTGCAGACGTCCTCGTAAAGGGGCTCGCCGGCGCTGCCGGGTTCCTTGCAGCGGTCGAGCACCGCAATGCGGCGCACGCCCTGCGGGAGCGCCGCCAGAAGGTGCTCCGCGCTGAAAGGCCTGTACAGGTGAACCTGCACGAAACCTGTCTTCTTTCCGGCGCGGTTGAGGGCGTCCACGGCCTCCCGTACGGCTCCGGAGACGCTTCCCATGGCCACTACCACGTCCGTCGCATCAGGTGCGCCGTAATAGTTGAACAGGCGGTAATCCCTGCCGGTCAGGCCGTTGACGGCATTGAAGTACTCCTCCACGATGCCCGGAAGGGCGTCGTAGAAAGGATTGCAGGCCTCGCGGGCCTGGAAGAATATGTCGGGATTCTGCACGGTGCTGCGCATCAGCGGATGCTCCGGGCTGAGGGCGCGGGCGCGGAACGCAGCGAGCGCCTCCCTGTCCAGGAGGCCGCGCAGCGCCTCCGCATCTATCTGTTCGACCGTGCTGATCTCGTGCGAGGTACGGAAGCCGTCGAAGAAGTGCATGAACGGGGTACGTCCCTTCACCGCAGCCAGATGCGCCACTGCGGAGAGGTCCATGACCTCCTGGACGCTGCCCGTACAGAGCATGGCGAAACCGGTGTTGCGGCAGCACATCACGTCGGAATGGTCTCCGAAGATGCTCATGGCATGGGTGCCGACGGTCCTGGCAGCGACATGGAGCACGACCGGAAGCCTCTCTCCGGCGATGCGGTGCAGCACCGGAATCATGAGCATCAGGCCCTGGCTGGAGGTGAAGCTCGTCGCCAGGGTGCCGGTCTGCGCCGCGCCGTGCACGGCTGCGACCGCACCGGCCTCCGACTGCATCTCCACCACCGTCACAGGCTGTCCGAAGACGTTCTTCCTGCCCTTGGCCGACCAGAAATCGGTATGCTCCGCCATCGGGGACGAAGGTGTGATAGGGTAGATCGCGGCTATCTCGGTAAACTCATAAGCTATGTTCGCGGCGGCTTCATTGCCGTCCATCGTCACTTTCTTTCTCATGTAAACTACTGTTTGTCAAGACCAAATTTCGCCACGGCCTCCTCGCGCATCTTGTACTTGAGGATCTTGCCGGCGGCATTCATGGGGAAGCCCTCGACGAATTGGATGTATCTGGGCACCTTGTGCCTTGCGAGACTGGCAGTAATGAAGGCGCGCATCTCCTCCTCCGTGACGGACTCGCCCTCCTGGAGAACGATGCAGGCCATGGCCTCCTCGCCGTATTTCTTGTCCGGGACACCTATCACCTGGACGTCCTTCACCTTGGGATGGGTATAGATGAACTCCTCTATCTCCTTGGGATAGAGGTTCTCGCCGCCTCGAATGATCATGTCCTTCAAGCGGCCGGTGATGCGGTAATTACCCCTTTCGTCCGCGCAGGCGAGGTCGCCGGAATGCAGCCAGCCGTCCTTGTCTATGGTCTGGACGGTAGCCTCAGGCATCTTGTAGTAGCCCTTCATGGTGTTGTAACCCTTGGCGCAGAATTCGCCGTTCACTCCCGGAGGCACTTCGAGCCCTGTCTCGGGATCGACGACCTTGCAGCGGACGTGCGGGAAGGCATATCCGACGGTCTCGGTCCTGACGTCCAGGGGATCTGTCCAGGCGGACATCGTGTTGCCGGGGGCGGTCTCGGTCTGGCCGTACACGCTGACTATGCCGACCATGTGCATCTCGTCCTCGCGTGCGGCCCGGCGCATCAGCTCCGGGGGACATCCGGAACCGGCCATGATGCCCGTGCGCATGTGCGAGAAATCGGTCCTCCGGTAGTCGGGATGGTTGAACATCGCTATGAACATAGTAGGTACGCCGTTGAAGCAGGTAATGCGCTCCTGGTTGATGCATGCGAGCGAGGACTTCGCCGAGAAGTACGGCATCGGGCACATGGTCGAGCCGTGGGTCATGGACGAAGTCATCGACAGGACCATGCCGAAGCAGTGGAACATGGGCACCTGTATCATCATGCGGTCGGCAGTGGACAGGCCCATGCGGTCGCCGATGCACTTGCCGTTGTTGACTACGTTGAAATGCGTGAGCATCACTCCCTTGGGGAATCCGGTCGTGCCGGACGTGTACTGCATGTTGCAGACGTCGTCCGGCCTCACCGCCGCGGCCATCGCGGCAGTGGTCTCGCGGGGAACCATCTCGCAGCGCGCCATCGCCTCGTCGAAGGTAAGGCAGCCTTTCTGGCGGAAGCCTACGGTAATGACGTTGCGCAGGAACGGCAGCCTGGAGCAGTGCAGCGGCTTGCCAGCCTCGCTCTCCGCGATCTCGGGGCACAGTTCGTTGATGATCTTGCGGTAGTTGGAGTCGAGGGCGTTCTCAATCATCACCAGCGTATGCGTATCCGACTGGCGCAGGAGGTATTCCGCTTCGTGAATCTTATACGCGGTATTCATCGTCACCAGCACGGCCCCGATCCTTGTCGCAGCCCAGAAGGTGATGTACCACGCAGGCACGTTGGTGGCCCATATCGTGACCTTCGAGCCGGGACGCACGCCCAGCGACACGAGGGCGCGGGCGAAGTCGTCCACGTCCCTGCGGAACTCCTCGTAGGTGCGGGTGTAGTCAAGGGTCGTGTACTTGAAGCAGTACTGGTCGGGGAACTCGTCCGCCACGCGGTCAAGGACCTGGGGGAAGGTGAGGTCGATGAGCTCGTCCTTCTTCCAGATATAGAATCCCGTACCGTCATGGTTCGGGTAAAGCTTTGTCTTCTTGTCGCGGGAGCGCTCGAAACGCTCCATGTAATTGACGAAATGGGGGAAGATGACCTCCCTGTCGGTAAGGTCTTCCATCCACTCCGGCTTCCACTCGAGGGAGACGAAACCGTCGTAGTCGATGGACGCCAGGGCGTTCATCACCTCGCCTACCGGGAAAGTGCCTTCGCCTATGACATTGTAATCGCCGGAGTCGTCGCTGTCGCGGAGATGCACGTGCTTGACATAGGCGCCGAGGTTGTTTATGGACTGCGCGGGGCTCTCGCCCTTGTCCCTGTAAGGATGGTGGACGTCCCAGAGGGCCGCCAGCTGGTCGCAGGCGAAATCGTTCATCAGGTCGCGCAGGAGGGCGGTATCGGCATAGATGCCGCTGGTCTTGATGAGGATGGTGATGCCGCACTCCTCCGCTACCGGCACGAGCCTGGAGAGATTCTGCCGGATGACCTGCGGGGCGTCGGAATGAGCATAGGCGCACACATACGGCGAGCGCATGTCGGCGGCGAGACGGATGAGAGCCTCCATCTCCGCCAGCATCTCCGCGCTTTCCTCCGAAAGGTCATTCGAGGAGTCGAAGCAGGGTATCAGCAGGTCACGCTCGCGCAGGTCCCTGTAGGACGCGGCAACGGAATACTTATGGAAAGGGCCTCCCTTGCCGGTGAAACCCGGATACTTGAGCACGTTGTAGAACTCGACGCCCGTGAAACGCATCTCGCAGGCGCTCTCGAGGATGTCCTCCCATGCGAGGTCCATCCATCCGCGGGTGGAAAACGACAGTCTCATGCCTCACCCTCCTCGTATGCCATCTTGTTGACGGCGTTGAGATAAGCCATCAGGCTGGAACCGACGATGTCGCGCGAAACGCCGCGGCCGGAATAGACCTTGCCGCCGAAGCGGAGGCGTACGACCGCCTCGCCAACGGCCTCGCGGCCCTCGGCGACGGAGCGGATCTGGAAATCGTCGAGCTCATACTGCCTGCCCACGACCTTGTCGACGGCCTGGAAGGCGGCGTCCACAGGGCCGTCGCCAACGCAGACGCTCTCCAGCATGCCTTCGCCCTTGCGCAGACGCAGGTGGCAGGTCGCGGAAATGATATTGCCGGAATTGATGACATAGCTCTCCAGACGGTAGGTCGGAGGGACCTGGTATGCCACGGATGCCACAATGGCATCGAGTTCCTTGGCCTCGACGGTCTCGCTCTTGGCGGCTATGCGCACGAAGGTGTCGTAAACGCGCGCGGCATCCTCCTCGCCGAGGTCATAACCCAGCTTGGAAACGACCTTGAGGACGGCCTCGCGGTCGTCATGCATGGTGAGAGTCAGCGCGTCACGGTCGATGTCGAGCCCCTCGAGGGGCTTGGAAGACTTGGAGGAGCGTGCCTCGCAGAGGACCTTGATGCGCTCTACCGTGCGGTCGATGTCTATCACGCGGACGCCGCTGCGGGCCTGGCAGAGGTCGGACTTTGCATCGAGTATCTTGACGAAACGCTTGAGGGAGACGGTGGTATTGCCGAAAGGCATGGTCTTGATCTCGTCGGCGCCTGCGCGGACCGCGGCAACTGCACACGAGTCGGCCTGGAACATGAGGTTGGAGCAGTAAACTCCGAGGCGCACCCCTTCCGGGAGGGCCTTGCGGGCTTCGGCAACGGAAGCGTGGAACTCGTCGGGAAGGAGGTTGCCGGCGGCGTCACACACCGTTATCACGGATGCACCTGCGGACGCGGCTGTCGCGACTGCCTCTGAAAGGAAGGACTGGTCGCTGCGGCCGAAGTCCTCGGCGACGAACTCCACCTCGGGGCACAGCGCCGCGCACTGCCCCACCCTCGAGGCGATGAGCTTGAGGATGTCGGCGGGCTTGCGGTGGCACAGATACTCCATCTGTACCGTGCTGACGGGTACGCAGACCTGCAGGCGCGGATGAGCCGCACCGCACAGGGCGCTCCACGCAAGCTGCACGCTGTCCTCGTCCATGATATCGACGGGGACTGCAAGTACACTGTCACGTATGGCTGATGCGAGGGATTTCACAAGGAGGCTGTCCGACCTGCCGTTGCTTATGGGAGCGGACTCGATGACCGACACTCCAAGCCTGTCAAGGAGCTTGGCAAGCTCTATTTTCTGGCGGAATGACAACGACTCTCCGGACAGGCCATGGGCCTGTTTCATGGTAACGTCGCTGACATGGATCTTGCGTTCCATAACACTACTGACTCTAACCGAATAATACTAACCGACATGCAAATGCATGGATGCCGAAAGGGGCATTTCTGACAAATTTAGTTTTTTACCGGCGAAATTCCTATTTTTGCAAGGAATTTTTAAAATATTTTATCATGTGGCAGAGAATCCAAACCCTGTACCTGGCGCTGGCCACCGGTCTCATTGTCGCCATGCTGTTCACCCTCAAGGCAGTAGTACCCGGTCCTGACGGCACTTTCCTCCAGGAGGTAAAGTACACTTCATACATCCCGTATCTGATCCTCATCATCGTCATCGCGCTGCTGGACTTCCTGGCCCTGACCGCATTCCGCTTCCGCGTATTCCAGATGCGCACCGCGGTGCTCGCCGCTATCATCACCCTCGCCCTTCAGGCGTGGCTGGCGGTAGACTATTTCTCGGCTGACAGTTCGCTGGTGTTCCGCCTGACGGCGGTGTTCCCTGCCGCGGCCTTCATACTCGACCTGCTCGCTGCACGCGGCATAGCCTCGGACATCATGGTGGCGGAGAGCGTCAACCACCTCCGCACGAGAAAGAAAAACAGGAAATAGACTGATTATTCTCCCCTGTAAGTGGCATTGAAACGTGCGAGGACATTCTCCTCGTACGTTTTTGTTACAGGGAGGGGCGGGATGGCGTCATTGTCAAGTTCCAGGACATAATTGTCCCGTCCCTTGCGCAGGACGCGGACATGGTCCATGTTCACGACGTACTTGCGGTTGCACCGCACCAGTTCGCTGTCCGCGAAACTCTCCTCGATGGTCTTGAGGCGGCATCGCAGCATGTACTGCTTCATCTCCCCGCCGGCATCGGTGTACCAGACCTTGACATAGTTGTCGTCCGACTCGATGTAGAAGAGGCTTGAAGGGGCGACGGAGAAACGGAGGGCGCCGCCGCTGTCGAAAAGGGTGATCTTCCTCTCCTCCTGGGGGGTATAAACCTCATCCGTGACCACGGTGCTGTAGTTCAGCACGCGGATGGTGTTGTTCTTGTCGATGATGGCGAAGTACATGCCGCAGATGACGTAAGGCACCGCCACCGTCATCAGGCAGTACTTGAAGGCATCGAAGAACAGCAGCGGCCAGGAACCGCCTCCGCTGTCGATGATACCCATCGACGCTCCCTTGATGGTAAAGACCGTATACAGACCGCTTACGGCCAGTATCTCGACAAGGTTCCAGAGAATGTAATGCAGGAACGTGGGCTTCTGCGGCCGACCCCGGAAAGTGACGTACATTATACGCTTGCTGGCAACGACCAGGGCCAATGAAAGCAGATAGAAGACGACCGTGAAGCTGAAGGCGTCCGTGGCGTCGAGGTCGAACCATGCATTATGCGAGAAAGGGATGCTGAACATCAGGAAGAAAAGGGAGAAGAAGGCGGTGAAGGTCACCGTCGCCGTGAGCTGGTATCTTCCCAGGAGGTAGCCAGGTATCCTTTCCTTCAGCGAGAACATATCTGCAAAGATAAGCAAAATTATTTCTATATTTGCACTTTGATTTGAGCATTGCAATTATGGAAAGACGTGTAGTCATCACCGGACTCGGCATCATCTCCCCCGTCGGAAACGACGTCCAGACATTCTGGGACAGCCTCAGGAACGGCGTCTGCGGCATCGAGAACATAACTGATTTCCCTACGGACCTCCTCCCCGTCAAGATAGGCGGCCGCATCAAGGGCTTCGACCCCGACCTATATGAAATCGACAAGCCGTTCATGCGCAAACAGGACTGGTTCACGATTTACGGAGTGGCGGCAGCATACCAGGCAATGAAGGACTCGGGGCTCCTGTCATCCGGAGAAGGAATGAACATCGACCCCTTCCGTCTCGGCGTCTATGTAGGCTCCGGCATCGGAGGGTTCAACGTGCAGATCCGCGAGATCGGCAAGTTCATCGAGGACCCTTCCGGCCAGTGGATCTCCCCGCTCTTCGTTCCCACCATGATTTCCAACATGGCAGCGGGTAATATCGCCATAAGGCACAATGCCACAGGACCTTGCATTGACGTGGTGACCGCCTGCGCCTCAGCCACGAATTCCATCGGCGAGGCCTTCAGGGCTGTCAGGCACGGCTATGCCGACGCCATCATTTCCGGAGGTACCGACCAGTGCACCATCCCCATCGGCCTTGCTGCGTTCGCCAACGCAAAGGCCCTCACACGCTCTGAAGACCCCAAGTACGCTTCGCTCCCCTTCAACGCAGACAGGGAGGGATTCGTCATGGCGGACGGCGCCGGAGTGCTCATCCTCGAGGAGTATGAGCACGCGAAGGCGCGCGGCGCAAAGATCTACGCCGAGATGGTCGGCTACGGCAGCACCTGCGACGCATACCATATGACTGCGCCCAGGACTGACGGCACTACCCAGGCCGAAAGCATTTCCATCGCCATCAGGGAAGCCGGCTTCGACGCTTCGAAAGACTGCGTCTACATCAATGCCCACGGCACGGGCACCAAGCTAAACGACCTCGCGGAGACCAAGGCCTGCAAGATAGCTTTCGGCGACTTCGCCTACAAGTGCCACATCAGTTCTACGAAGTCGATGCACGGGCACATGTTCGGCGCTACCGGCGCGGCCGAAGCGATAGCCACCATCCTTGCGCTGCGCGACGGCATAGTCCCTCCTACCATCAACCTCAACAATCCCGATCCCGAGTGTGACCTGGATTACACGCCCAACGAGGCCGTATCAGCCCCCATCACGCTTGGCATCTCCAACTCCTTCGGATTCGGCGGCCACAACGCCTGCCTGGCTTTCCGCAAGGCGGAATAATTGATTCCCGTGGACATATTATTTGGTTATCCGGTTATTTCTTGCTATCTTTCGAGAAATAACCCTTGACCACATATACCCTCCGAGATTCATCATTCTTTTTTAATACTCACATCTATGAAAAAATTCAAGAACTATCTGCTCTTTGCCGCCATGGCATTGCTCATGGCCGTTCCGGCCACCGCAAAACACAAGAACTTCAAGGTATCAGTGTATGTCCGCGCCTTCGAGGTGGACAAAATGAAGGACACCGAGTGGCTCGAGTCCACCTGGAAGATCATTTCCAGCCAGCTTGACGTGGACAAGATCTATCTCGAGACCCATCGCGACCTGCTCATCGTCGACGACGCCACACTCGAGAAGGCCAAGAAATTCTTCGAGAAGCAGGGCATCGAGGTTGCCGGCGGCATCACCTACACCATCAGCGAACCGAACGATTTCGAAACGTTCAGCTATTCCGACCCTGAAGACAGGGCAATGGTAAAAAAGATTGCCGAACACACGGCGAAGCATTTCGACGAGTTCCTCCTCGACGACTTCTTCTTCACCAGCAGCAAGAAGGATGTCGAAATCGCGGCCAAGGGTGACAGGAGCTGGACCGAGTACAGGCTCCAGATCATGAACGACGCCGGCCGCAACCTCGTCGTCGGCCCCGCAAAGGCCGTCAACCCTAAGGTCAAGGTCATCATCAAGTACCCGAACTGGTACGACGATTTCCAGGGCCTCGGCTTCAACCTCGAATGGGGGCCCCAGATCTTCGACGGCGTGTGGACCGGCACGGAA
>JAEEGL015531951.1_pt1 | contig 25500 bp, 22 predicted proteins | sample 9134231 | NCBI WGS metagenome assembly JAEEGL01 (sample SAMN16246548, study PRJNA631951) | gut metagenome | biome: gut microbiome; feature: rumen; material: fiber-attached | host: Bos | place: Iran: Karaj | collected 2018-10
CCGCGGATTCAAAAACCGAAGCACTCCATTCCCGCGCAGCGGGAACCTCCTGAAATCAGAGAAATCAAATTGACAGAAAGACAATAACAATAAACACAACATACGATGAAGAAACTGATAATGACAATCGCAATCGCCACCATGATGGCTGTCCCTGCCACGGCGCAGGTCTTCCTGGATGACGAAGACCTCAACAACAGAGCCACCAATCCTGACGGCTTTGGCGTCATGGTCCCCGAACAAAACGTCACCTACGACCAGTACGTCCCCGTCGGCGAAGGCATCCTCCTGCTCGCAGGTCTTGCCGGCGCCTACCTCGTCGGCAAACGCCGCAAAGAGGAATAAGAAATACGTTTCCTTAAAAACGAAAGAGGGTGACCCGTTGGGCCACCCTCTTTCGTTTTTAGGGCTTTTCGTCATTGCGAGGAGGAACGACGAAGCAATCCTGGAATCAAAGTTTCTTATCTGGATTGCTTCGTTCCTCGCAATGACTGAATCCTGTTCAATTACTTTCTCCTGAAGAGGGAGAGGATGAACAACAGCACCACGGAGCCGGCGACACCCACAAGGAGTTGTCCCCACCAGGCGTCACTCACCGAGAGGCCGAGCTTGCTGAAGATCCAGCTGCCCAAGAGACCGCCGACGAGACCGACGAGGATGCAGATCAAAAGGCCCATGCCTTTACCCATGATGCGGCTGGCGATGAAGCCTGCCAATGCACCGATAATGATAGATACGATAATACCCCACATAATGTTTAAGTTTTTAGGATTTATGATTTATTGAATATAAAGATTCATCTCTATTGACTGCTATCAGCAACGCCCCTCCTTCAGGAGATTGCGTTCCGTTTTCACGGAATGACGGTCCGCAATGACGTCCTTACGTCGGGACTGCCAAAACCAACAGCTATATCAGCATTTACCACCTTCTCTTTCATTCCTCATTCCTCATTCAGCATTCAGCATTCCTCATCCATCTCCACCTTCAACCTCGCTATCCAACCCTCAACCCGGCAACAACCAAGCTTATAGCTTACGGCTTACAGCTTATAGCTCCTATTCATCAAATCCGCCACCTCCGCATTCTGCTGCTCAATATAGTCCAATATCTCATCCCTACCCGTCTTCTTCTCCGACGAAGTGATGAAGATAGGCGGCAACTCCTCCCACTCCTCCAACAGCTTCGCCTTGAACGCCTCCACATTACGGTTCAGTTCTGCATTCGAGACCTTGTCGGCCTTGGTGAAGACGATGCAAAACGGCATCTGGTTCTCCCCCAGCCACTCCACAAAGCCCAAATCGTTGTTTTGTGGCTCGAGACGCGAGTCGACAAGGACGAAGGTCGACACCAAGTTGCGGCGACGCGGGATGTAGTTGTTGATCATGACACGCCACTGCTCACGGGTCTTCTTCGAGTGCTGTGCGTAGCCGTAACCCGGCAGGTCGACGAGATACCAAGCGTCGTTGACGATAAAATGGTTGATGGCCACCGTCTTGCCTGGCACCGATGAGGTCTTGGCCAAGCCCTTGCGTTGCACCAACATGTTGATGAGCGATGACTTGCCCACATTGGAACGCCCAATGAAGGCATACTCGGGAATATTGTCGTTCGGCAAAAAGTCGAAGCGCGTGTTGCTCATCAGGAATTCGGCTTTCGTGATATTCATGGCGGTCTATAGTTTTAGCTGAGGTGTGACGGGGTTTGATTCTTGTCGTATTCAATGTGGCGCTTGGCCTTCTCCTCGTAGATGTCACCGATGGTCACCAAGATGCCCGTCTCCTCCACCTCACCGAACCCCGGATTGAGCGCCGTGCCGAACGACCGCAAGGTCGACGACAGGTTCATATAGGCATTGACCAAAGGCGGCACGGCAGCGCCACGCTCGCGCACGCTACGCACCAGAATTTTGTAGTCCTCGCGGTAGTTCTCGCCGACGAAGATGGAAGCCAGTTGCGCCTCATCGGTCAAGATAGGCAAGTTCAACTCGGGTCTCGGAGCGACCAGACGCTCATGATCGGGGAAGTGCTTCTTCATGAAATAGAGGATCATGTCGCGCGCAGTACGGTCGAGTTGGGGATACATGGTCACCTTACCGAAATAATATTTCGCATCGGGATATATGTGGATCAACGAGCCCAAGCCATCCCACAAGTTGTCGAGCGAATAAAGGCCCTTCGAAAGGCTCTTGGTGGGCTGGTAGGCAGGCTGCACGAACGAACGGCCCAGCTCGATGGTGTCGGGCAGATACTCTTTCACAAAACGCTCTGAATAGTGGAAAAGCTCGCTCGTAGGCGTGTCCACCTGACCTTGCTCGTCCAAAGGCAGCTTGTCACACAAAAGGAAGCGATAGCCGCCCACGATGACACGGTCGACGGGATTCCACACAATCAGCTGCAGGAAATAGTTCTCCTCACGCGTATCGAAGTCATCGATGTCGCAATCGAGGCCTGTGCCACCGCCTGCTTCGCGGAAACTGATCTCGCGCAGACGGCCAATCTCACGCATCACATGGGGTGAATCGTGGGCCGAGAGGATATAGATTTCGTTGCCTCCGTTATTGGTCTTGCGGAAAAACTTCTCACGGGTCAGCTCGTCCATAATGGCTTCAACTGGCACGGGGTCGATGATATTTTGGATATTCATATCTTGTATTCCATTGAAGGGTCAAACACTAAATTGCAATCATTACCTAACTGGTAAGAGAACGTGCGCAGCTTCTCGGCCCATTGGGCGTCGTTGAAGCGGCGGTCGAAAGTCTGGTAAGGGATAGGCTTGCCGAAACTGATGGTGAGTGTCTTGTTGCGTTGCTTGAAGAACTCGTCGACGAGGAAAGCCATCTCTATGTTCACCTTGATACCCAAGCGTTTGCGCCAACGGGCAAGGTTGTAGAAGAAGTTGGAATTGCGTCCTTCGATGTGGACGGGGACAATGTCGCGCTGGTAGACCCTCGACTTGGTGACAAAAGTCTTCTTCCAATCGAGGTCCATGATCTTGCCGCCTTTGGTCTTGCGCGAGCAGAGGCCGAAGGGGAAATAGCAGAGGGTGGCGTCGCCGGCGAAAGTCTCGTTGAAGAGTTTGAGGCTTTCTTCGCGATTGGCTGTGGCACTACCCACCTTACTGACCGGGATGAAAATCGGCCGAAGGTTCTTCACAAACATCAGGAAATCGTTGACAGGCGTCAGCGTCTCCCCTCTCCGGTTACCCACCGCACCGATGAGGGCGATGCCGTCGAGGCCGCCCAAAGGATGGTTGGAGGCCACCAGGATGCGGTCGCTCGCCATCAGGTTCTCCTCGCCCTCAACGACCACCTTGAGGTTGAAATCGTCCACCACCGCGTTGATGAAGTCGATGCCTTCCTTGTCGGCATACTTCGTCAGGATCTCGTTGATGTCGTCCTCATGCAACAGCCGCTGGATCTTACGAAAGAGCCAGTTGGGCATGTATTTCATCAACTTGGGCACCTTGGCAGTGAAGATTTTCCTCAGGTCAATTAGATTGTTTTGTTCATTTTCCATAATTGAACAATTCTCTACAATCGGCAAAAATAGTAAAAAAGGGGAAAGAATGTCTTTTTATGGTCAAAAAAAGCAAGATTCCCCACGAGAAATGGTAGTTGCACCTGGGGTTTCTGCATACCAAAACCAATGGATTCGGCAGTCGAAAAACAGCACTCATACCCCCAATCACGACCGATAATGAACAACCGAAATCTTCGCTCTTCGAGTTTATTAACAAATTATCAACAAAGTTATGAACAACCCATGTTGAAAACTTATAATAAATTTGGTGTTAAAAAGTGTCGAAAAATGGGAAAAAGTGTTTATTTTTGCCGCTGATAAACTGCAAGAGGGAAAAATGAGCTATTTAGTGGGACATTACAACTGCAAATTGGACGCGAAAGGCCGTGTTTTGGTGCCTAGCGAGTTCAAGGAGCAATTAGGCGACCAGGTGGAGGAAGGCTTCGTGCTCCGCCCGGGTCTGCATGCCCACTGCCTGGAACTCTACACGAAGCAGGACTGGAACGAGGTGCAGGACCAACTGCGCGCCAAGTTCAGCCAATTCAACAAGAAACAGGAAGCTGCGATGCGCCGCTATGACGCCGGTTCGCGTTTCGTGAAGCTTGACGCCAGTGGACGTCTGCTCATCACCAAGGACCTGATAGAAAAGGCATCGCTGACCAAAGACATTGTCATCACCTCGGTGACAACGAAGATGGAAATCTGGGACAAGGACCTTTACGAGCAGTCGATCAACGAGGACCTCAGCGATGAGGAGTTCTTCAACCTGTTGGACGAGAACATAAAATAAACTAGGAGTACGAGTGATGTATCACAAACCGGTCATGTTGCAAGAATGTATCGGGGGCTTGAACATTAACCCCGAAGGCGTATATGCCGACGTCACCTTTGGCGGCGGCGGACATGCACGTGCCATCCTCGACCAACTCACCACCGGACATCTCTACGCCTTCGATCAGGACGAAGACGCCGCCGCCAATGCCTTCGACGACGAGCGTTTCACCTTTATCCCGCAGAACTTCAAGTACTTCAAGAACTTCATCCAGCTCTATCACGGCGGCAAGATCGACGGCATCATCGCCGACTTGGGCGTTTCGTCGCATCAGTTCGACACCCCCGAGAAGGGCTTCTCGACCCGTTTCGACGGTCCCCTGGACATGCGCATGAGCCAGCTGACGCCCAACGACGCCGCTACCGTGGTGAACACCTACGACCACGCCGACCTCACTCGCATCCTGCGCCTCTACGGAGAATTACAGCAGCCCCACCTCATCGCCTCCGACATCATCATGGCCCGCGACGCCGAACCTATCGAGACCACGGCACAGCTGAAAGCCGCCGTGCAAGGTCGTCTGCCGCGAGGCAAGGAGAACAAGGTGCTGGCACAGATCTTCCAGGCCCTGCGCATCGAGGTCAACCAAGAGCTGGAAGCCCTCACCGCTTTCCTCTCCCAGTGTCCCGACGTGCTGAAGACAGGAGGCCGCCTGGTTGTGATGTCGTACCACTCATTGGAAGACCGCATCGTGAAGAACTTCATGAAGACCGGCAACGCTGAAGGCAAGGAAGAGAAGGACTTCTTCGGCAACTTGCTCACCCCTTATCGCACCATCACACGCAAGCCCCTCGTCGCCTCCGACGAAGAGATGGAGAGCAACAGCAGGGCTCGCAGCGCCAAACTCAGAATTGCAGAAAGGATGTAAGACATGGAAGAACAGAAGAAAAAAGAGAAGAAGAAAAAGAGAAGAGTGATGTCGATCTTGGGAGGCAAGTTCCTCGTGAGAGAAGAAATCTCCAAGCAATTCCCGTTTATGGTCTATGTGACCGTGTTGCTCATGGCCATCATCACCAACACCTACATCGCCGAAGAGCGCACCCGCGAGCTTGCCAAGACCTCGAAACGGCTCAACGACTTGCAGGTGGAATATGTGCAGCTGAAATCGGAGATCATGGAAGCCTCGAAACAGTCGGTACTGGTCAAAAGACTGGCTGGCACGGGTCTTAAGGAAGCCGTCACGCCGTTGAAACGCATTGAAATCGAACAACCCGAAAAGCAGGAGGAACAGCCATGACACTAGACCCCAGATCCGACACCCTTTGGAAGACCTACTTGGTGTATTTCCTCGTTCTCCTCTTCGGCATCGCCATCATCGTGAAGATCATCCTGGTGCAGACCAAAGACAGCAAGGAACTGCAGCAACTGGCTGAGAAACAGGAATACCGCATACAAACGCTTGAAGCCTCGCGGGGCAACATCTTCTCATCCGACGGCCAGCTGATGGCCACCTCCATCCCACTCTACGACGTCTTCTTCGACTACAAAGCCGTCGACTCGGCATTCTTGGCCGACAACATTGACTCGCTCTGCCGACAAATGGCACAACTGCTACCCAAGCGCAACCCCGACGAATGGAAGGCTTTCTTCGCCCAAGGCATGGCCAAAGGCAACCGCCACTACAAGATAGCGCTCAACATCACCCAACCTGAACTGCGCCAGATGCAGAGCTTCGTCATCTTCAACCGCGGCATCTACAAGGGTGGCATCATCGTGGAGAAGAAAATCCGCCGCGAACGCCCCTATAAGGAACTCGCCAGCCTCATGCTTGGCATGGCCAACGAAGAAAAGGGGTACTATTTCGGCATCGAAGGTGCCTACAACGACTACCTCAAAGGCATCAACGGGCAACAATTGGTGAGAAGAATCCATAACGGCGGCTATGTGCCCATCGACTCGGAGGATAACACAGAGGCGAGGAACGGCGACGATGTGGTCACCACCTTCGACATCAAGCTGCAAGACATCGTGGAAAGCGCTCTCAACCACACGCTCACCGAGAACAAGGCCGAGCAAGGCTGCGCCATCCTGATGGACGTGGAGACAGGCTATGTGAAGGCCTTGGCCAACCTGCGTCTCAACCACGAGACGGGAGCCTACGAGGAGTCGTACAATGTGGCCCTCACCGAACGCTACGAGCCCGGCTCGGTGTTCAAGATCATCTCGATGGTCGTCCTCCTCAACCAGAAACGAGACACCAAACTCACCGACCTGGTGAACATCGGCACAGGACCCATCAAGTTCTCGAACCGCGTGATGAAAGACGACCACAGCTTTGCCAAAAACGGAATCTGCACCGTGCAAGAGGTCATCGAGCAATCGTCAAACAAAGGCACCGCCGTGCTCATCACCCGCGCCTTTGCGGCACATCCCGAGCAATATGTCAACGGACTCTATGCGCTGGGCCTGAACAAAAAAATCGGCACTGGCATCACCGGCGAGTCGCAACCGGTCATCAAAGACCCGAAAGACAAGGACAAACCCGGCGGTTGGTCGAAGGTGACCCTGCCTTGGATGTCGATCGGCTACGAGGTCAACGTGACGCCACTACAACTCGTCATGATCTACAATGCCATCGCCAATGGCGGGCGCCTGATGAAGCCACAATTCGTCAGCGAGGTGCGTCGCGGCAACCAAATCGTTGAGCGCTTCGACCCCATCGTACTCAACGAGCACATCGCCCCGCCCGATGCCATCGAGAAACTGCAGACCATGCTGGAAGGCGTGGCCATCCGCGGCACCGCCAAGCGTCAGTTCCAAGGCTGCGTCGTCAATGTGGCCGGCAAGACGGGTACCGCTCAATACTACGACCGTGTGCAAGGCTATGCCTACCATGAGCCCGGCATTGGCCGTAAGCTCTACAACACCACCTTCGTGGGCTACTTCCCTGCCGAGAAGCCACGCTACAGCTGCATCGTCATGGTAAGCCGCGCCCGTGGCCGCTTCTGGGCCGCCGGCGGAGTTTCGGCCCCTGGCTTCAGGGAGATTGCCGAAAAGGTGTATGCCATGCGTATCGGCACGCAAGACGAAGACTCCATCAAAGTCACGACGCGACAGCCGCAAGGTCCTGTCATCGTGCGCCACGACAAGGAAACCAGCCACCTCAAAGGCATCAACAAGTCGTACACCGACTTGGCCATCAACGGCGATTGGGTCACCGTGGAGCACACCGACGACGGCGAGACACGCATCCGCGAGGCCCATCTGGCCGACAATGTCGTGCCCAATGTGGTCGGCATGGACATCACCGACGCCGTCTACCTCCTCGAAAACATGGGGCTCAAGGCCGACTTCACCGGACAAGGCACCATCACCGAGCAGTCGCTGCATGCCGGCGACACCCTCAAAGCCAACAGTGTCATTCACTTAAAACTGGAAAAGAAATGAAGCTCAAAGAGATATTGGTCAACTGCAACCTCTTGGAAATCGTTGGTGACAAAGACCTCGACATCCTTGACATCGCCTTCGACTCGCGCAAAGTGCAATCCGGCACGCTGTTTTTCGCCGTGAAGGGCACACAAGCCGATGGCCACGACTACATCGACAAAGCCATCGAACAAGGGGCGTCAGCCATCGTATGCGAGAAAATGCCACGAAAGAAATCCGAGCAGGTGACCTATGTGAAAGTCGACAACTCGGCCTATGTGTTGGGCATGGCCGCCTCCAATTTCTTTGGCAACCCCTCGGAGAAGCTACGTTTGGTGGGCGTGACGGGTACCAACGGCAAGACCACCATCGCCACCTTATTATATAGGCTCTTCACGGGGGCGGGCTATCACTGCGGACTGCTCTCCACCATCGAGAACATCATCGGGCGCGACGTCGTCGCCTCAACGCACACCACCCCCGACCCCATTGAACTCAACACACTCTTGCAACGCATGGTGGATAAAGGCTGCGAATATGCCTTCATGGAGGTGAGCTCGCACAGCGTGGCCCAGGAACGCATCGCGGGACTGTATTTCGCAGGCGGCATCTTCACCAACCTCACCCACGACCACCTCGACTACCACAAGACCATGGCCAACTACCGCAACGCCAAGAAGAAATTCTTCGACGGACTGCCCCAATCGGCCTTTGCCCTCACTAACCTTGACGACAAGAACGGCGCCTTCATGTTGCAAAACACCAAAGCCAAGAAACTGAGCTACGCCCTGAAACACGACGCCGACTTCAAAGGCATTGTCATGGAGAGCCACTTCGACGGCATGCTGCTCAAGGTGAATGGCACAGAGGTGTTCACACAACTGGTGGGTGGATTCAATGCCAGCAACCTGTTGGCCATCTATGGCGCAGCGCTATCGTTGGGCTTCAACAAAGACGAGCTGCTGGTCGAGATCAGCAAGCTGCATGGCGCCAACGGCCGCTTCGACATGGTGCACTCGGCACAGGGCATCGTCGGCATCGTGGACTACGCCCACACCCCCGACGCCTTGGAGAACGTGCTTGTCACCATCAATGAGGTACGTCATCACAAGGAGACGCTCATCACCATCGTAGGCTGCGGTGGAAATCGCGACACTACCAAACGTCCCGAGATGGCTGCCGTGGCCGTCAAACTGAGCGACAAGGTCATCCTCACCAGCGACAACCCGCGCAACGAAGACCCCGACGAGATCATCCGCCAGATGAAGGCGGGCATCGCCGAAGAAGACAAGCACAAGGTGCTGAGCATCACCAACCGTGGCGAGGCCATCCGCACCGCCGTGGCCCTGGCCAAACCTGGCGACATCATCCTGCTGGCAGGCAAAGGCCACGAGAATTACCAGGAAATCAACGGAGTAAAGAACCATTTCGACGACAAGGAAGCCTTGTCGCAAGCTTTCAAGGAGGCTGAATAATGCTGTACTATCTCTTCAACTACCTCGACCAACACGACTTCCCCGGTGCGGGTGTGTTCAACTACGTCACCTTCCGCGCTGCGGTGGCCATCATCATCGCCCTCATCGTCGCGGTGTGGTTTGGTAACTGGTTCATCAAGATGCTGAAACGCAAGCAAATCGTCGAGACCCAACGCGACGCGTCCATCGACCCCTACAACACCAAAAAAGTAGGCGTGCCCACCATGGGTGGCGTCATCATCATCATGGCCATCCTCATCCCCGTGCTACTCGTTTGCAAGCTGCATAGCGTCTACACCATCCTGATGGTCATCACCACCCTCATCCTCGGCATCCTGGGCTTCGCCGACGACTACACCAAGACCTTCAAGCACAAGAAAGATGGTCTGAAGCCTGCGGTCAAGTTGGGCGGACAAATCCTGTTGGGCCTCATCGTCGGACTCACGCTACGTCTCAGCCCTGCCGTGCAAATCAACGAGAAAGTGGAGGTGAAGATCGAGAACAACACCGAGGTGGTGCAGAAGAGCCCCGACGTGAAGTCGACGCGTACCACCATCCCCTTCGTGAAAAGCCACAACCTCAACTATGCCGACCTCTTCAAATGGGCGGGCGAGAAGTGGATGTACAACCTGGCATGGGTGTTTCTCGTGCTACTCACCGTCTTCGTCGTGGCCGCCGTCAGCAATGGCTCCAACCTCAACGACGGCATGGACGGCATGGCATCGGGCAATTCAGCCATCATCGGATTGACCTTGCTACTGTTGGCCTATATCTCCAGTAACGCGGTCACAGCGAGCCACCTGAACTTGATGTACATCCCAGGCAGCGAAGAACTGGTGGTCTTCATGGCCGCCTTCGTTGGCGCCCTCATCGGTTTCCTGTGGTTCAACTCCTTCCCTGCCCAAATCTTCATGGGCGACACCGGAAGCCTGACTATCGGCGGCATCATCGCCGTATCAGCTATCATCATGCACAAGGAGTTGCTCCTTCCCTTGCTCTGTGGCGTGTTCCTCTTCGAGATCCTCTCCGACCTCGACGTGAAACGTTTCGTCAAGACGGGCAAGAAACACCGTATTTGGAAGAAAGGGCCCTTGCATGATCACTTCAGAACGAGCTATAGCGACTTCAAGAAAGCGTGGCCCAACTCCACCGTCACCTTCAAGGGGCACGGCGAGGGACACAACGCCGTCCACCACGAAGTGAAAATCACCCTTCGCTTCTGGATCGTCACCATACTATTGGCAGCCTTTACGCTCATCACCTTCAAAATAAGATAAACTCTAACAACTGACAACTGAACAACTGAACAACTGATAACCACAATCCCCATGATTTACATTGAAGAACTAACCAATACGAGACAAAGACAACCCCAATCCATGGTAGCCAGCATATCGTCACAGATATTGCAGATAAGGAAAGAGAACATCAAACAGAGCCTGAGCGACATCGGTACCATCTGCCACCGTCAGGATTACATCGCCACCGTCGACGGAGTGATGTATTACGACGACTCGCGCGCCGAGAACGTCAATGCCACTTGGTTCACTTTCGAGAATATAGTACGGCCCGTCATCTGGATCGCAGGCGGCGACGAGTGCGAGGCCGACATGAAAGACCTGCGCCGCATGGCGAAGAAAAAAGTGAAAGCGATGGTTTGCATAGGCAAAAGCCAGGCCAAGATGAAGAAGACCTTCCAACGTGAAGTCAAGGACATCTTCGAAGCCGAAAGTCTCGAAGAGGCCGTCAGGACTGCTTCGCTTTTGGCCAAGAACAACGACATCGTACTGTTCTCGCCTGCCGCAAAAACGATGGGAGAAAGCTTCGTAGAGCGCGGCGAGCTATTTACCGAAACCGTAAAACAACTGGAAAATGAGCTTCATCAATAAAATATTGAAAGGCGACAAGGTCATTTGGATCATCGCGCTGTTGTTGGCCGTCATCTCATTGATTGTGGTCTACAGCGCGACAAGTGCTTTGGCCCTCAACAAATACGAAGGCGACACTGGCAAGGCGCTGATGAAGCACCTGACCATGCTGCTCTTCGGCTTCCTGATGATGTTTGGAGCCTCCAGAATCAATTACAAACACTACGCGAAAATCGCCTGGGTACTGCTGATACCCACCTTGGCGCTGCTGCTCTACACCCTCGTCTTTGGCCGCAACATCAACGACGCCAGCCGTTCCATCAACGTGGGTGGATTCTCGTTCCAACCCAGCGAGATGGCCAAGATCATCCTCATCACCTACCTGGCACGACAACTCATCATGATGGAAGGCAAGGTATACAAATACAAAGAGTTCCTTCTCAAAATAGCGGCACCCATCCTGCTTACCGTGGCCCTCATCTTCACCGAGAACCTGTCGACCGCCCTCATCCTCATCTTGGTATGCCTCGTGCTGCTCTTCATCGGGCGCGTCAAGCTGTTGCACATCTTCTCGCTTGTCGGCATCTGCGTGGTGGGCATGGGCTTCTACCTCGCCTTCGACGCCATCAAAACCAGCCACGACAATAAGCTTGGGAGGAGAAACCACCTCGAAGCCGTGGCGCAAGGCACGAAGTCGGCAGATGAATACAAGGCCAAGCAAAACCGCATCATGACCTGGTACAACCGTCTAAAATCGATGGGTGAGGACAAAGGCGAAATCAACCGTTTCGACGACAGCCACATGCAACGCACCTATGCCGACATCGCCGTGGCATCAGGATCGGTCTTCGGCAAAGGTCCCGGCAAGAGCGAGCAACGCAACTTCCTGCCCCACCCCTACTCCGACTTCATCTATGCCATCATCATCGAGGAATATGGCATCGTGGGCGGCATCCTCGTGCTGCTGCTCTATGTCATCCTCTTCACCCGAGTCATCCGCATCGTAAGCAAACGCACGCTTACCTTCGGTGCCCTGATGGCCTTTGGACTCGGATTCCTCATCATCCTCCAAGCCATGATCAACATGGGCGTCAGCATCGGACTGCTGCCCGTCACGGGTCAGCCGCTACCGTTCGTCAGCATGGGCGGCACCTCGCTGATGGCCACAGGCATCATCATCGGCATGATCCTTAGCGTCACCCGTAGCATGGAAGACGAGAGCATGAACAAAGAGCAAGAAATAGAAGCCATCGTTGAACCAATCGATACAAGCCATGAAACAGAACCTGAAAGTCGTGATTAGTGGCGGCGGCACCGGCGGCCACATCTTCCCCGCCATCGCCATCGCCGACGCCTTGAAGAGGCGTTTCCCCGAGGCCGACATCCTGTTTATCGGTGCCAAGGGACGTATGGAAATGGAACGCGTGCCCAAGGCAGGCTATCCCATCGAAGGACTATGGATCAGCGGCATGACGAAAGATATCAAGTCACTCCTGTTGCCCTTCAAACTCATCGACAGCCTCAGCAAGGCACGCCGCATCCTGAAACGCTTCAAGCCCGACGTGGTCATCGGTGTGGGCGGCTTCGCCAGCGGCCCGACACTGAAAGCTGCCAACTGGCTCGGCATCCCCACCGTCATCCAGGAGCAGAACTCCTATCCGGGCAAGACCAACCGCAACGTGGGTAAGAAGGCCAAGGCCATCTGCGTGGCCTACGACCACCTCGACCAATGGTTCCCTGCCGAAAAGATACACTTCACCGGCAACCCCTTGAGGGCCAACATCACCCTCAACGGCACCCGCGAAGAAGCCGCCGCGTTCTTCCACCTCAACCCGACCCAACCCGTCGCGTTGTTGGTGGGCGGCAGCCAAGGCGCCTTGGGCATCAACAAGGGCATCAGCGCCCAACTTAAGGCCTTCTGCGACAGCGACCTGCAGCTCATCTGGCAGACCGGCAAGACCTATATCGACCAAGCCAACAAAGAGGTGAAGGCCTTAGGCCTCGAAGACCGTGTGAAACCCACCGTCTTCATCGAGCGCATGGACCTGGCCTATGGCCTCGCCGACGTGGTCATCTCACGCGCCGGAGCCATGTCGATCTCGGAGCTGGCCTTGGTGCAACGCCCCGTCATCTTCGTGCCGCTGCCCACCGCCGCTGAAGACCACCAAACCAAGAACGCCCAGCAGCTCGTCGACGCCGAGGCAGCCCTCATGGTGCGCAACGCTGACGCCGAACAGGAACTCGTCCCTGCCCTGATGCGTCTCGCCTCCGACAAGTCCTTACAGACGAAATTGAGCGAAAACATCGGCAAGTTCGCCCGTCCGAACGCCGCCGACGATATCGTAGACCAAATCATAAAAGCCATAAGCTAAACCCAGCCCCGTAGGGGCGACAGCCAATAAGCAGGCGGTGTAAACCCCTGCGACATAAGAAAATATAACAAACAAGAATATGACAAACGGAGAAGGACATACCATCTATATGCTAGGCATCGGCGGCATCGGCATGAGCGCCCTGGCCCGCTACTACCACAGCCAAGGCCACACTGTGGCCGGCTACGATCGTACCCCTTCTCCACTGACACGACAACTCGAAGACGAGGGCATGGCCATCCATTATGAAGACAGACCCGACCTGTTGCCCGCCCATATCGACTTCGTCGTATATACACCAGCAGTTCCGAAAGACCTGAAGGAGTTTGAAGCCCTTCGGCAAAACAATATAAAGATTATGAAACGCGCCGCGGCCTTGGGCAAGGTCACGGAAGGGCACTTCACCATCGCGGTGGCTGGCACTCACGGTAAGACCACTACCACCGCTATGGTGGCCCACATCCTCAACGAATGCGGGAGTAGCACCACCGCCTTCATCGGCGGCATCGCCAACAACTTCAACAGCAACCTGCTGCTTAGCAAGGAGAAAGATTTCGTCATCGTGGTGGAAGCCGACGAGTTCGACCATTCGTTCCTCCAACTCCACCCTAACATCAGCATCATCAACTCCATCGATGCCGATCACCTCGACATCTACGGCGACCGCCAACATCTGGTGCAAAGCTTCAACGACTTCGCCGACCTCACCGAAAGCAAAGTCATCGTCAAGGAAGACTTGGCCATCACAACCGACCGAGGCATCCGCTTCGGCTTTGGTGAAAGCAGCGACTACCACGCCGAAATCATCAAATCGGAACAAGGCGTGACGGATTTCATTATCCATGACGGAGGAGAGATGACCGAAGTCAAGCTACCCATGGCAGGCAAGCACAACGTGATGAACGCCACTGCCGCCTTCATCGCTGCCCGACAGATCGGACTCGACGCCAAAGCCATCGCACAAGCGCTGTCCACCTTCAAAGGCGTAAAGCGCCGCTTCGACGTCCGCGTCAAAAACGCAAGGCATTGCTACATTGACGACTACGCCCACCATCCCGAAGAGATCCGTTCGTGCCTCACCGCCATCAAGAGTTCGTTCCCAGAGAAGAAGCTCACCCTGGTCTTCCAGCCCCACCTCTTCAGTCGCACCCGCGACTTCATGGACGGATTCGCCGAGGTGCTGGCACTGGCCGACGAATTGGTTTTACTCGACATCTACCCTGCCCGCGAGTTGCCCATCGAAGGCATCACCTCTCAAGCCCTCTTGGACAAAGTACAGCTTGCCGACAAACACCTCTGCTCCAAGTCGGAACTCGTCAACCTGATTGAAAGCGAGAAGCCAGAGCTTCTGGTCACCATGGGCGCTGGCGACATCGACCGTTTTGTTGAACCCTTGGAAAATATGATCAAGACATGGTAAAGAAGATATTAAGCATAGCATTATGGGTCATCACGGCGGCTGCGCTGGTCGTCCTCTTTGTCTTTGCCAGAGAAAACTACCTCAACCGCCCGCTTCAGTCCATCCAACTGATCACCGAGACGGATACCGGCTTCGTCAGGAAAGCGGAGGTGCGCGAAGAACTGTGGCAACAATGCGGCAACAAGAAGATAGGCACCGTCGATATGGTAAAGCTCCAAAAACACCTCGACGGCAACCCTTGGATTGCCAGCAACACCTCTTACATCGACTTGGATGGAACCCTCAAAGTCAGTTATGAGGAATACCAGCCCAAATTCAGAGTGTTTGGCAAAAACGGCCGTTCGGTTTATGTGACCGAAGAAGGTGTCGTCATCCCCACAAGTCGGCTCTATACGCCCTATGTCATGGTAGCCAGCGGCAACTTCGACATCGACAACGACACGAAGGCCTACACCCTCACCGACACGTTGGAGAGCCACCGCAACCTCATCAACGCGCTGACGTGGTTTAAGGCCATCGAAGCCAACGACTTCATCAGCAACAGCGTAGGACAGATTTACTGCAATGCTCGCAACGAATTTGAGCTTACGGTAAAAGACATCGACGCCAGGGTCATCGTAGGCGACACCTGCCTCGCCGCCGACAAGCTGAAGCGACTGGAGATTTTCATGAAACAACGCCCCAGCGCCGAGTCAAAAAACATGAAAAGCATCAATTTGAATTATAAAAACCAAATAGTCTGTACAAAACGATAAAGCAATGAGCGAAGGAAAAATCATCGTCGGATTAGACATCGGCACAACGAAAGTGGCCTGCATCGTAGGCCGCAAAGCCGACAACGGAAAAATTGAGATCCTGGGATATGGCAAGACCATTTCCACAGGTGTCAGACGCGGCGTTGTCACCAACATCTTCGACACCGTCGAAGCCATCAAGACCGCCGTCAAGCAAGCCTCCGAGCAGTCGGGGGTCGAAATCTGCCGTGTCAGCGTGGGCATCGCAGGTCAGCACATCAAGAGCCTTCAACACCGAGGCGTGCTGATGCGCGACAACCACGAGACCGAAATCACAGAGGCCGAACTTGAGCGACTGCGCAACGACACGTTCAAGATCAACATGACCCCTGGTGAAGAAATCATCGACGTCATCCGTCAAGACACCTACGTCGACGGCGAGCTGGCCACCAACCCCGTGGGTATGCTGGGCAGCAAGATCGAAGCCAACTTCCACGTCATCATCGGCCAGACCTCGGCGGCCAAAAACATCGTCAAATGCATCGAAAGCGCAGGCCTAGAGATGGACTACATGATCCTGGAGCCCATCGCCTCGGCACAGGCCGTCCTCGACGAGGAAGAAAAAGACGCCGGCGTAGTGCTCGTCGACATCGGTGGCGGCACCACCGACATCGCCATCTTCAAAGACAAGAAGATCCAGCACACCGCCGTCATCCCCTTTGGAGGCAACATCATCACCGACGACATCTGCACCGGATGCTCCATCATCAAGCACTATGCAGAAGAAGTCAAGGTGAAGTTCGGCTCGGCACTGGCCAGCGAGAACCGCGATGACGAAGTGGTATCCATCCCTGGCATCCGCGGTCGCGAAGCCAAAGAGATCTCGTTTAAGAACCTGGCCCACATCATTCAAGCCCGTTTGGAGGAGATCTTCGAACTCGTCAACTACGAGATCCAGAAGGCCAAATCGGAGAACAACCTCATCGCCGGCATCGTACTCACCGGCGGCGGCGCCCTGATGAGACACATCCAACAACTGGCCGAATTCAAGACCGGTCTGGAGGTGCGCATCGGCTACCCCAACGAACACCTCAACCAAAACACGGAGAAGGAGATGTCGAGCCCGATGTACTCCACCGGCATCGGCATCGTCATTGAGACCATCGCCCGCATGGAGCACGACGACCACCTCCGTGCCATGCAAGAAGCTGAAAGAGTGAAACTCTACGGAACCCAAAAAGCCATGGAGCCTGCGGCCGAGCAACCGGAAGAGCCCGTGAGCGAGGAACCCGAAAAAGCTGGCAAAAAGGCCAAGAAGAAAGGCCTAGACTTGAAATCGATCATCGCCAAGATGAGCGATATCCTTACCCCCGACGACATCGACTAACCACATCAAAACCGAAGAACTATGGCAGAAGACTACACAACCCTGCATCATGACGAGATGTTCACTCCCGTCGATATTGACAAACCTAACTATATCAAAGTCGTCGGTGTGGGAGGTGGTGGAGGCAACGCCGTCAACCACATGATGGAAGAAGGCATCCAAGGCGTCGATTTCGTCTTGTGCAACACCGACCACCAAGCCTTGCTGAAAAGCAAAGTCAAGACCACCGTGCACCTCGGCAAGCGCGACTTGGGCGCCGGCAACGACCCCAACATCGGTCGCGAAGCCGCCGAGATGAGCCGCGACGAACTCGAGGCCCTGATGGACGAAAACACCAAGATGCTCTTCGTCACCGCCGGCATGGGTGGCGGCACGGGCACTGGAGCAGCCCCCGTCGTGGCCAAAATCGCCAAAGACAAAGGCATCCTCACCGTCGGCATCGTCACCATGCCCATGGAACGCGAAGGCCGCCGCCGCAAACTGCAAGCCATGGCGGGCATCGAAGAGCTGAAGAAATGCGTCGACACGCTCATACTCATCAGCACCGACAAACTCCGCGACCAATACGGCAACATGAAACTGTCAGAAGCCTTCAAGAAAGCCGACGACGTGTTGGCTACTGCCGCACGTGGCATCGCCGAAATCATCACCGGGCCCGGCTATGTCAATGTCGACTTCGAGGATGTGAAGACCGTCATGAAAGACAGCGGCAAGGCCATCATGGGCTCTGGCACCGCCGAAGGCGAAGGCCGCGCCGAGAAAGCCATCAAAGACGCCATCCACTCACCCCTGCTCAACGACTCGAACATCGAAGGCGCGAAGAACATCCTGCTCTACATCACCTCCGGCACCAACGAAGTCTCGTTGGACGAAGTGGATGAGATCCTCGAGATTGCCCAAAACGCCTGCGGCAACAACAGCGACGTCATCTGGGGCAACGGCACCGACGAGAGCCTCGGCGAGGCCCTCAGCGTGACCCTTATCGCCACTGGATTCAACCACGATGCCAAGCCTTATAGCAGCGTGCTAGCTGAGAAACAAACGCCTGCCAACCCCACCCAACCCAAGAAGGTGTATGACTTGAGTGGTAAGGTAAAGGATGAAGACCCGGCACCCGCCCAACCCGCCAACTTGGCCGTGGGTTCGGTGGCTGCTAACGAGGTAGAAACGGTGTATCCCAAGGAAGAAGTGACACCCAAACACGAGGAAAAAACCGTCCATTCCCTCTCAGAACCCTCCGATGCCATGGCTAGCGAGCCCAAGCATGAAGAACACAAACCCGTGGAAGAAGCCAAACCTCAAGAAGAGGTCGTGCCCACTAACGAAGACATCGTTGAAGACGACACTCCCCTCTTCGAGCCCACCAGCGAGCCCACACCGACTGCACCGATACAAGAGACACCTCAAAGCCCCCGCTACGATGACGAACGCCCTGTAGTGAGAGTGTTCGACAATCCGTTCAGCTCGAGCAGCAGCGACGATGAAGGTTTCGAGATCACCTCTCGCATTATCACGCAAGAAGAAGTACAGGCGCGCACCGAGCAGGAGATCGCCGTGCTTGAGGCCAAGAAAGCCAAAGAGACCGACCCGAAGGAACAGCTGAAGAAGCAGCGTCTGCGCGCCTTGAGTATGAACTTCAGGACGACCCGAGGCTTGGAGGAGCTGGAGAACCAACCCGCCTACCTGCGCCGCAACGTTGAGATCAGCCAAAGCGACGAAAGCGACCTCTCGCACTATTCGACCTCGCAAAGCGGCATCAGCAGCGAGAACTCCTTCCTCCACGACAACGTGGACTAAAAATTACATTACCTAACAGACTATTTTATATCCGACGAGGCAGACGGACTTCCCTAGGAGGTCCGTCTGTTTTTTTGTCACCACCCTACCTCGTTCAGCCTTTTTTCTTTACCTTTGCCCGCAAATACAACCTGAAGAAAAATGAAGAAACTAACCATACTTCTTGGCATCATCTTGCTGTCGTTCAGTGCTGTTGCCCAACAATGGACGCCCATCACGAGTCCACGGTCTGTCGCACCTATCACCCATCTTGTGACGAGCACGGAGCAGACCACTACGGTCACGTTCTCACTCGAAGGTTTTCTCCAAACGGCTGTGGCCACTCCCAAGGGTACGCAATACATCATCACCGTACCCAAAATGGCCTCAATGCTCGAAGAAGGAGCCCCGGACTTGCCGCTTTTCGCCATACCAGTACTCATCGACGACGAGGCAAAAATGGAGGTCCGTATTGATGACTCACAATATAAGGACTTCAAAAACATTGAAATTGCACCATCAAAAGGCAATCTCAGCCGAGAAGTCGACCCGGCAAGCGTCCCTTTCCGCTATGGGGAGATGTACTCGCAAAACGCTTTCTACCCTGCCTCACAAGCCCAATTAGACCAGCCCTATATCCTCCGTGACTTCCGTGGCCAAAACATCATCGTCTACCCCTTCGCCTATAACCCCGTCACCAAGACCCTGCGTGTGTTTACGCATCTGGTACTTACGATGAGCCAGACCCAAGAGAAAGGGAGCAACCCAAAGTTGAGCACCAAAAAGGGTCAAGCACACCTCTCACCCGAGACGGAGGCCATGTACGCCCACCGTTTCGTCAACTATCGCGACAAAGCAGCCAAATACTCCTTCGTTGCCGACGAAGGTAGTCTTTTGGTCATTTGTCCCGACCGTTTCTTGGACGCCATGCAACCTTTTGTCGACTGGAAGAACATGTCGGGACGGCCTACCACGATGGTCAGTCTCTCCGAGATAGGAGGCAACAACACCGACCTCATCAAGTCGTATATCCTCAACTGCTACAACAACCCTGACGAGAACCTCTGTTATGTGCTCCTGGTGGGCGACTATGCCGACCTCACACCCAAGGCAATGAGCGGCGGTGCGTCCGACATCTGGTTTGGCCAACTCGAAGGCAACGACTATTACCCAGAGGTGTTTGTAGGCCGTTTCTCGGCCGAGACTGTGACCGATGTGCAAAACCAAGTCACGAAAGTGATCTACTACGAACGCGACATCACCGCCCAAGCCAACTGGCTGGACAAAGGCATCGGCATTGGCTCCAGCGAAGGAGCCGGCAGCGGACACAACGGTGGAGAGTCCGACTATCAACATATTGAATACATCCGCGACACCTTGCTGCACTATACTTATAGTGAAGTCTCGCAACATTATCACGGTGTAGGCGTAGGCACCAATGCGGCCATGTTGAGAGAGAACTTCAACAATGGTGCCAGCATCTGCAACTACTGCAACCATGGCTCGCAGACGAACTGGTATGTGGGCAGTTTCAACAACAGCCAAGTCAATGCTTTAGTCAACGACTACAAATGGCCTGTCATCTGGTCGACGGCCTGCCTCAACGGGCAATTCAACTATAGCCAGCCCTGCTTCGCCGAGGCTTGGATGCGTGCCACCAACAACAGCACTGGTGTCCCTACTGGCGCCATTGGAGGCATGTTCAGCTGGACCTCGCAACCATGGCAGCCCCCAATGACGGGACAAGACGAGATGGTTGACGTCCTCTGCGAATGGCGCAATGCCGACCATTACCACCATACCTTGGGAGGTGCGTCACTCAACGGCAATATGAGAATCCTCGACCTCCATCCCTCCGACCAAGGTGCTACCCACAACACGTGGATCCTTTTTGGCGACCCTAGCCTGATGATGCGCACCGCCAATCCCACGGAGATGAACCTCACCTGCGAGCCGGAAGCCCTCTTCCTCGGCCAAACTGAGCTACGTCTCACCGCCGAGGCCGAGCATGCCCTCGCCACACTCTCCATCAACGGCTCCGTCATCGCCAGCTCCCCCATCATCAACGGAGAAGCCACCTTGACCTTTGAGAGCCCCACAGAGACAGGGACGGCACAACTCGTGGTGACCAGCTTCAACAAAGTCACCGAGGTGCGCGACATTGCCATCATCCCCGCAAATGGGGCCTATCTCACCTACAACAGCTTCAGCGTCAACGATGCCAACGGACAAGCCGACTATGGCGAGAACATCAGTCTCAACTTGACCATCAAGAACATCGGCAACGAGGCCGCCACCAACGTACAAGTGACACTCAACAGCGACTCACCCGACCTCAACATCCTGAATGGCACGGCCTCCATCGCTACCGTCGAAGCCTTGAGCGAATACACGCTTAACGACGCTTTCCAAATCGCCATCAACGAGATGATCACTGACGGCACACAAGCCTATTTCACCCTCCTCTGCACCGATGGCAGCCACACCTGGAACAGCCAATTCCGCATAACCTTGCATGCCCCCGCTTTCGCCTTATCAGACTTTAGGCCCTTGGGCAATCCCAATCCCGGTGAGAGCGGCACATTATTAGTTGGATTCAGAAACACGGGCTCATCCGATGCAAACGCAGCCAAAGTACAACTTTATAGTAGTTCCACAGAATTGGTTTTCAACCCAATCCAATACAACCTTGGCACGATTCCCGCGGGAGAGACCGCGACCGCCACGGCCACGTTTACCACTTCGTTCGATCTCCCTACCGGCTCCAGTTTGGAAGTGTATTACCACATGGAAGCCTTGCCCTATACAATCTGCGGCACCGAATTAATCAATATCGGACCCGTCAAAGAGACTTTCGAGACGGGCGATTTCAGTGCCTTCGCTTGGGAGACGCTCGGTGGAGCCAATTGGTACATCGACAACAGCACCTCCAACACCGGGTCCTACAGTGCACGTTCGGGAGCCATTGGCAACACCCATCTCACCACGCTGCAAGTAAGTATCAATGTGTCAGAAGACGGCGTGATCAGCTTCTATAAGAAAGTCTGCACTGAAGCCAACAAGGACAAAATCACCTTCTATATTGACAACACCGCCAAGGGAGAATGGTCGGGAGAAGTGGATTGGAGCCGGGAGACCTTCCCCGTCAGCGCCGGCACTCATAAATTCAAGTGGATTTATATGAAAGACGGCAGCGGCAGCTATGGCGACGACTGTTGCTGGATCGATGACATACAATTCCCATCATCCAATATAGTGACACTTTTGCCCGAACTGGAATTGGAGGCGCAAGTCATTGAGAACGAAGTCACCTTGACATGGCAAGGCATCGATGATGCTGATCGCTACATCATCCGACGCGACGGGACTCCCGTGTCAACACAAAACGAGACCACCTTCACACAACTCGTCAACATTGGCACTTACACCTATAGTGTCGTGGCCATCAGTAGTAACGGACAGCAATCCCTGCCCGCCTTCGCCACCGTCGAAATCACTGTGGTAGGCATCGACAGCATCGAGAGCACATTGAAAATATTCCCCAATCCCACCCGTAATTCACTGAACATCAGCTTCGAGATGCCCTACAGTTACGTCATCTTCAATGAAATAGGGCAAAAAGTATTAAGTGGCAACAGTACGGGTGACACCCTTATCGATTGCGGTGTCCTCTCTAAAGGCGTCTATGTCGTGCATGTCACCACCGAGGGACAAGTCATCATCAAAAAAGTCATCGTAGAGTAAGCATTGGCCATGAGCTACCTGAAATCCAACGACCTTTTCGACAAACTCAATCCTGAGACCCTATACGAGCGACTGCCCCATCCCATACTCATCGCTGACCACCTGATGACGCCCGACAACCTCGGTGCCATGATTCGCTTGGCCGATAATATCGGGGCCTCCGAGGTCTGTTTCTTGGGCAACGAAGAGGAGCACCGACTGGGTAAGGTGCGTCGTGCCGCCGCCTCAAGCCGTGATAACATCCGTTGGTATTTCAGCGAGGAGACCGACTTGCATCAGATCGTACCTAAAGGCAAAAAAATCGTCGCCATCGAAACCGCCAATAACGCCACCTGCATCTATGACACACCGCTCCCCGAAGATATAGCGTTCATCGTAGGCAACGAGCGCAACGGCTTGAGCGACGGGTTGCTCGACCAATGCGACATGGTGGTTTACATCCCCGTGCCCGGCCCCACCCGATCGCTCAACGTCAGCCATGCTGCGGCTGTGGCTTTGTTTGAATGGCAACGTCAGATGTTAAGAAAATGCGAAATTAAGAATGCGGAATGCGGAATGCCGCGGAGCGATGCTGGGGTTCGCCCCCATTCAGCATTCAGCATTCAGCATTCCGAATTAAAATACAAGCACATTTTCTTCGATTTGGACCGCACCCTCTGGGACTTTGATGCTGCCGCCGAAGTGGCTTTTGAGCGCATATATGAGAAATATGACCTGAAAAGCCGAGGCATCCCTAGCGCACACGAATTCCATGAGGTATATCACCCGCTGAATGAAGAGCTTTGGGTGCTCTATCGTGCCGACAAAATCACCAAGGACGAGTTGAACCGCACTCGTTTCATGAAGCCATTGGAGCATTACGGTATTCACGACATTGAACTAGCCGACCACTTGAGCGAGGATTATGTCTATTGGTCGCCGAGAATCGTCAGGTTGATACCAGGAACAATGGAGTTGTTGGATTATTTGAAGCCGAAGTACCATCTACATCTGATCACCAACGGATTCCAAGAGGTGCAACATACCAAACTCAATGGTTCTGGTTTGGAACCTTATTTCGAGACTTTGACGGTTTCGGAGGAGGTAGGCGTGAAAAAGCCTAACCCGGAAATCTTTCATTATGCCCTTCGTAAGGCAGGTGCCATCGCGGAGGAGAGCATCATGATTGGGGACGAGATGGCCGTTGACATTGATGGGGCAAGATCGGCTGGAATGGATACGGTTATGTTTAATCCCAAAAGAGAAATAATTGAAGGCAATCGGACATTCGAAGTGAATAATCTGAAAGAAATCATGGAGATTCTGTGACTATTTCAGCCTTGCCAGCACCGTCTCCTTGCCCACCGTGCGATGATTGATTTTCACTTCGACTTCGGCATCCAAAGGAAGGAAGACATCGACACGCGAGCCAAAACGAATCATGCCCAACTCCTCACCTACCACGGCTTCATCGCCCTCCTGCAAGTCACACACAATACGTCGTGCCACAAAACCCGCGATTTGACGCACCAAGACCTCGCGGCCTTTCTTGTCTTTCAAAACGATGGTGTTGTGCTCGTTGTCGGATGATGACTTGGGGTTAAATGCCACCAGGAACTTGCCAGGATGGTATTTGTAGTAAGTCACCTCGCCATCGAAAGGAAAGAAGTTGATGTGCACATCATAAATCGACATAAAGATGGATATCTGGCGACGCTTGTCATGGAAATACTCGTCCTCCAAAACCACCTCGTTGGCGGCTACCACGCCGTCTGCAGGAGCCAGCACTGCATCTTCCGCCATCGTAGTCTTCCGCCATATCGGCACACGGAAAAAGCGTACGATCAGCGTCAGCACCACCAACTCGAATCCATAGAGCAAATAATGCCACACGTCTTGTCGAGGCCAAAACCAATTGACGAGAAACGAGACCACAGCGATGAGGGCCAAGGTGATGAGGATGGCTTTCGTCCCCTCTTCGTGTATCCTTTTGTGAATCTTCATAGCAGCAGCAAATAAACAAAAATAAACGGTACGCTGAACAAAACGGAGTCAAAACGATCCAAAATACCGCCGTGGCCAGGTATCAGTTTGCCTGAATCCTTCACGCCAGCCTGACGTTTCAGCATCGACTCACACAAATCGCCCAAGGTACCGAACACAACGGCGATGATACCCGAACCGATAGCAGCAGCATAAGGAAGCCAGTCGGCATAATGGCTAAATATCGCAACGGCAATAACGGTAAACAAGAGACCGCCGAGGCTACCTTCAATGGTCTTTCCAGGAGAGATACGTTCAAAAAGCTTGTGCTTTCCGAGAAGCCGACCGGTCAGATAGGCAAAAATATCATTGGTCCACAACAAGCAGAAAACAAGCACAATCAATCCAGGACGGGCCAAGTCGCCAAAACACTCTTTGCGATACATGAAAAGCATCAAGGCGCAGGGCAAAGAAAGGTAAAGCAACGCGCCATAGACATAGGCAAAGATATGCTTGGCATCACGTTGAGACGAGAACAGTGCAAAGACAAAAGGAAGGGTGAAAAAAGGAATCTCCAGAAGCAACCACTTTTGTCCGACCACGCCAAGGGCCACCAATGACGCGACCACATAAGCTGCGATAGTAAACAATTCTCCAACAACCAAATAAGGAATGGTGTTCATTTGTTGAAGGCGGGCCATTTCGAATGTGCCGACGCCAACTACAAAAAGAAGCAAAGCGGCGCAGGTCCAAGGGGAAAAGCAAACACAAAAGAGCATCACGATGCCCAGCACCAGTCCAGAAATGGAACGAACCAACAATTCTTTCATAGCATTGGTATTGATGGGCAAAGATAGGGAAAAGAAAGACACGAAGCAAAAGGGATATCATAAAAACAGACGAGCCCGCCAGCTGATGCTGACGGGCTCTCCGTTGTGGGTGGGCGGCGAACTACTTTCCCACGCTCTCGCGCAGTATCATCGTCGCGGCGGGGCTTAACTTCTCTGTTCGGAATGGGAAGAGGTGCGCCCCCGCGCCATAGC
>JAEEGL016038795.1_pt1 | contig 25498 bp, 23 predicted proteins | sample 9134231 | NCBI WGS metagenome assembly JAEEGL01 (sample SAMN16246548, study PRJNA631951) | gut metagenome | biome: gut microbiome; feature: rumen; material: fiber-attached | host: Bos | place: Iran: Karaj | collected 2018-10
CAGGGAAAAACATCGGAACCAAGGGTTCATGCATGATTTTTGATGCCAAAATAGCAGGATTTTGATACATTCTGTGCCTTTTCCGAGCTTAGGCATCTTGGGTGCCTTGTGTTTACTAATATCGTATCTCATTGTCTTACAGCTATTTAGATGAATAAATGATGACCGGGTGTGACAGTTACAGTTGTGACAGTTCGTTTTGAGGGGTGTCAATTTTCTATATATTATATATAACTATCTGTATATCAATTAGTTATATAATATTATAAGTAAGTTGTAACCCTTGATTTCTAATTGTCACAACTGTAACTGTCACACACTCGGCCATTGATTAACACTTAGCTATTTCCCTATCAGGCCAGTAAGTGCATTTCTCAACTCGTTACACACTCCGATGGCATAGCCGTCGACCGTAAACCCAGTCACTTTCTTTAAAGGCTTGAAGTTAGGCCACAGGCTGCCGTCGCTGCGGCAGGTAATGGTGATGTACTGTCCGTCGAACACACGCGGATTGCGCTTGCAAGACTTCTGAGGTACTGTCTCGATGAACGTGTAATGAGCATCGCGGCAGAGGAATTCATCGACATCGGCATCCGAGTCGCGACGCAGAACGCCCTGATAGTCCATAGGGACAGGTACATTGACATACTTAAACAAAAAAACGGACAGGAATTGCTCCATGTCCATTTGTCGTTGTATTAAGCCCTAATCGGTGATTAGGCTAAAATGCTGCCAGTTATTTATAGAATTCTTTCTTTCCTGCAGAGAGTGTATTCTTCATGAGTGAACAGATGGTCATAGGACCTACGCCTCCTGGTACAGGTGTGATGAATGAGCATTTTGGGGCTACGTTGTCGAAGTCGACATCTCCACATAAGCGGAATCCACTCTTACGGGTAGCATCGGGTACTCGGGTAGTACCCACATCGATGATTACGGCTCCTTCTTTTACCATATCGGCAGTCACAAAGTGTGGCTGGCCTAAGGCGGCAATGATGATGTCGGCACGCAGACACTCTTCCTTGATGTTGGGTGTGTGGCTGTGACATACGGTAACTGTTGCATCGCCTGGATAGCGTTTCTGCATCATGAGTTGTGCCATAGGTTTTCCAACAATGTTTGAACGTCCGAGTACCACGCAATGTTTGCCACTGGTTTCGATGTTGTAGTATTTAAATAATTGGAGTATGCCATTAGGAGTGGCGCTGATATAACAGGGAAGACCTATTGCCATACGTCCGACGTTGATAGGATGGAATCCATCGACATCCTTGCGATAATCGATTGCCTCGATAATTTTCTGTTCAGAGATATGTTTTGGCAAAGGGAGTTGTACGATGAACCCGTCAACATCTGGGTCGTTATTGAGTTTTTCGACCTGAGCAAGTAATTCTGCCTCTGTCACATCGTCTTCGTAGCGAATTAGTGTTGAGGTGAATCCACATTGCTCACATGAGAGCACTTTGTTGTGCACATAAGTTTCACTGCCTCCGTCGTGTCCAACGAGGATTGCTGCAAGATGAGGACGCTTGCCTCCTGCATGCAGTATTTGTTCCACTTCCTGTGCTATTTCTTGTTTGATGGCTGTTGCGACAGCTTTTCCGTCTATCAGAGTCATTGGGTTTTGGGGTTTTATTGGACTTATTGGGCTAATTGGGCTTATGAGCCTTATGGGATTTATCTCTTTGGCATGTTGCGCATGAGGTTTCCGAGTTTGTTTCCTGTCATCATCTTCATCATCTTACGCATCTGTTCAAACTGCTTGGTGATACGGTTTACCTCATCGATAGATGTTCCACTACCTTTGGCTATACGTATCTTGCGGCTCTGGTTGATGCAATCAGGATGTTCGCGCTCGTAAGGAGTCATGGAACTGATCATCGCTTCTACACTCTTGAAGGCATTGTCATCGATGTCGAGGTCTTTGATTTGCTTGCCTACACCAGGTATCATGGATGCGAGGTCTTTGATGTTACCCATCTTCTTTACCTGTTGAATCTGGCTTAGGAAGTCATTGTAGTCGAACTTGTTCTTCTTGATGCGCTGCTCCAATCGCTTGGCTTCTTTCTCATCGAACTGTTGCTGGGCACGTTCTACGAGGCTGACAATGTCGCCCATACCAAGGATTCTGTCTGCCATACGTGCAGGATGGAAAACATCAAGAGCCTCCATCTTCTCACCAGTACCTACGAACTTGATAGGCTTGTCGACAACCGTACGAATGGAAAGGGCTGCACCACCACGCGTATCACCATCGAGCTTGGTTAATATCACACCATCGATTTCAAGTCGTTCGTTGAATATCTTAGCTGTGTTGACAGCATCTTGACCTGTCATTGCATCGACCACAAGAAGGGTTTCGTCGGGATTGCATGCAGACTTTATTTGCTGAATCTGTAACATCAGCTCCTCATCGATGGACTGACGACCGGCAGTATCGACAATAACGGTATCATAACCCTTTGCACGTGCCTCGGCAATTGCTTTCTGAGCGACTTCAACAGGATCGTTTGCACCAAGTTCCATGAAGATAGGCACACCAACTTGATCGGCCAATACACGTAACTGCTCCATAGCAGCAGGACGGAATGTGTCGCAGGCAGCAAGGAGTGGCTTACGGTGTTGCTGATTTTTGAGCAGAAGAGCAAGCTTACCGCTCATGGTGGTTTTACCAGCACCATTCAAACCAGCCATGAGAATGACTGCAGGGCGGCTGGTGAGGTTGAGTTCTGTGGCTTTCCCACCCATCAACTCTGTCAACTCATCGTGAACAATTTTTACCATCAACTGGCTAGGCTTCACGGCTGTAAGCACGTTCTGTCCCAGCGCCTTTTGCTTCACAGTGTCGGTGAAATTTTTGGCTACTTTGTAGTTTACATCGGCTTCGAGCAATGCCTTGCGAACATCCTTGAGGGTTTCCGCTACGTTGATTTCGGTGATTTTTCCTTCACCTTTTAATATTTTAAACGACCGTTCCAGTCGTTCGCTTAGGTTTTCAAACATCTAATTTAATGTATAGTTGATAATATGTAATATGTATAACTCTTTTTCAACGCCCAACCTATTTCTTCACACCTTTGTAAATAAAGAATGCGATGAGCGCAATGACAAGTACAATCGCTGTGATGCCAATAATATGACTGTAATGAGCGATGATGTCAATCAACTCTTGTTTCGGCATTGTGCTATGGAAAGCATACCCGATTCCTACGAGGATACTATTCCATACAGTAGCTCCGATGGTAGTATAAAGCATGAACGGCAGAATGTTCATCTTTGCCAGACCTGCAGGAATTGATATCAGTTGTCGGATAGCCGGTATCATACGTCCGATGAGCGTTGATACTGCTCCGTATTTGTCGAAATACTTCTCGGCTTTCTCTACTTTCGCTGCATCAATAAGGCACATGTGTCCGAATCGGCTATTCGCAAAGGCATAGACAATGGGTCGTCCAAGTGTACGAGCCAATATGTAATTGATAAGTGCTCCTAACAAAGCACCAATTGAACCGCAAGTGATAATCATGGGGAACGACATTTCTCCAGTCTCTGCAGCCATATATGCAGCAGGAATCATCACGACTTCAGAAGGAAACGGTATGAAGGAACTCTCAATGGTCATGAACAGGATGATCCATCCGTAGTTGAGGTTGTCGAGCGCTCCGTTAGTAAGATTGAGTATGAATTCTTCCATATTTTTCTAATTCGGAGTGCAAAGTTAGTGATTTTCAGTGAAAAGTGAATTGAGAAAAGTAAAAAATGTATCTATCATTTTGTTTTTTCATGGGTAATCTCAAAAAAATCGAAAAATATCAATCGTAAATCATAAAATATTCATAACTTTGCATCCACAAAAATGGGTAAGTCCTATACGGCCAGCTCCTTGTTAATCCTCCAGGGCTTGATCGCAGCAAAGGCAGCAGGTTGTAGCGGCGCGATGTAGATTGCTTACCCACCCCATAGGAAAAGGGAGACTCACACCGTGGTCTTCCTTTTCTTCTTCTTAAAAAAGCGAAAAATGTATCAGGAACAGTGGAACGATATCATAGAAATGTATGGCTCGGAACAGCCGTTAAAGGTTAAATATTCCTTTTTTTACCATACATTGCATAGGGTATGCACGGAGAAACTAAGAGGTCTTACTGTTGAATACAAAGACTTCTTTTCCCGACTTCAGGCTGTGTGTCGACAGACGAACTATCGTCTGTTTGAAGTCGATCGTTTTCGCTGGCGTGCACGACATGTGATGCAGGGCGATGAGATTCCTGTGTCGAATGTTTACGAGACAGATGTGCGTGCATTTGTCGAGGCCTATGCGCATTTCACCCAAAGTCCGATTCCTGATGAGCTGAGTAAGGCGATAAAGGAAAAACTCGATGTACGAAAGCCAGCTCAAGAGCATCAGCCCAAAGGGGTGGGGGATAGCCGTTATCGGTCTATGAGGTTTGTGGCTTGCAGTAAGGACAATCAATACATATACAGCCTTTGTCGCCAGAAAACTCGTGAAGATTTATGGAAGATAGACTTTAGCCAAAACGAGCAGACCGTTGAGGCTGCGGCAATGCTTGAGGATGGTATGCAGTTCAATGCTGTGACCTGTACAATGGATGAGCAGAGCGGCGTCGTTGTACCGGAGATGTTGATTATAGAACCCGACTATTTGGTGGATGTTACCTCTGTTTGTCGCTGTATGAAAGCGTATGGTCATTCACCACTTAATTATCTGCTTGATAAATTGTCGGACGACGTTTTGTCAAAAGCAATCATTCTCGGTAATATAGCTGGGCAGTTCCTCGATGACTGTATCAATCATCCACAAGCCACCTATTTGGAGTCAATGCGAAAGTCTTTCAAGGCAAATATGGTGGAAATCACAGCATGCGAAGATATTGATGCTGCGTTTTTTAATGACTGCAAGAAACAATTTGACAATATCAGGCGGACCATTGATCAACTCTTTGCCTCACCAGATTTCTTAGGTGCAGAAGGTCATGTTCAGTTGGAACCCTCTTTCTTCTGTGAGGCATTAGGCATTCAAGGACGATTCGATTTTATGCAGGATGACTATAAAAACCTTATAGAGATGAAATCAGGTCAATGGGACCATTACCATCAGACAGCTAAACCTGAGCATATCATGCAAATGATACTTTATAAGGAGATACTGTATCATAATCTAGGCATTCCGCAGAGTTCTGTCAACGGTTACATTTTCTACTCCCGATATCCAATGCTCCAAGAGCAGCGAACTGCTCGTGAGATGGTGCGTCAAATGATGTCGATTCGTAATAGTATTGTGACGTTGGAACGTAATGTGAGAGACGGAAAAGTGCGTGACTATCTGGAGCATCTCACAGCAGACGACCTCAATCAAAAAGGCGATAATGGTAAATTGTGGACTGATTATAACAAACCGGATTTGGAAGCATTGTTGCGACCAATACAAGACATGGATGGTCTCACAGCTGACTATTTCTATACCTTTTTCACGTTCGTAGCACGTGAGCAATATATGGCAAAAGTGGGAGATAATCGTCCGGATTCTACTCGGGGAATGGCTAGCTTATGGAATGCAGATTTGGAAACTAAGATACAGAATGGCGATATCATGATTGACCTCACTCTTTCAGCAGATGATGATATGTGGTCTTGTGAGTCAATCAGTCATATTACTTTGTTGAAACCTGTAGAGACAGCCATGAAAGAGCTTCCGCCCAACTTCAGGGTGGGAGACCCTGTTATCCTCTACCAACGCAACAAACCTTCAGACAACGCAGTAACCTGTCAGGTGCAACGATGTACTGTAGAGGGATTTGACAACGATACATTAACCCTTCTGTTGAATCATCCACAGTCTAATATGCGATGGTTTAACCTTAAGAGTCGCTATGCCGTAGAACATGACTATATGGACGCTTCGATGCGTCAGCATTATAAAGGACTCTATGCCTTTCTCAAGGTCTCTCAACGGCGGCGAGATCTGTTGTTAGGACGAAGAAAGCCAGAAGTGGATCATACATTAATACTCAAGGGCAACTACTCCAGTCCTCAGATAGCCAATATCGTATTACAGGCCAAACAGGCACAGGACTATTTCCTCCTTGTAGGCCCTCCTGGAACGGGAAAAACATCTGTAGCCTTGAAAGCAATGGTGGAGGAATGTCTTTTAGAACATCAATCGCTGCTGTTGTTAGCATATACCAATCGTGCTGTTGATGAAATCTGTGAGACTTTACGTGATCAGCCTTATATACGTGTAGGACGTGAACTTTCGTGTGATCCAGCCTATCGGTCTCATTTGCTCGAAATGATGGTGGGCGATGATGTGAATCGTCATGATGTACGCACCATGTTGCAGAACATACCGATTCTTGTGGGAACAGTCAGTTCTGTGCAATCTCATAGGGAATTATTCAAGTTCCGACAGTTTGATGTAGCCATTTTTGATGAGGCATCACAAATACTTGAACCCCAGTTGCTTGGATTACTATGCGATGAGCATAATGGGGTACCGTCAATAGGTAAGTTCATTATGATAGGTGACCACAAGCAGTTGCCAGCTGTAGTCGCACAAGAGGAAGAGATGGCTAAGGTGGATTCGGTACAACTGAAAGCAATTGGATTAACCAATTGCAGCAATTCTTTGTTTGAGCGTTTGTTCCGTATGGCAACGCATAGTTCTGACCGATGTGTGACAGCTTCTCTGGATCTTCAAGGAAGAATGCATCCTGAAATCGCTGCATTCGTTAATCGCATGTTCTACGATGAAAGGTTGAAACCCGTAGGGTTGAAGCACCAAACAGAGAACCTGTGTTTCCCCATTCATACACAGGAAGAATCATTTGTGGCTACCACACGTTTTGGCTTTATTGATATTCCGCTACCTTCTCTGGCTGAACGACAACCAAAGATGAATTTGGCGGAAGCGCATATTATCTCAGTTTTAGTCAAGGAAATTATTCATCTTGCAGACGAAAACCATATTCCGTTCGACACCTGTAAAGGACTTGGAATCATTGTCCCGTTTCGACGTCAGATTGTTGCCGTTCGACAAGCCCTATATGCACAAGGTATCAAAGAAGTAGATAAAATGATGATAGATACGGTTGAACGTTATCAAGGCAGCCAGCGAGATGTCATTATCTATGGTACAACAGTTACTCGCCCTTATGAATTGGAGACGCTTTCCAACATCATTGATGTTAGCGGGAGCAAAGTAGATCGCAAACTCAATGTGGCAGTTACTCGTGCCCGTTGTCAGCTTTTTGTTCTTGGCAACCGTCAATTGTTGAACCGTAACCCCGTTTATCGTGAACTGATTAACTATGCAGAACAATGCTCATTAGATAAGCAAGGTACTTGCTTTGTTACAGGATAAACCACTTAATCCAAAGAAAAATCATAAATAATCTTAATATGTTTGTGTGTTTCGATAATAATTTGTAATTTTGTGCACATAAAACGTGCGAAAGTTATGAATATTCAGGAAAATGTGTCAATGAAGAAACTATATAAATATCTGTTGTTTTGTGGGTTGATGTTTGCTACTCAAATGTCGTATTGTCAAAAGATAACAGTTGGGCAATATACATTTAAAGACGGTGCTGTCTATAATGGACAGTTGACGAATGGAAAACCCAACGGAAGGGGGAAGACTGTCTTTCAAACAGGTGATACGTACGAGGGAGAGTATTTGAAAGGAAAGCGTCATGGTGAGGGAACTTACGCATTCACTGATGGCGAGAAGTATGTTGGCTCATGGGTGAACGATCATCAGCATGGACATGGGGTTTACGTCTTTTCGAATGGTAACAAATACGAAGGACTGTGGTATACTGATTATCAAGAAGGCGAAGGGACAATGTACTATCACAATGGAGATAAGTATGTTGGCAATTGGCATCAAGATATGCGTGAGGGAGAAGGTGTTTATACATGGTCGAATGGCGCATTCTATCGTGGTTCTTGGGCAGGTGACAAGAAGAATGGGAAAGGTCTGTTTGATTGGGCAGACGGCTCTACCTATTATGGTGAAATGAAAGATGATGTTCGTGAAGGTTACGGCTCATACAATTATGCAAACGGAGATACGTATAAAGGACAGTGGAAGAACGATATGATGGACGGCAAGGGTATTTATACCTTTAAGAATGGGGATAAATATGAGGGCGAATATGTGGCAGGCAAACGTCAAGGACAAGGCATTTTTACGTATGTAGACGGAAACAGATATATGGGAACCTTCAAGAATGGAATGATGGATGGCTTTGGAACTTATACTTGGGCAGACGGCTCTGTCTATGAAGGTTATTGGTCTGAAGATCACCAACAAGGACGTGGAAAATACACCAATAAGGAAGGCGATTTGTATGACGGAAACTGGCAAGCAGGAGAGATGCATGGAGAGGGAGTGTTGCGTATGAAAGACGGATATAAGTTCAAAGGCATTTTCAGTAACGGCAAGAAGAACGGTAAGTGTGTTGAAGAGGATAAGGACGGCACTCGTTTTGAAGGTACATACGTCGATGATGTCCGCGATGGCGCATTTGTGGAGAAAGACCGTAATGGGGCAGTAATCCGCAAAGGCTATTATAAAAAAGGTGTAATTGAAGTAACAAATAATAACTGATCAAAAAAACGGCTATGATTATTGATTCTTTAACTAACATTGAGAAATATGTGTCTTTAAATCCTCTGTTTCAGGATGTAGCAGACTATGTGCATAATAATGACTTGGCATCTATGGCAGAAGGAAAGGTAAACATAAAAGGAGAAGATTTATTTGCAAACTTTGTTGTAACCAAGGGCAAAACAAAGGAAGAGGCAAAGTTGGAAACGCATGATAAGATGATTGATATTCAAATACCAATCAGCGGAGCAGAAATCATGGGTTATACTCCTCGTGTGGACTTAAATGAGCAACCCTACAATTCGGAGAAAGACATTACTTTCTATGAAGGATTTGCACAGCAATACGTGACTGTCTTTCCAGGAATGTTTGCAATTTTCTTCCCAGAGGATGGGCACGCACCAGCGATTGCAGAAACGGAGCATTTAAAGAAAGTAATCTTTAAGGTTAAACAATGAGAGCAACGATTAATTACCATATTTATGCCTAAGAAAAATGTAATAAAAATCGAGAAAATAGGTCTCGTTAAGAACGATTCATGGCTCGAACCTTATGAGGCTGCCATTGTGGGACGTCATGAACATGCATTATATAAGATAAAAGAACTCACGAATGGAGGTAAACAGACATTATCGGACTTTGCCTCTGGCTATCTGTTCTTTGGTCTGCATAAAACAGAGAAAGGATGGATTTTCCGTGAATGGGCTCCGAATGCTACTGCCATATACATGGTAGGTGATTTCAATAGTTGGACAGAATTGCCCCAGTATCAGTTAAAAGCTAAGAAAAACGGTATTTGGGAGTTGAGCCTTCCTGAACGTGCTATGAAGCATGGAGATTTGTTTAAACTTCGTATCCATTGGAATGGAGGTGAGGGCGAACGAATTCCCGCATGGGCAAATCGAGTGGTTCAAGATGATGTTACGAAGATTTTTTCTGCTCAAGTATGGGCACCTGAAGATGCTTATAAATGGAAGGTGAAGAAATTTAAACCGAATACTTCTCCGCTTCTTATTTATGAATGTCATATAGGTATGGCTCAGGATGCCGAAAAGGTTGGAACCTACACAGAATTCAAGGATAATGTGTTGCCACGCATTATTGCAGATGGATATAACTGCATACAGATTATGGCAATTGCTGAACATCCGTATTATGGTAGTTTCGGTTATCATGTCAGCAATTTCTTTGCTCCTTCGAGTCGGTTTGGTACACCTGAAGAGTTGAAAGCACTCATTGATGAGGCTCATCGCAACGGAATAGCAGTTATCATGGATATTGTTCATTCGCATGCTGTGAAGAATGAGATGGAAGGACTTGGTAACTTTGCAGGTGATCCTTGTCAGTATTTTATGCAGGGAGGACGACGCGAACATCCCGCATGGGATAGCCTTTGCTTCGATTACGGAAGGAATGAGGTGATTCACTATTTGCTCAGCAATTGTAAGTATTGGTTGGAGGAGTTCCATTTCGACGGTTTCCGTTTTGATGGTGTTACCAGTATGTTGTATTATAGTCATGGATTAGGTGAAGCCTTTGGTGGATATGGCGATTACTATAATGGACATGAAGATGATGAAGCGATTGCTTACCTTACTTTGGCTAACCTGTTGATTCATGAAGTACATCCAGGAGCAATTACCATAGCAGAAGAAGTAAGTGGTATGCCAGGTTTGGCTGCACCTTTCAAGGATGGCGGTTATGGTTTCGACTATCGTATGGCGATGAATATTCCTGACTATTGGATAAAGACAATCAAGGAACTGAAGGATGAAGATTGGAAACCTTCGTCGATGTTCTGGGAACTGACAAATCGTCGTGCTGACGAGAAGACAATCTCTTATGCCGAGAGTCATGATCAAGCACTCGTGGGTGATAAGACCATCGTATTCCGTCTCATAGATGCTGACATGTATTGGCACTTTAAGAAAGGAGACGAAAATTTCATGGTGAATCGAGGAATCGCTTTGCACAAGATGATTCGATTGCTGACAGCTTCCACCATCAATGGAGGTTATCTCAATTTCATGGGTAACGAGTTTGGTCATCCAGAGTGGATAGACTTCCCTCGTGAGGGTAATGGCTGGAGCCATAAGTATGCTCGTCGTCAATGGAACCTTGTAGATAACAAAGAGTTGTGTTATCATTATTTAGGTGACTTCGACAATGCGATGATACACCTTATTGGAGGGGTGAAAGGATTTCAGAAAACGAAGGTGCAGGAGGTGTGGCACAATGATGGTGACCAGATTTTGGCATATATGCGTGGCGACCTATTATTTGTGTTTAACTTCAGTCCCGACAAATCGTTTACTGATTATGGTTTCCTTGTTATGGAAGGTTCATACAAGGTGGTCCTCAATACTGATTCTAGTGAGTATGGAGGCAATCATCTTACTGACGATACAATCGAGCATTTCACAATCCCTGACGCATTATACACTAAACAGCATAAAGGCTGGCTGAAACTCTACATTCCTGCCCGAACAGCTGTCGTACTGAAAAAACAATGAATTATAACAATCCATTACCATCATCCATCAACAACATCATAAAGTTGACAACAATTGTCCTCTTTGCTTTGTTCAGTTTCATCTATCTGTTTTGTATTCAGAATGATGTACTGGCTGAAGCACAATATGTTTTTTCGGGTGGCTTAACGACATATTCCCGGTTATGGGGAGCTCTGATAATCACAGGATTCTTGTTGGTTATTCAGTATTACGTTGCAAAGGCATCTAAGTTGGTTGGACGTTGGTATGCGTTCACGTTTTTTCCTTCGTTTGTAGTGTTGGCAATTCTCACTAGTCTCAATCGTGCTGTGATTGAGGATTTCTCATTTGGCCAGTGGGTATGGGCTCTTCCGCTGCTAATAGTTCTTTTTATACTCTTGTTGTACATTAAAAGACGATTACCAGGAGAGAGTATCGATGATGGTGATTATCATCTGTCAAGATATTTGTGGCCAAATTATGCAGTCATGTTTCTAATGATGTTAGTGTGTGGTGCAAATGCCTCTGCAGATGAAGTCTTTATGTATGAATTGAAGGCAGAACGACTGCTACTTGAAGACGATTTCGAAGGGGCTAGCAGGGTGGGAGAGAAGTCTATGAATACATCTCCACGATTGAATGAAATGCGTATGTATGCGTTGGCTCGACAAGGACTATTAGGTGAGAAACTATTTGATTATCCACAACCTTATGCTGCACAGTCGCTAATGATGATGGATGATACGGTTACCCGTTTACATCGCTTTACATGTAAGAACATACAGAAGGCGTTGGGAGCATGGGCAAATACATCCGTTACGTCTTTTGACCATTATGTGGAATTATTGAGAAAGAATCCTTCAACATGTCACAATCCATTGTTGGCAGATTATATCCTCTGCGGCAAATTGCTGGAAAAGGATTTGCGTGGGTTTACGCAGGTCATTAAGCGGTATTACGATTTGTCATTACCTGATAATGTGAGAAACCTCCCCAAAGCTTATCGTGAAGCAATGTTGCTCCAGGCTAAGGCAATAGGTCGGGATTCGCTCAATGCATTCGTTGATACATTGATGTTAAGTAACTATAAAGATTATTGTGCAATAGTGGATGTCGACGAGAGTGATCTTGTCCGAAAGAATAGGTTAAGACGTTCGTATGGTAATACGCTCTGGTGGTATTTAGATAATTAAAAAGAAAAGAATATAGATGAAGAACAGAATTAATGTAGTATTTGTGCCATCTTTAATTGCGTTGATTTGTGTTGCATGTGCCGATAAGTACGTGATAGAAGGAACGACATCACAATATTTTCAAGATGGGACGGTAGCATATATCAAACAGTTTGAAATCGGGTCGCACGATATCGACTTCAAGGCCATAGACTCGTGTGAGGTGCTCCATGGGAAATTCGATATGACAGGTGCGCTCGATTCAACCATGATGGTGCGTCTGTATATGGGCTCGGATAACTTTCCAATGGTATTGGAGCCAGGAAAGGTGACCATCAGTATTGCAGACAATATCGTAAAGATTGAGGGCACAGAACTGAACGAACGACTTTATGCTTTTCTTACGAAGAGAGATTCGTTGAAGATATTGTATGACGACCTGCCAAAACGTGAAAGCAAGATGTATTTGGATGGCTATACTCAGCAAGAAATCATTCAGGAACTTGGAGCAGAAGAACTTAGGCTGCAAGATGAGGTTGATCGCCTTGAAACTGGTTTTGTGAAAGACAACTATGATAATGTACTGGGTGTTACTTGGTTCTTGCGCCTTTGTTATGAGGCAAGAGATTTCTATGGCTTCGTAACTACAACTCCACAAATTGATGAGATCTATATGCAAGCACCAGATAATTTTAAAAAGAATAAGTTGGTGTCAAGTTATATGAGTCAAGTGAATAACTAAAAGTAAGTAGCAGATGGATATTCCTGATATTTTGTTTTTGTGTGCAGCGGTGTTGAATGTCGTAGGATTGGCTGGAACCGTAGTACCAGGACTTCCTGGTCCTCCACTTAGTTTTGTTGGCTTGGTATTGTGCTGTATTGCAGATCCAAATCCAATCATTATTGTCCTGTCTGTTGTAATGTTCTTTTTGGTTTTGATTGTAACCATTCTCGATTTTGTCGTTCCTGGATGGCTTACAAATAAAGTTGGAGGTTGCAAGAAAGCTGTGTGGGGAGCGACTATTGGTCTGTTTGTCGGTTTGTTTTACGCTCCGTTTGGTTTAATTCTCGGACCGTTTATTGGTGCTTTTGCTGGAGAATATATTGATTCTCATAAAGCAAAACAGTCATTGAAAGTGGCAGCTTATACGTTTCTTTCAATTATTGTTGGTACTATGTTTAAGCTCGTCACCTGTATTGCGATTCTTTTAATGTGTGCGGGTAATGCAATCTGGTATTATTGTTTTTAATTTCTTCTGTGGAAGCAATTTTCAGTTTATGATTTTAACGAATGATTCGTATTGTAAATAATATGTTTTTTCTAATCAAATATATCAATTGTTGTACATTCTTTGTATATTTTTGCTGAAAAACGCATTTTTTTACGTAAATATTAGTTTCATTTAATAAAAAGAAGTATTTTTGCATTTTGTAAATCGAACAAAAATAGCGCAAGTAATGTTATTGGGTAGAAAACATACTATATGTTGTTTTGTGCTGATTTTGATGGCAGCATTACCAATGTTGGTTTTTGCTCAGAAAAAAAATGAACGTACACCCCAATTTTTAAAAGAGGGTGACTCTGGGTATGACTTGGTCATTAAGACGATCAATAATTTGCACAACGATTCATGTATGTATTATGCAGAGTTACTACGTCAGGAGGCTGACGTGAGCGGTTCTTCATTGGCTAAACTCTATTACTACAAAATACTTTCGGTGATTTATCTCACGCAAGGTTTTAATGACCGAGCTATTGATGCAGCACGTCGTCAAGCTGAAATCGCTCAAAAGAAAGGTTATCCTATCCAGCTGTTTGATGCTTATGATAAAATAGCCAACACTCTTATTCTTGAAAATAGGTTGGTTGAGGCACAGGAAGCTTATCGGGTTTTTGAAAGTAGTGTGTATGATGCTGTTGACCATTCAGATGTAATGTCCGAACGCCAGATGATGCTGCAGAAAGACCGTTCCCAAAGTAGTCAGGTGGTTCTCACTTTGTTTTTCTTGATGATTATGGCATTGCTTGTTGCAATAATTTATACCGCTGTCACACACAATCGTAGCCTGCAAACCGTGAGTGACATGAAAACGATGTTTGTGCAGAACATGAGTCATGAGATTCGTACTCCTCTTAATGCGATTGTTGGTTTCTCCCAGTTGTTGGCTCTGCCTGATGGTGTTATCTCAGAGGAAGAAAAGGCAAAGTATGGTGAATATATTCTCACGAATTCCAACATGTTGACAATGCTTGTTGACGATATTCTAAATTTGTCTGATGTTGAAAGTGGCAACTATCGCGTTACCCTATCTAAAGCAAAATGTAATGCTCCTGTAGAGGCTGCTATGAAGACTTCTGAATTGAGAGTCCCTGCTGGTGTACGTATGTATTTTACCACAGAGGTTGATGACGAATACATGATTACTACAGACGTTCATCGCGTTCAACAGGTATTGGTTAATTTTATCACCAATGCATGCAAGCATACCAAAGAGGGCGAAATTCATATCCATTGTTCTATCAAAGAGCGCCCAGGCTTTATCACTTATTCTGTGGCTGACACAGGCGAAGGAATCCCAGAAGAAAAAGCTGAAGAGATATTTGAGCGATTTACGAAACTTGACGCTTTTGCACAGGGTACAGGACTTGGGCTTAGCATCTGTCGCATGATTGCTACGAAACTCAATGGTGTTGTAAAGCTTGATACTACCTATAAGAAAGGTGCACGATTTATCTTCCAGATTCCGAATGCTAACAATTAGTGATTCGGACTTTTGGTTTCCTTTCAGAGTATTTCTAAATATGTTTTTACCACGCAGAATGAATGGTCGGCCATTTCCGCCCAGAAGTTCTTGTATTCGTCAACGTGAAAGTTGGAATCAATCGTGTCACTGATAATGCGGAACGAGATAAATGGCGTACCATAAATCTTGCATGTCTGTGCGATAGCGCAGGATTCCATATCAACAGCTAATGCATTAGGAAATCGTTGTTTGATAGACTCAAGTTTCTCTCGCTCAGTCACAAATTGGTCGCCCGTACAAATCTGTCCTTGATGAATCTTTACGGTTGAACTTTGACTCAGTTCTTTCACCTTATTTATTAAATAGGTGTCGCTTGGATATGGCAACTCTATGTCGAGACCTTCACCAGCTTCGCCCACAAAGATGTCGTGATAGATGGTGGTAGTGCTGGCAATCACTTCCATAACCTTTAACTTTGCATCCAATCCTCCTGCGCAACCGGAACTGATGAGGTAGTCGGGATGGTAGTTGCGTATCAGTTCGCTGGCGCCAACTGCTGCATTTACTTTTCCAATTCCGCACTGAAAGAGAACGAGTGTCTTGTTTCCTAATTCTCCTGTAATATAATTGAAACCATTATTCGTTTCATCTTTTCTGTTGTGAAGCAATGCTGACAGACTTGCCATCTCTTTCTGCATTGCTACGATAACTGCTATTACCATAAACTCTTAAGCCAATCTTTTAAATCATTAATCATACTATCGTGATACTTGAAGTTGGAACGATAACCCCAACCGTGTCCTCCAGAAGGATAGATGTGAATTGCTGCTTTTACGCCTGCCTTCTTTAGTGCTAAATAGTACTCGGCACTGTTCTGAGGTATCACAGCTCTGTCGTCATCCGAAAGGAGCATGATGGCTGGAGGTGTTTTTGCTGTTACTTGCGTGGCATTACTGTAGAGAACATTCATATCGGGTTTTGCATCACGTCCCAAAAGCCCATCGTGCGACCCCTGATGAGTAACACCTGGTTGCATCGAAATGACAGGATAGAACAACACTTGGAAATTAGGTCTTGAAGCATCGTCGGCATGTGTGGCGATTGTCGAGGCCAGATGTCCACCTGCAGATGATCCCATGATTCCTACTTTCTTGGGGTCAATATTCCATTCTGATGCGTGTTCACGAACCACTCTCAGTGCCTCAAATGCATCTGATATAGGTACTTCCTTCACTTGATGAGGCATTCTGTATTTCAAGACGATCAGAGCAATACCGAGGTCATTATAGAACGGAGCCCAGTCATATCCCTCATGATCTGTGGCAAGATGTGTGTATCCTCCGCCAGGACAACACACAACAGCCATTCCGTTTGCTTTCATCTTCTCAGGCAGGAATACCCTGATTGTGGGTTTAAAGTTCTGGCGTGCATCATCAAATGGGGTCTTGTCAATCCCGTTGCTGTTTGGCAGTCCATTTGGCCATAAATCAATGTTTATTGGTTGTTGTGCAGATGCGATTGCAGCGCAACAACAGGTCAAAATCATCATAATTATCGACTTCATATACATTTTATTTGTAATTCATTTGCAAAGTAACGCAAAACTTTTTAAATTTGCAAAAAGAATTGGAAAAATATGAGACAAAACTATCTGATTGGTGTTGATCTTGGTGGAACTAACACCGTATTTGGAATTGTAGATGGCGAGGGTAACATCATTAAGGAAGACTCCGTGAAAACGCAGAGCTTTCCTCTGGTTGAAGATTTTGTTGAGGCTTGTGCTCAATGTGTGGAACCGCTTATCGAAGGAATAGGGGGGATGGAAGTGATTGGCGGAATGGGGATTGGTGCGCCTAATGCTAACTTTTACACAGGAACGATTGAGGAGGCTCCGAACTTACCTTGGAAGGGAAAAGTACCGCTTGCCAAATTGTTGTCCGAGCGTTTGCATTTGGATGTCGTTATGACGAATGATGCGAATGCAGCTGCAATGGGCGAGATGGCTTATGGGGCAGCTAAGGGCATGCGTAACTTTGTTGTTATCACGTTAGGTACGGGTGTGGGTAGCGGTATTGTGATTGATGGGAAGTTGGTTTACGGAAGCGACGGGTTTGCTGGTGAGTTAGGTCACATGATTGTCGATCGCAGTGCTGATGCTCGTTTGTGTGGATGTGGTCGTCATGGTTGTCTTGAGACTTATTGTAGTGCTCGAGGTATTGTGCGAACAGCTCAGGATTTTATTGATGCAGGACGTAAGACCTTGCTGAGCGAGGTTGGTGAACTATCGTCTTACGAGATTTATAAGGCTGCCAAGCAAGGCGATGAGGTAGCATTAGAGACTTTCCGCATAACAGGTGAGACGTTAGGAAAAGCATGTGCTGACATTACTACGTTCTGCAGCCCTGAGGCATATATCTTCTTTGGAGGTCCGATGCGTGCAAGCGAGTTTATCATGCCTTCCATTATAGCTGCCTATAATGAGCAGGTTATGCCGATTTACCGCCATCGTTGCAAGTTTTTGGTTTCGGAGCTAATGGATAAAAATGCTGCGGTTTTAGGCGCTGCTGCTCTAAAAGTGTAGCATAACTAGAATGTGAATCAATAAAAAACAGAGGACGAATCCTCTGTTTTTTGTTTTTAATCCAACTCTGGAATATCTGTGCCTGAGAGTTTTTCCATGATTTTTGCTTCAACCTCCTCTGCAAGTTCTGGGTTGTCTTCGAATACTTGTTTTGCGGCTTCGCGTCCTTGAGCCAGTTTACTGCCTTCGTAGCTGAACCAGCTACCGCTTTTATTAAGAATGTCAAGTGAAGCACCCAAATCTACCAGTTCGCTGCTACGAGAGATACCTGTTCCGAACATGATGTCGAATTCGCATTTGCGGAAAGGTGGAGCTACTTTGTTCTTCACAATCTTCACTTTTACTGTGTTTCCAACGATTTGATCGCCGCTTTTGATAGCTTCCTTCTTTCTGATATCAATACGTACAGATGCGTAGAACTTGAGGGCATTACCGCCTGTTGTGGTTTCTGGGTTTCCAAACATGACTCCGATCTTCTCGCGCAACTGGTTGATGAAGATACAGGTGGTCTTTGTCTTGCTGATGGTAGCCGTTAGCTTACGCAATGCTTGGCTCATGAGTCGTGCTTGCAGTCCTACTTTGTTTTCACCCATGTCGCCTTCAATTTCTGCTTTTGGCGTGAGGGCAGCAACGGAGTCAATCACGATGATGTCAACAGCTGCGGAGCTGATGAGCTGGTCAGCTATCGCGAGTGCCTGTTCTCCATTATCTGGTTGGGAAATGAGTAATTCGTTGATGTTTACACCTAGTTTTGAAGCGTAGAATCTGTCGAAAGCATGTTCTGCATCGATAAATGCTGCTACACCTCCTTGCTTCTGACTTTCTGCGATTGCATGGAGAGCTAATGTGGTCTTTCCAGATGACTCAGGACCATAAATCTCGATGATACGTCCTTTGGGATAGCCGCCCACACCTAATGCTGCATTCAAGCCAATCGAACCTGTTGGTATGCAGTCGATTTTCTCTATGTTTTCTTCACCGAGGCGCATGATGGAACCGTGTCCGTAGCTTTTCTCGATTTTCGCCATTGCGGCTTGCAAGGCTTTCAGTTTTTCTTCAGTTGAGTTTGCCATAATTATATTTGTTTTTGTTCGTTTTACTTCTGCTGCAAAGTTAGTAATTTCTTGTGAATAATGCAATAGGAATTACGCATTATTATTAATTTTCTGGGCTAAATTTTCTGCGCAACGTTCTCCATCAATACCTGCAGATACAATCCCCCCTGCATAGCCGGCTCCTTCGCCGCAGGGGAACAGACCTTCGAGGCGAACGTGTTGCAGTGTTTCGGGGTTGCGAACAATGCGGATAGGCGAGGATGTACGTGTTTCCACACCAATGATGATGGCTTCGTTGGTAAGGAATCCGTGACTCTGTCGACCAAACTGGCGGAATCCTTGCTGGAGACGCTTGGTGATGAACGATGGCATCCAGAAGTGGAGTAGGGAAGTGATGAGGCCTGGTTGGTAGGATGATTTAGGGAGCGATGCCGACAAGCGATTGTTGACAAAGTCGGCCATTCGTTGGGCTGGAGCGGTTTGCTGACGGTTGCCTTGTAGCCAACATTGCTTTTCCAACTTCTCCTGAAACTCCATCATTGCCAAAGGGGACTGTTGAGAGTTGAGAGTTGAGAGTTGAGAGTTGATAGTTGAGAGTTGAGAACTGAAAGACATGATATCTTCCAAATGTAGTTCCACAACCATTCCGCTGTTGCTCCAAGGACTGTTACGCAGGCTTGGCGACATTCCATTGACGACGATCTGCTCTGGGCCACTTGCTGCAGGCACCACTGTGCCTCCTGGACACATACAGAAGGAATATACCCCACGTCCTTCGACTTGTGTGACAAAGGAATATTCTGCTGTGGGCAGATACTGACCTTTGCCTTCCTTGCGATGATACTGAATTTGGTCGATGAGGTGGGCAGGATGTTCCAGACGCACCCCTACAGCGAGGTTCTTTGCTTCTATCTCTACCTTATTTTGATAGAGCCATCGATAGACATCGCGTGCCGAATGGCCTGTAGCAAGGATGACTGGTCCTTCAAATTGTAAGGTCTTCGCTGTCGCTTCGCTGCTGTCGATTGCATTGACTCCATACACCTTATTATTATTTATAAGAAGGTCTGTCACTTTTGTCTGAAAATGCACCTCGCCGCCACATTGGATGATGGTCGAGCGCATGTTCTCGATAACGCGTGGCAGTTTGTCTGTTCCTATATGAGGATGAGCATCAACTAAGATGCTCTCTGATGCCCCATGCTGACAGAATATCTGAAGGATGCGGTCCACATTGCCGCGTTTCTTGCTGCGCGTGTAGAGCTTTCCGTCGGAGAATGCTCCTGCGCCCCCTTCTCCAAACGAGAAGTTCGATTCTGGATTCACCACATGTTCGCGCGATATCCTTGCGATGTCCTTGCGGCGCTCATGTACGTCCTTACCTCGTTCGAGCACGATGGGACGAATGCCCAATTCGATGAGGCGAAGAGCTGCAAACAAGCCCCCAGGACCTGCTCCAACCACAATGGCGGCAGGTTTTGAACTTACGTCGTGATACGCAATGGGAGTGAAAGGTTGGTCAGTAGGCTCCTCATCCATATACACCCTGATAGTCAGGTTGACATAGATCGTTCGCTGACGAGCATCGATGCTCCGCTTCAGAATGCGGATATGGGTAATACGACGAGCATCCAGCCCTTTCTCGTCTGTCAGAAACTGCTTGATACCTTGTTCATTTGCTGCCTGTTCGGGCAGAATCCGTATTTGTATTTCTTGAATCATAGCAAGTGCAAAGTTCGGAAAAAAACTTGATTTCTGCAACTATTTCATCCATTATTTCCTTGAATTAAGGAAGTTTTTTCTTTCTCCCAAGGGAAATCTCTGTTGCACGGCCTGCAACGTACGTTGCACGACCTGCAACATAAATTACCCTTAGGGGAAAAAACTTTTTCCCTTAGGGGCCAAACAATTTGGATAATGTTGATCGGTAATGATAAGATCGTTGAACGCAAAAAGTCAAACAACAAATGAACAACTCTAATAGACATCGTCTTTCTTACCTCGACGTTGCAAAATTCTCCTTTTTTGCTCATTTTTTCACAAAATCGGATATGTATGACAAGTTTGTAAAAAACTTTTCGTAACTTTGTCGTGCCATTTTGAGACGGTTCTGTAATGTGGCTCCTAAACAAAAAGGGACGTAAACGGATGTAAATCAGGAAGTATAATTCAAAACTAACAATAGATTCTTCGCAAATTGAACTAACCTTTTAATTAATTCGTAATGTATGAAATCAGATCTTGACATAGGAAAAATAGATCGTCAGAAATGGTATCTCTTGGCTGTTCTGGTGTCGATATTGACAGGAGTGGTGAGCTGTACTCGTGGCGACCATTGGGAGGAACCTGAGCATCTGCCAGGTGTTACACCTCCAGCACGTAAGGTACATGTGAAAGTTGCAGCTGCGATGGACTTAGTGCTGACCGAACTTGACGATAGCAACCGTGTTGTACGTAGGTTGAGCACATCGTTTCATGCAAACGACCGTATATATGTGTATGCAATTCCTAAACTGGATGCCATTTACAGGCTTGTGGGCTACCTCGATATGGTGAAGGGTTCATTGACGCAAGACGGCAGCTTCGCTGAGTTTGAGGGCGACTTGTTGATGTATAAGGGTGGAGGTCCGACAGAAGACCTTCCGTTTGGAACAACGAACGTGCTGAGCGAATGTCATGCAACAGCTTATCATGTTCCGTCGACGATGACCGAGGGTTTCTACAACGATAATGTCCACTTCTATGACTGTGACTATCGATTGAGCCTTACTACAGGTGAGGATTGTGTGGAACGGTTGACGAGAACAGCTCTACGTATAGCTTCTACGAAATTCAACAGCGAGGCATACTGTTTTACGACCTTCCAGTGTGACCCGATTTTTGATTTTACCATATCGGGCGTTTCCCGGGGTGATTACACCGTCGGTATGGGTGAGAGTGTGCGCAATATCGAGGCAGGAAGCGCTGAGGCCTTGCGTTTGAGCAATTTCGACCATCCTCTGTACAAGGAGAAGGTCCGGTTTGGTTCGGACGGAAAGCAACACTTTGCGGTGAGTAAGAACATGCTGGATATGCGTCGTTTCTACCATCTGGCGATGTCGAAAGACGAGTATGATACTGAGTATTTCTACCAGCTTGGCATGATAGAACTAGACTATAATAGGATTTATAGGTACTCGTTGAAATAATCAGAATGGGAGTCCTACAGCAAAGTGGAAGGAGAAGGCCGACATGTATGCCAACTTCTTCGATGCCATCGAGGTGTTGCCGGGTCTGCACGCCAACGGGCGTATGACCCTCGGCGAGAACCTGGCTGTCCACGGCGGCCTGCAGTTAGCATGGACGGCCTACAAGAACGCTACCCAGGCGCAACCGCTGCCCGTCATCGACGGTCTGACAGCCGACCAGCGCTTTTTCCTGTCATACGCTCACATCTGGGCGAAAAATATCACTGACGCTGAGTTACGCCGCCGCACCACCAGCGACGTCCACTCTCAGGGCCGCTGGCGCGTCAACGGAGCTTTACCACATATCGATGCCTGGTACGAGGCCTTCGGTGTGAAGGAGGGCGACAAACTCTTCATCCCCAAGGAGAAGCGTTTGCTGTTGTGGTAGGATGATGCGAGAACGACGACAACCCGACGATGCTCCCATCACAAGAATGGTTCAAGGATTTTGATATGACCTCGTAAACCGCAAGTATATTACGTGTGAATCTGCAAATGCCCACGCTTCCTTAGAGGCGTGGGTGCCTTTTTCTCTCCTCATCGGACCTTATCTCATTAAAAAATTCCTAAAAGTATGCAGAATATAATATTTATTTCGTATATTTGCAGCGGAAATACATAAATAATTGGCTTATGACGACATTTGCATTAAACAATTTGTGGGCATATCTGCAGGGACTTTCGCTCTCGCAGACCGATCGTGAGTGGTTGGCCAACAAACTGATTATGCCTAAAGAAAAGGCAGTAGATCTTTCTGCTGAAGAACGTAAGGCAAAGTTCCTGAAAATGGCTGGCATCTGGTCGAAAACAGAAGAAGGAGAGGAGTACTACCAGATGATGAAGCATCGCAACGATGAACGTCCTCTTAACCGTGAAATCAACCTTGATGATTAAACGCTTATGAAAGGTTTCATTCTTGATACTGACACATGGATTGAATTTTTCCGCCATTGCGGTAATATAGATAAGCATATTGCAGCAACACCTGCTGAACAAATCTTTGCATCTGAGGTAAGCATTGCAGAACTAACTTATGGTGCTCTTCATAGCAATGCGGTAGAAAAGCATCTTCAAGAACCTAAAGAGATAGAATCGACATTTACAGTCTTGCCACTTGGAGATTGGATGCGTGATTATGCCGAAATCCGTCAGAGTCTTGCCAGTAAGGGACTGAGTGTGGGTGACTTTGACATTCTTATTGCTGTCACCGCTCGTCATTATGGCCTTACTGTTGTCACGCATAACATCTAGCACTTTAGTCAGATGCCTGATATTCAATGTGTGGACTGGATGGAAAAAAACTTATAAAAATCCAGAACTGAGAAACTTTAGTTCGCCGCTAGGCAAACAAGTAAACTGTTTATCAAAAGATGATGTAAGAGGTTCCAAGAGTTTCAAAAGTTTCAAGGTTTTCAAGAACTAAGAAGGAAGAGGGTTTGCATCAATTATGTGAATGACGCTTATGAGAAAGGGCAGATATTTCGTTATCTTGACTGCCGTTGTCGCCGTAGTGGCGATGATGACTGGTTGCACGAACAGCAGCGATACGACGAATGATGTTAAGGAACAGACTGCGTGGCATCAGTTGGATGAAGCGTTTCAGGCAAAAGACCAGGAACGTACATTGGTCGTCATTGACAGCATGGAGCAGGCAAAGATTGTCAGCACAGCGAAGGCCGACCATCTGAGAGGGATGGCCTACGACCAAGGGTGGCAGATGCGGATAGCGGAGCATTTCTATAAGAAGGCTTACGAGGGGTATGATGCAGATCCATCACAAGATTGGTATGCCTATACCGATGCTGGATATCGCTGGGCATATCTTCGCTTCCGTCGAGGTGACATGGAGGGAGCAATGAACGTCATCACTAAATTGTTGTCATTGGCAAAGGGAAACGAGGCATTCCCCAAAGATAATGAGTCTGCTTTGCTGATGCTCATGGCGGATATCCAACTGCAGTTGCACCAGTTCGATGAAGCAAAGCTCACGGGACAGAAAGCCTACGAGGCAAAACAAGAGAATGCCAAACATGAGAGCAGAAAAGGGTGGGGTATGGCTTGGGTCTGTATGAACATAGCTACTATTTACCATACATCGGGAGACCTCGAAGGGGCATTAGCATGGCTTGACCGTAGCGCACAAGGACTCGAACTAGCCGAGCAAGAGCATGATGACTCGCTAATCATTGAGGAATGGAAAGGCCATGTGGCACTTCAGCGTGCATTGCTCTTGCAAGAATCAGGTCATGCTGCTGAGGCTGCCGCCATTTATTCTGCTATTCCCCGTAGCCGTCTGATGGAGCCCAATGGCTACACCGCGGCTGCCGAATACCTGATGGCGGCTGGTCGTTACGACGAGGCTGCCTACTGGTACGAGCAACTTGACAGCACCTATTTGGCTACCGACGGCGCTAAGATGACATTCGACAACATCGCTGACCGTCTCTCTCCACGCTACACGGCCTACCGAAAGGCTGGACGCAATGCCGACGCACTGGTACTTGCCGACAGTGTCAGCGCTGCAATCGACTCTGCCCTCGTCTGGCAGAAGCAAAATGATGCAACCGAACTGGCGTTCATCTACCAGACCCATGAGAAGGAGTTGGCGCTGAACGATGCTAAAAGCGAGACTCGCATCCATCGTGTCCTGCTTGTCGCAGCCGTCCTTGTCATCCTACTCATTGGTTGTCTTTTTGTGCGCGCACGTATATATAATAAGGTGCTCCTTGAGAAGAACCGCCGCTTGCTGGCCGAGATAGAGCTGCGCGAATGGGAGCAGCAGCAGGCCATCGATGAATTAAAGGCTGAACCCCAAGAAAACCTGACAGCCAATCAGCAGCTCTTCTGCCGTATCTGCGACCTCATGGAATCGTCAGACAGCATCTATACCGATGCCGATCTCGATCGCACTCGTCTGGCCTCGCTCCTCGGCACCAATGAGCACTATGTGACCGATGCTATCAGCACCTGTACCAATGGCAAGAGTGTATCTGGTTTCCTCAACGAGTACCGCGTGCGCCATGCTGCCCGTCTGCTGGCCACCACCAACGACTCTGTTGCACTGATTGCCGAACTCTCGGGTTTCTCTCGTAGTTCATTCTTCCGCATCTTTAGCGATGCCTATGGCATGTCGCCCACGGATTATCGCAAAGTGGCAAGAAAATAGCAAAAATCCCCCATTTCATCGAAATATTGAAGCCTGGCAATTTCTGTCAGGCTTCAGTTTTTCTCGTTTTGAGACTTTTTTTTCCTACCGTGGGACTATTGTTTCCTGGAAACAGCGTAATTTTGCAGCAAAATTCGAGAATACAAACGTAATAACAAGTAAAAGTAAGTATGAAAAAGATGTATTATCTGATGACGGCAGTCATCGTAGCACTGGCATTCAATGCCTGTAGCACCAACGACAATCCTATCACGCCCAGTACTCAATCCGGACGTGCAGTAATCACCCTTAACACGGCAGCCATGTATGAAGAGGTGGGCATAGCCGCGATAATAGAACGCAATCTGAACAAGCTTTTGTGTATTGCCGATACGGTTCTTATTTATGACCAGAACGGCCGTCTGGTGAGCAAACTCGGCACGGTGACCAAG
>JAEEGL017164234.1_pt1 | contig 25498 bp, 19 predicted proteins | sample 9134231 | NCBI WGS metagenome assembly JAEEGL01 (sample SAMN16246548, study PRJNA631951) | gut metagenome | biome: gut microbiome; feature: rumen; material: fiber-attached | host: Bos | place: Iran: Karaj | collected 2018-10
CAGAAGCGATCCGCAGCGCCGACTGGAACGGTGTGCCGACGGAGGTCATCGAGGAGGTCGTGCGGTTTTATCTCGCCAATCAACGAGAGGACACGGATTGGGTCGTGCTGCCGGTGGCGAACTTCGACTGCTGGTACGGCAACACCAATTTCGGCCGGAAATGGCTGAGCCGGATACCGGAGCAGCTCATGGAACGGTCAAAGGATATGATGGGCGTGTGCCGGGTGCGGATGAAGGTAAACTCAAAACAGTAAGGAACACAAAAGGAATTGATCACAATTCAAGAGACGGATACGCTTCGTTGAGGCGCATCCGGCTTAATTTGCCCCAAAAAGAAAGCCCGTCATACGATGATGTTGAATCATATATGACGGGACAGTATAAGTTGATAATTAAAGACAAATGACAAATATGGTGAGTTATTCGGCAATCTTCATTTCACTGCCTGTACTTTTCGATGAATGCAAGCGCATCCTCATCTAGGGTGATGGTACCAGCATTTTCCGTATTCCAGGCATCCAGTCGGTCGGCGATGCGCAGCACACCGCTGTGGAAAGCCTCGACATCGCTTTCATACTCCTGTAAGAGGTCAAAGGACCGATTCCATGCGTCCTGGTCCGATGCTAGATAATTAACATATTTCTCCACCATAGCGACTGCCTGCTCCGGTCGCTCGGTGCGGAAATAGTATTCCGCCAGATGGATGGGAATTGTGTTGGAGTTGACCTTTGCCAAGCGCTCTGCAAACACGTCTGCCTGGTGGCGCACAGAGGGGGGGGTGTTTTCTTCCATGGCGTAGATAACATACGGCAACGCATAATCTGCCCACTCGAAGTAATCTTGATCCACGCAGTGTACCAAACTCTGAAGACTCGAATTTCTCTTGATATACTGTTTGGCTGAAAGATTTCCCGTAATGAAGAAGCAGTAAACGATGGTGCAGGCTACAATCACTCCGAGGCAAACCGTCTTCGAAATCTTCGACAGCGTGGGCTTTTCAATCGCATCGCCGCAGCACAGGCTGATCAGGGCAAAAGCGCCGAAAGCCATAGCAAGGAAATAGTTGCTGCAAAAGTCAATCTCCATCGTTGCGTGTCCCGCCATAAAAACGAGTGTCGCGCCCAGCGCGGGAGCAAAAATCTGACGTTTCCGCGCCTTCCAGATCGCAATCGCATTGGATATCAGGAGCGCCAAGAAAAGCACAAGGCCGATGATACCAGTGTCCAAAAGTGCCTGGATGTAGTGACTGTGTACATATTTTGTCTCAAAATAGAACGACTGCACACTTTTGATGGCGTTTTCAAAGGAGCCTACGCCGAGGCCGATGATTGGGCTTCGCTTGAATAGCTTCATCCCGTCCTCATAGTGGGATAGGCGCATCAAGGCGCTCTGGCTCACCCACAGGCCCTGGAGCCGGTTGGCGATAAAGCTGGGAAGCAGTTGGTAATGCAGCGGGATTTTCTCACCGCCCACGGAAGCGGAATGAATCGTTGCCCCCTCCGGTGCCAAGAAAGTGAAATAGACAACCTTGCTGTCCTCCGGAACGGTGATGTGCGCCGTACTGGCGTCTCCGTCGTAAAGGGCGGTGCTCTGAGTCACCATGGCCTGCCTCGCCGACTGGCTGTATACTGAGACGGTAATCTGCCCATCTGCCTGAATATCCAGCGTATACTCTCCTGGCGACGGATAAGCCGAGCGCTTCAGACTCTCACCGGGCGCCAGCGTCACGCCGTTTGTCCAGTTCCAAGCGACGAGAGCAAACACGACGAGCAACATGATCAGGACCAGAATCACGATCCAGACCAGTTTGCCGTGCGATTGCAGTTTTTCTGCCGCCTTGCTAACCGCGAAAACGTCGAGCAAGCAGAGCGCCGCCGCGCCCAGTAGTGCGCAGACCAGCGGAATTAGTTGGATCTCCTCTGTATTTCTGAAAGACGTTGCCGCGATCAGCGCGGTTGAAATGCCGACCAGGATAACGGTCTCCAACATTAGGAGAAACAGTCCGACGCGATGTTCCTTCTCCAGAGCAAGGAACACAAGAAACGCAAGGGCGATGAAGATGGTCGCGCCCATACTGAACGCCAGAAGAAAGCCCAGCGAGGTGATATAAAGCAGCACCAGTGCCACGCAGCGTTCTTTCCGCGAGGTCGCAGTCACGGCAAGGCCAAGGGAAAGCAGCACGCCGATCCCGGCAAACCCGGCATAGGGATTCGGGTTGACGAACATGGAAATCATGCGGTTCCCTTCCACCACCGCAGTCAGGTTATTATACGCCTCCGTAAAATGTCCCAGCAGCCAAAACACACTACCGCTGATGATCCGCGTGGAAAACATATCGATGCTGACAAGGCTGCCTAGTGCGGCGCAGACGGCGAGAATTGTAGCGATGCTTCTGCCGGACTGTTCTTCTTTTTTCGGCGAGGCAGCCAGCATGATCACCGCAAGAGCGAACGCCAGGAATACCTTCAGAAACTCTCTCAGCGCAAATTTACCGGAGAGAGCATAGAACGTGGACACTCCGTCCATGATGACATAGAGCGTCAGCGCGAGAACCGGGATACAAAACCGTTCCCGCAGCACTCCGAACCGTACCGCCATTACGGCGAACATAAACACGGCAGCGATCATTATCAACACCGGCATGGTATCCACAGCGCTTAGGCAGACCGCGAAGAAAAACATTATGCCGAGCAGCAGTGGAGCAAGTGGTCCCTGCCGCAGCGTACCGGCCGAAAGTGTTCCCGATTTGCGATAATTAGTATTCCCTTTGCTGATGGTGCTCACCCCCAACTTTGGGCAATGTAGAAAACATATAAGACTATTAAGCGTCTCGCGATATCAGAAAGCAAAAGAAATCGAGGAATTAGGAGAGATAAGGCGAGCTGAGAGGCTTGCAGAACTGAGGCAAGCGGAAAGCAAGATGATCAGCTTCATGCTTCGCTCCGTTTACCCTTGCGCTTTCCGATCCGGTTACCGGCAAGGCGGACGACTGCGCGGATGCCAAAGCCAAGCAGCCCTCCGATATGTCCCTCCCGCGCGAGTCCGCTGCCGACGAAGCGCAACATACACCAGCCCTCATTATCGGCGGACGCACCTGTGAGCCGATCCCGGTACTGCTCCATTACTTTTCCGATGCGGATGTTGCGCCGCAACTCCTCCCGGAGTGTATAATGGTGAGAATGGTACACCTTCGCTTCCGGTGTGTAGGCCAATGCATAGCCCGTGTGGAGCAGCTTTGCCGCCATCATCATGTCCTCGTTGCTGAGTATCGGCGCATCGAAACCGCCTGCCGCCAGATATGCCTCCCGCCGATATGCCGCGCAGACATTGGAAAAGAAATATGATTTGACACCATAGCGGGGAATATCTGCCCCCCGCCAGGTGCGCGGCTGATCCGGGTAATTGAATTGCCGAATCAGTCTTTCGTATTCAGGGGCATCTGGGCGGGCGATCTGCTTGCCGTAGACTGCCGCAATATCCGGGGAAGAGAAAGCATACAGCAGTTTCTCGATGCAGTACTGATCCGTCGGCATGGCATCTTGGGTAATGAACAGCACATAGTCCCCTGTGCTTTGATGCAGAGCGAAATCCCGTGTGCCACCGTGGTCGAAGCTGTCACGGGGTATTTGAAGCAGACAAATACGATCACCATAAGAGGCGACGATGGATACGGTACAATCCGTCGAGCCGGAGTCGATCACAAGGATTTCCGCTTCCACCGTCTGGGACAACAGCATATCCAGTTGCTTCGATATCCAGCGTTCCGCGTTGAGCGTTGGGATGATTACGCTTACCTTCATAGTTCGATTTCTCCATGCAGAAACGCCTGGTAACGGTCACAGATTGGGTCGCTTTCCCCGAAGACGATCTGCCGCCCCTGATGGAGCCAGAGCACCTTGTTGCACAGCTCCCGTACCTGGTCCAGAGAATGAGAAACCAAGATCGTCGTGGTGCCGCCGCGAAGGATCTCCCGCATTTTTCCCGCGCTCTTTTCCGCGAAGGCACCGTCACCGACAGACAACACCTCGTCCAGAATCAGAATATCCGGCTTTACAAGGCTTGCGATGGCGAAGGCCAGGCGGCTCTGCATGCCGGTGGAAAGCTGCTTGAAGGAGCGATCTTCAAACGCGCGCAGTTCGGCAAAGTCGATGATCTCCTCATATTTTTCATCCATAAATTCACGGGTATAGCCCAGCATGGCGCCGCGCAGGTAGGCGTTGCGGCGAATACTGAGATCGGGATCGAAGCCGCTGGCAAGCTCCAGTAGGGCGGAGATGGTTCCACTTGTTATAATGACACCCGCGCTCGGTTTCATAATGCCAGAGACAGCCTTGAGCAGAGTCGATTTTCCCGCGCCGTTGGTCCCGATGATCCCCAGCATTTCGCCCCGTTCGAGCGAAAAGCAGATATCACGGTCGGCCCAGAATTCCTCCACGCGGTAGGTGCCTTTGATCTTCCGCATGATGGTTTCTTTCAGGCCGATGTTTCGGAAATCTCCTACCTTATATCGGATGGAGACATGATCGCATGTTAAAACAGGCATTTTCTCCCCTCCATCAGATATAATACAAAAACTCCGTGCCGTACTTTTTGTAGATCCAGATGCCCAACAGAAGTACAACCAATGTATCAACGGCTATCAGAGCATGAAATCCGAGGGAGGGAATCGCAGAATCGATAACGACCTTGCGGAAATAACGGATGAAGAGATAGATCGGGTTAAGCAGAAATGCGTTTCGGACATGGACAGAGAAGGTGTCGATGGAATAGAAAACCGCCGACAGATAGAGCAGAAGCTGGGTCAGTACGGCCCACAGATACTGCATGTCCCGAAAGAACACATAAAGTGCGGAAAGGAGGAGCCCCACGCCGAAGTTGAACACCAACAGCATGACGATTGGGTAGACAAGCGCGAGGAACTTCCAGGTAAACGGGATGCCGTCCAGCGCGCAGAACAGAAAAAATACGCAGAGCGTAATGGAAAAGTTAATCAGTGTTTGGGTGTTTTTGGACAGCAGGAACAAATATTTGGGGACGTTGACCTTCGTGAAGATCGGCGCGTTGTTTACCAGCGCCATCAATCCTTCGGAGCTTGACTCTGCGAAAAAGCTGAAAACGACAGTACCGCAGAAAAGGTATGTGGTGAAGTGCGGAATCGCGCTGCCAAAGAAGTGACCGAACACGACGCGCATGATCAGCAGCGTCATCAGCGGGTTCAGAACACTCCAGGCCGCGCCAAAAAAGCTGCCCTTATACTTTCGGTCAAAGTCTCGCTTGACCAGTTCCCCCAAAAGGAAGCGGTGTTTTTTCAGTGTTTGAAGCATAAGTCTTTTCCGTTTCTTTTCCTTATTCCGAAAACAATATAATCACTTTGACGATGCGGTGCCACTCTGTCCCCGTGTTTGGCAAAAGCATGTAACAAGCATCCACTTATTTCTGCCTCATGATAACACTCATTGCGCAGTGGTGGCAAGTGTTTTCCGCAGCGGCCCCATTTCAACGGTCCTGCGCAGGTCATATTAGGCTGGTTTTTTAAATTGCCGCCCTTTTAATGACCGATTACAACGCATCTGTCTATTGAGCCAACAAGCCTGTTGCTGGAGGAAAAAAGCATGAAATGTTGCCGGAGGAAAAAAGCATGAAAAAAGGTAGATTGAAGGTTTCATACCTGTTATAATAGGTAAAAGTATATATTTGATGTTTTGGGGTGTGTAGTGCAAGGAATAACAGAATAACCCACTTTTATTCTGTACATATGGGAAATGCAATGATCGAGGTCAATGATGTGACTATGTGCAACCGGGTAGTCTGGCTGGAGCATAGGCATATGAAGATGATTGGTAAAACGAAAACGATTTGTGTTGTTTACGAAAGCAGTTGAGGAGAAAGAACATGAAGGGAATTGTATTGGCTGGGGGATCCGGCACACGTCTGTATCCGCTGACCATGGTGACGTCGAAGCAGCTTCTTCCTGTCTATGATAAGCCAATGGTTTATTATCCGATATCCGTGCTGATGTTGGCGGGAATCCGGGATATACTGCTCATCTCCACCCCGCAGGATCTTCCCAACTTTGAACGTCTGCTCGGTGACGGAAGACAGTTCGGCATAAGGCTCAGCTACATTGACCAGCCATCCCCGGATGGACTGGCACAGGCGTTCCTGCTGGGCGAAGCGTTCATTGGGAAGAGCCCCTGTGCCTTGGTGTTGGGTGACAATTTATTCTACGGTAATGGGCTTGGAAAGATGGTTCGCACCGCAGTTGAGAACGCTGAATCCGGTCGAGCTACGATTTTTGGCTACTATGTTAATGACCCAGAACGATTCGGGGTTGTGGAATTTGATGAAAATGGAAAAGTGATCTCCGTGGAGGAGAAGCCAAAGAGTCCTAAGTCAAACTATTGCATTACGGGTCTTTATTTCTATCCGGAAGGTGTCAGTGAGCTGGCAAAGCAGGTAAAACCATCAGCTCGCGGCGAACTGGAGATCACTACGCTGAATGAGCTGTACTTAAACCGGAGCCTGCTGGATGTGCAGCTTATGAGTCGGGGTTTTGCATGGCTGGATACTGGGACGCTGGACAGCTTAGTGGAGGCGGCGGATTTTGTACGCACCATTGAGACGCGGCAAAGTTCCCAGATCGCGGCTCTGGAAGAGATTGCCTACCAAAAAGGGTGGATTTCTAAAGATATGTTGGTTCAATCTGCTGATCGATATGGAAAGTCTCTCTATGGCCAGCATCTTCGGAATGTGGCAGAAGGAAAGCTGAGGTATTGAGATGACATCTGGTAATTTTTCTTTCACTGAGACCGGGATCAAGAACGTCTACATCATCGATGTGAAGACCTATGGCGACCAGCGAGGTTATTTCATAGAGACCTATAAAAAAAGCGATTTCGACGCCGCAGGGCTACGATATGATTTCGTGCAGGACAACCAGTCCTCATCCCGGAAGGGCGTACTGCGGGGACTGCATTTTCAGAAGACGTTCCCTCAGGCGAAGCTGGTCCGGGTCCTGTCGGGCGAGGTGTTCGATGTGGCAGTGGATCTGCGGAAGGGCAGTGAAACCTATGGAAAATGGACCAGTGTGCTGCTCAGCGGAGAAAACAGACGTCAGTTCATGATTCCCCGTGGTTTCGCGCATGGATTTTTGGTGGTCAGTGACTACGCGGAGTTCGCCTATAAATGCGATGAACTGTACCACCCGGAGGATGAGGGCGGCATTCTCTGGAATGATCCTGACATGGCCATCGACTGGCCGGATACGGGCGAGATCATCCTCAGCGAGAAGGACAAGAATAATCCCACACTGGCGGAGTGCCGGGTAGAATTTGAGGTGTAGTGATGACGGTACTTGTCACCGGCGGCGCCGGTTTTATCGGATCCAATTTCATCTTTTTTATGCTGAGCGCCCATCCAGAGGAACGGATCGTCTGCCTGGACAAGCTGACCTATGCTGGCAACCTGTCCACGCTGAAAAACGTGATGGATCTTCCGAATTTCCGCTTTGTCAAGGGCGACATCTGCTGCCGGGAGGAAGTATACAAACTCTTTGAGGAAGAGCATCCCGATATGGTGGTTAATTTCGCCGCTGAGAGCCATGTGGACCGCTCCATTGAGGCCCCGGGGATCTTCCTCCAGACCAATATCATGGGTACTGCTATTTTGATGGACGCCTGTCGGAAGTACGGCATTCAGCGCTATCATCAGGTGTCCACTGACGAGGTCTATGGAGATCTGCCCCTGGACCGGCCTGACCTCTTCTTCACCGAGGAGTCGCCTATCCACACCAACTCCCCCTATTCCAGTTCCAAGGCTGGGGCTGACATGCTGGCGCTGGCGTACCACCGTACCTACGGCTTGCCCGTGACCATATCCCGCTGCTCCAACAACTACGGGCCATATCATTTCCCGGAGAAGTTGATTCCCCTGATGATTGTAAATGCCCTGAACGACAAGCCCCTGCCAGTGTACGGTGAGGGGCTCAATGTGCGTGACTGGCTCTATGTGGAGGATCACTGCAAGGCCATCGACCTAATCATCCGAAAAGGACGGGTCGGCGAGGTCTACAATGTGGGGGGGCACAATGAGAAGCGCAACATTGACATTGTAAAGCTGATCTGCCAGGAGCTTGGCAAACCGGAAAGCCTGATCACCTTTGTGGCGGACCGGAAAGGGCATGACATGCGCTATGCCATCGACCCCACCAAGATCCATGAGGAACTGGGGTGGCTGCCGAAGACCGGATTTGAAGACGGCATCAAAAAAACGATCCAGTGGTATCTGAATAACCGAAGTTGGTGGGAAGAGATCATCAGTGGGGAGTATCAGAACTACTATGAGCAAATGTATGGGAACCGATAAGCCCCTGATCGCCATTTTGATGGCAGTCTATGAGCCGAAGATGGACTGGCTCCGAGAACAGCTTGAAAGCCTGAACAATCAGACCTATTCAAATCTGCGGATGTATGTCCGGGATGACTGCTCCCAGACCGTATCATATGAAGAGATCCGAGACCTTTTGGGACAATGTATCACAGCATTCCCTTATACCATCGAACGGAACGAGGAAAACCTGGGCTCTAACAAGACCTTTGAGCGTCTGACTATGGAAGCGGAGGGAGAATACTTTGCCTATTGCGACCAGGACGATATCTGGCTGCCGGAGAAACTGGAAACGTTGCAGGAGATGATCGAGCGGGAGCAAGCAGCGCTTGTCTGTTCCGATATGTTCATCATAGACGCTGATGGGAAACAGATTGCCGACAGTATGACAAAGATTCGGCGGCATCATGTTTTCCGTACAGGCGAGGGGCTTGCGCCTATGCTGCTGATCACAAATTTCGTGACGGGATGCACTATGTTGCTCCGTTCGGTAATCGCAAAGAGTGCCGTCCCCTTTTGCCCGGATATGGTGCATGACCATTATCTCGCACTGTTTGCCGCTCGGGAGGGGTTGATTCTATCCCTGCCGGAACGTCTGGTCCGCTACCGCGTCCACGCAGGCAACCAAACGGTGCCAGTGGCTGGCGTAACCGATAAGGAGAGCTATTACCACATCCGGATTGAGTCATTAATCCAGCGGCTGATCTGGCTGCTGGAGCACTTCTGCGGGGATGAAAGCCTGTCCGGCGAGATCGCGCTGGCGCTCCAATGGGCGAGGGCGCGGGAACGGTTTTTTTGCGGTAATCGCAGTGACGGGAAAACGGTTTTCCGATACCGCCGCTTTAGCCCGCTGACCAGCTTGTTTGAGCTGCTGATGGTGAACGCACCGGAATGGTTGTTCATGCGGATTATCGAGATGAAGCGAAAGAATTTGATTTGATTGGGAGAAAAACCATGAAAATCCTTGTCACGGGGGTTGGCGGGCAAATCGGCACTGCTGTATGCAAAGAGCTGACACGACGGGGGATCGGGTATTGGGGAACGGATCGCCGATCTCTAGATATCACGGACGCGGAGGCCGTCTGCCGGGTGCTGCTCGATTACGCCCCGGACGCTGTGATTCACTGCGCGGCATGGACTGCCGTGGACGCCGCAGAGGACGAGCCGGAAGCGGTGCGCACCGTCAACGCAGAAGCGACGCGGCATATCGCGGAGGCCTGTAGGGACCTCGGCTGTAAAATGATGTACATTTCCACCGACTATGTCTTTCCCGGCACGGGCGACAGGCTTTGGGAAACGGACGACCCGACCGCCCCACTCAACATCTATGGACAGAGCAAGCTTGAGGGCGAACTGGCCGTCCAGGCGCTTTTGGAGAAGTATTTCATCGTGCGGACCTCCTGGGCCATCGGCGAGCATGGGAGCAACTTCGTCAAGACTATGCTGCGCTTGGCCGAGACGCAGCACGAGGTATGCGTGGTGGACGACCAAATCGGCTCACCCACGTTCACGGCGGACCTTGCACCGCTGCTGTGCGATATGATCGTGACGGAGAATTATGGCATCTATCACGCGACGAACGAGGGCTTCTGCTCCTGGGCTGAACTGGCAGAGGCAGTGTTCCGTCTGGCCGGGTTGAATGTCGCCGTACGTCATGTCAGCACGGAGGCATACGGCGCAAAGGCGCTGCGCCCGAAAAACTCCCGCCTGAGTAAGCGTTCCTTGGATGAGGGCAACTTTGAGAGACTGCCGGAGTGGAAGTTATCGCTTGCGCAATATTTGGCTGCATTCTGGACAGAACAAGTTTGGGAGTGACGTAGGAATTGGAAAGCAAGTATTTCGCAAACATAGAAAGGATCCACGAGAACGATTCACACGGGATCATTTTAAGTCAGATTGCGCCCAGCAGTATAGTGCTGGAATGCGGTTGCGCGTCGGGATATATGACCCGGTACATGACGGAAGTGCGCGGCGCGAAGGTCTCGATCGTTGAGCTGAGTCCGTCCGACTATGAAAAGGCCAGAGAGTACGCCGCCGATGGGATCTGCGCCGATCTGGAATCCCGGGAATGGTGGGATTACTATCAAGGACAGAAATTTGACTATATCCTGTTTGCAGACGTTCTGGAGCATCTGCGCAATCCGGAGAGCGTGCTTAACAGGGCTGTTGATCTGTTGAAAGAGGACGGAACCGTCATCGCGTCGATCCCAAACGTTGCCCATGCCGATATCCTGGTCAATCTGCTGAATGGCCGCTGGAATTACACACCCCTGGGACTGCTCGATAACACGCACATTCATTTTTGGGCAGAAAAAAACCTGGACGGCCTGTTCCGACAGGCAGGGCTGACCGTTGTGGAGCAGGACTATACGATTCTTTCGCCGTTTACGACAGAGCAGAAAAGTGAAGAAAATATACCGGGTCTGCTTCCGGCAATTTATACGCTTTGCCATCAGCCTTTTGCGGATGTATATCAGTTCGTCTTCTCTGCGAAAAAGACGGATTATGTCCGTAAAACAGGCATTGTCTGTACGGATCATTATACGGAGCGTCATTCTGCATACTGGATAGAGCCTCCATGCTGTTCAGAATATCTGAAAGCTCAAAATCAGCTGGAAGCACAGCATGAGGAGCGTGAGAAGCTTATCCGGTTCCAAGAGCGGCAGCTTGATCAGCTCACCGAACAAAGCCGGACGCAGGAAGGGATGATCCGGGATCAGCAGGCACGCATCGCGCAGCTCACCGAACAAAGCCAGACTCAGGAGGGGACGATCCGAGATCAGCAGGCGCACATCACGCAGCTCACCGAACAAAACCGGACTCAGGAGGGGACGATCCGAGATCAGCAGGCGCACATCACGCAGCTCACCGAACAAAGCCGGACTCAGGAGGGGACGATCCGAGACCAGCAGGCGCACATCGGACAGCTTGAGGCGCAGAACAGAGATCTTACCGGGGCGGCAGAGACACAGCGGGTACGCATTGCGCAGCTTCAGGAACATAGCCGACAGCTTCAGGAAAGCTTCGACACCATTTCCAACGCGGAATGCTGGAAGATCACGAAACCTGTCAGAACAGTGCTTGACTTTGTGAAGAGCTTTCATGTGAATCCGTATATTCGTCTGTTTATACACTCACTTCGGGTTTACGGAATCGGAGCGACTGCAGAGAAAGCAAAAAGGCATCTGAAACATCGTAAATATGAAAAGGAGCTTGCAAAATACCCAACGGAAGAGCCGGCCGCCATCGCGGAGTTCCGTAGTGTTGAGGAACTCATGCAGGCTTGCATCGACAATCGGTACACAGTCTATGCAAAAGAGAACCTAGAGCGCTGCGCCCGCCCTGACCAGGAGCGTGTTCTGCTCATCAGCCATGAACTGGATCTGACCGGCGCCCCGATCGTTCTTTCCCATTTGGCAGAATGGCTCACTGAAAAGAAATTGAATCCGGTTGTGGTTGCAAGACATGACGGTCCTCTTAGAAAAATGTTCACTGATAGGGGGATTCCGGTAATCGTAAACGAGTCTGTCTTTCAGTCTGATTTCGTGAGGAAATGCGCGCCCCTTTTTTCATTGGTCGCAGTAAACACCATAGTCGGCGCGCCTGTCATTACCCAGTTGAGCGGGACAGATATCCCTGTACTGTGGTGGATTCATGAGGCCAGAGTGTCCTACCATCCGGGTTCGCTCGGATCTATGCCGGAACAAGTGAAAGAAAATGTACATATTTACTGTATCAGTGATCATGCAGAAAAAATTCTGCATGAATATCGTCCCGGGTATTGTGCCTGGCAGCTGCTGTACTTTATACCAGACTACGCGAATATGCCGGTGAGTGCTGCCTGCCCAATTCCGATCGACGGTACAAAAACGGTATTTGTGTGTGTCGGCGCTCTGGAGGAGCGAAAAGGTCAGGATATCCTTGTAGCGGCAATCCGCCGCCTGACAAATGAGGAACGGAGCCGCAGCCTGTTTGTGTTTGTCGGTAGAAAATACTACTTACCGATTTTTCATGTGATAGAGAGCACGCTTCGCGATTATCCAGACAGTATTCGCTATATTCCACAACTTGCGCACGAAGAGGTAATAGCTTTGTATCAAAAGATGGACTGCCTTATATGTCCGTCGAAAGATGATCCAATGCCCACCACTGTGGCGGAAGCAATGTCTCTGTCCAGGCTGATTATTTGTTCTGAAAACACCGGGACTGCCGAACTGCTAAAAAAGACAGGCGGCGGTATCATCTACCGGAACGATGATCCGGCAGAATTGGCGGACTGCCTGGCAAGGGTTATTAAGGGCCGGGATGACTTCAATGAAATGCGCACGAGCGCACGGCGAGCTTACGAAGACAACTTTACAAAAGAAATGTTCGATACTCATATCGGACGCATTTACAGTGGCCTCACGACAAAGGCGCCACTTTCGGTGGACGTGACCGTCAGCGTTATTATCCCCACGTTCAACGGGGGAAAGGATCTTCCAGCCTTGCTGGAGTTGCTTTCAAAGCAGGCTGATGTCAGGGAAATCGAGATCATCGTTGTCGACTCGGGAAGCACGGATGACACCCTGGCGATTGCGGCGTATTTCGGAGCAAAAATCATTCAAATCACACAGGATGAATTCTCGCATTCATTTGCCAGAAACCTCGGTGCAAAGCATGCGTCTGGAGAGTATCTGCTGTTTATGACTCAGGACGCAAAACCCGGCAGTGAGCATTGGGTTCGGGATATGGCGCAGCCCATTCTCAGGGACATCGCCGTTGCTGTATCATGCAAAGAAGAGCCAAGAGACGACTGTGACCTTCTGGGGCGTTTTTCACTTTGGATTCATTCCAGATATATGGGGATACTCGAACAAGACCGTGTTCTCAGTATGCCTGCAAGCAATGAATATGACGCCATGCGCAGAAACAGCCAGTTGGATGATGTAGCCTGTATGATCCGCCGGGATGTGTTCAGCCAATTTGAATACAGAGGGAGCTTCGCGGAAGATCTGGATCTCGGCCTGCGCTTGATTAGAAAGGGGTATCGACTTTCACTCCTTGGTAGCTCTCCCGTTATCCACTCGCACAACAGGCCGGCCTTTTACTACTTGAAGCGCTGCCTTATGGATATTACGACATTGAAAGAGCTTTTTTCTGACCTCCCTGTCGAGAAGCTTACCGAAGATACTGCAACAAATCGAATCATTGGAATGACTGCGGCCATTTGGCACTATGTAAAAGAGCTGACAGAGACGCAGAACATACCCACTGAGAGAAGAAGCTTTTTCGCGTGGTCCACCCGATTCTTCGACGCTGAGAAGCAGAAGCTGCGGGTTTTGAGCTATGAGGACTTTGCACCGATAATCATTCAGAAGCCATCGTTCTGTGACGGACGTTTTTACGATTTCGTACAGGCTCTGTATTTCCAGGCGTCAAAATCGTTCCGTGTGAATACTGATTGGCTGGATATGCGCAGAAACAGCATTTTGAAAGATCTGGAGGACTATCTTGCATACACAGGTGAGTCCTTTACAAAAGAAACAACAGAAAATATCGCAGAGCTGTTTGTCAAGCATTGCGGTCAAGCCACTGGGGAAACACTGGCATACTATACACAGACTCACGGACAGGAGGCGTCCTTCCTGAATGATTGGGTGCTTGAGTTGAGACGCGGCGTTTAATATCGTTGAAGCCATCGTATATAACGGAAGATTTTTCTTTGAAAAGCAAATAGGAGAGCTATATGCAAATAGAATTGAATTTTCACTATATAGGGTTCTTTTTGATCTGTTCACTGGCTGTCTTCGGTGTATATTACCGATGGAGATGTGTCCAATCTCATATAAATATGCCTGAAGAACGGCAGGATGTTCGTATGATCTGCTTCTTTTTGCTTATTGGGCTGGCGGTATTTCTCTCTCCCTGCATTCTATACGGGATGAAAATCTCCTACACCAAATTAAATTATATAACCCCGCCATTCTCCTATCTTGGTGTGAAAACAGCGGGGCCAGAATTAAGTGATGTAGCTGATCAGAATCTTCCGCACCTTTGGAAGGCATTTATACAGCATGAGTTCACGCTTTGGAACAAGGACGTTGCTTTTGGGACGCAGACAGATTTGTTTTTTGTTTTGAATCCTTTAAACTGGGTCTTTCTCTTGGGAATGGAGCTCGGACAGCTTTTGAAGACGATCCTCGAGTATACAATTGCTTTCCTTGGACTCTTTTTATTTCTCAGAAGATGCCGTTTATGTAGAACCAGTGCGTTTATAGGAGCCATTTCTTATTGCTTTTGCTCTGTTATGGTTATGTGGAACGGCTGGCCCCATTCCGATGTAATGGCTTTTGGACCGTGGCTTTTCTACTTTGCGGAATCTATGATTTTGGAATACCATGATAAAAGTCACATAGGGATCGGGAACTGCATTGGATTTACCATGATCCTCTATCTCATGCTTATCAGTGGAATGCCAACATATGTGCCGTTCTTTATTTATTCCGGGTTCGCATATTTTCTGTTGAGATCAGTCCAGTTATTCGATCTGCGAACCGAAATGCGAAAAATTCTGGCGCTTCTGTTCGTGCTGATCATCTGCAGTATGATTGCCGGTCTGATGAGCTTTGCCTATACGGGCGCCGTGCTTTTTCGCACACAAGCGTACCAGGAGGAGCGAATGTCCTTCTCGTTCGCAACATTGGCAATCAGCTATTTTCGTACCCTGTTTTTTCCCTATTACAGAGAAGGTCTGACAATACATCCTAACGAATGTACAATGTATGTTGGCCCCCTGATTGCTTTTTGTATTCCTGCTCTTATTGCAAGATCGTCCGAAGAAAAGAAGCAGCGAAACAGCATGGTTTTCTGGGCGTGTGTTGTGTTTCTTTCGTTTCTGCTGATTTTTGTGAGAAACACAGGCTGTTTTTACCAGTATATTCCCGGCCTGAATTCTTCTAATAAATTCAGGGCAATCGCGCTTTTCTGCTTCTCAGCCAGTCTTCTCTCCGCATATATCGTGGAAGCCTTCACAAATATCCATGAGAAGCGAAAGCAATGGACTGCCGCCACGCTTGTGGTTCTCACGCCGGTCATGCTTCTGCTGGTATACGGTTATACAGCAGATCTGAAAATATACTATTTGCTTTTTTCAGTCGTTTCAATTTTACTTCTCCTGGTGATCTTCCTCAAGCAGAAAACCTGGCTCTATGCACTCTGTCTGGTCTGCACTGTGTGCATGTCAGTATTTGCTCAGAAATATACGCCCATGATTGATCAAAATGCCGAAATCATTCCACCCGAGACGGAATCGATTTTGTACCTGGAGAATCATCTAAAGGGCGGAGAAAGAATACTCTCCCTTGGCACCTGGAATTTTTTCCCGCACAGCAATACCTATTATGATATAGAGCAGCTTTGCGCACATTCTTTTGTCAACACAAATCAGGATATGCGAAACTATTTAACAGCGATTGATCCGACCGCTTATTCAAAAAGCCCTACATTCACGTTCATAAATACACTCGAGAATCCGAATCTGCTTTCCTACGCTTCTGTAAGGTATCTTCTGTCAAATAATTCTGATTTAGCGACCTTGGATGACCTGATTCAACAGTTTGATACAAAGCGTATTCCTTATGGCTACAATGGCGAAAAAACGCTGGAACAGCATTTCATCTCGCAAGCAGGAACAATGAGCGGCGTGAAAATACTCCTGTCGACTTATCGCCGCGAACTGTCTGCGGACGACATACTGAATCTCAGCTTAATCCGCGTTTCTGATGGAGAGATCGTCACCGATACAATGGTCAACCTCAGCACCGTTCAAGATAATACAATTCATTCAATAAAATGGGACAATATGGTTCCCTGTTCCGAGGGCGAAGAATATATCATCCGGCTTTCTTCCAATCACGTGTTTGTTGATCCACTCGCATTCTGGGTAACGGAGACCAGCATTTATGACGGGGATTTGTATGTGGACGGTATAGCTGGTACTGGTGACGTCTGCTTGCTCCCAGAATATTCAAGCGAAAAAAAGTTCTTCTCGGATGGAGAGACAATTGAAGAAGTTGAAAACTACGCACCCCGTGCATATTTTGCCAATTCAATACGTCATCTGGACTCCTATGACGCAATTCTGGAAGAAATGAAAGCGCAGTTCTATCCGAATACCGCCATCATTACAGATAATGACTGGAGCAAACTCAATCTGGACTTGAGCGAGACAGAGCAACAAGTTTCTATTCAGAATTATAGCTTTAAAAACGACCACGTCAATATGGATCTGAATACTGATGCAGGCGGTATGGTCGTGATCACGGATTATTATGATCCCGAGTGGCGGGTATTTGTAAACGGGAAAAAATCCGAGGTTATAAAAACAAATTACTTGTTCATGGGGGTGCCGATCCCGGAAGCAGGAGAGTATCATATCGAATTTCGATATGTCCCCCAATCGCTCTATTTATTTTTTGCCGTTAGTGCTGTGGGTTTCGCACTGTTTGCTGTAATGATCATTTTCAGGAAGGCCTTGGAAAAACTGATAGATAGAAAGATTGGAACAACAAAATGAAACTAATTATTCAAATCCCCTGCTTCAATGAGGAAGCGACATTGGGAATTACATTCAACGATTTGCCCAGGCATATCGAAGGGATCGATGAAATCGAATACCTTATTATCAATGACGGCAGCAGCGATAGAACTGTGGAGGTAGCGCGCGCGCTAGGCTTCCATCATGTTGTCAGTTTCAAGCAAAACAAGGGTCTCGCATATGGTTTCATGGCCGGCCTTGACGCATGCCTGCACCTGGGAGCAGATATTATTGTCAACACAGACGCAGACAACCAGTATTGCGGCGCAGACATAGAAAAACTTGTGCGGCCCATCTTGGATAATAAGGCGGATATTGTCATCGGCGAACGCCCCATTGATCAAACTGAGCACTTTTCATGGAAAAAGAAAATGTTCCAGCATCTTGGCAGCAGGGTGGTGCGTGTCGCCAGCGGGACCAACATCCCGGATGCGCCCAGCGGCTTTCGCGCCTATTCCCGTGAAGCCGCTCTGCGTATAAACGTGATAAACGAGTATACATACACACTAGAAACCATAATCCAAGCCGGCCATGACAAGATCGCCATAACCTCGGTTCCTATCCGTACAAACGCAGAACTCCGCCCATCGCGACTGTTTCCCAGCATGTGGCGCTACATGAAGCGCTCGTCCACAGTAATTATCCGGTCTTTCATAACGTACAGGCCTCTGCGTTTCTTTATGATTTTTGGCGGATTGCTGTTCCTGTTTGGCTTCCTTCTTGGGGTTCGGTATTTGGTATATATGTTTGCCGGAGACAGTGCCGGACATGTTCAGTCTCTGATTTTGGCTGCAATTCTAATCCTTATGGGTGTCCAGTCAATTGTCGCTGGTCTGCTCTCGGATATCATCGCTGCAAATCGTAAGTTGTTAGAAGATGTACAATATCGCGTCAGAAAGATGGAAACCAGCGAAAAGATAGGAAACGATTGTAATAATCCAGAATAGCGCTATGTCACCAGGGAGAAATAATATGATATGGCCCGACGTCAAAACAATAAGGCAAAAGCTTATCAACAGGGAAACCATCCTATATGGAATTGTCGGTGTTGGTACATCAATTTTGAATGTTGTGTTGTTCCATATACTGGTAAAAAGTGGAATTGAATACAAAATTTCCAATATAATCACGTTGATCGTCGTAAAAGTAACCGCATATGTCTGTAATAAAAACATCGTGTTCCGCAGTCATGCAGATTCGTTTGCAGGATTGGTGAAAGAGATAGGACGTTTTATAATCGCGCGTGGAGCTACAATGCTGATTGACTATTATGGCCTGATTATTCTAGTTGAGTATATACATGTACCAAAGCTCCTGGGGAAGTGTTTTGTAACCGTTCTTGTTATTGTGCTAAACTATGTGATTGGAAAAAAACATGTATTTAAGGATGCAAGAAGATATTAAGGTTGCTTACTGCGTTGTAAACCGGGACGAAAAACAAGTGGTGGAATTGATAAGTGGCGCTGTATAAGAGTTTGAAGGTTCTGTTGAAACAGCTCTTCTGAGGGATGTCGGTAAGGACATCGAGCAAATGAATAAAGAAGAGCCAACCGCTATGTTGTAAGAAGAGTTGTGGATTAGAATTGAATCATTTGAGAAGAGCCAGTTTTTATGACAAAGAGGTTTGCAAAATGACTATTGCAGTTGCCGGCGTGGGATATGTCGGCCTTTCCCTTGCGGTTCTGCTGGCGCAGAACAACAAGGTCTACGCAACCTGCCGCACACAGGCGAAGGTTGATCTGATCAACAATAAAAAATCGCCCATCCGGGACGAGTATATTGAAAGGTATCTGGTCGAAAAGAATCTGGATCTGACCGCAACCCTGGACGAGGAGCTCGCCTACGGCAGTGCTGAATACGTGGTGATTGCGACGCCGACGAACTACGACAGCCGGCATAATTATTTCGATACCTCCACTGTGGAGGACGTCATTGAAAAGGTGCTCCGAATTAATCCCGGGGCGATCATGGTGATCAAGTCTACGATCCCGGTGGGCTATACGGCATTGGTAAGCGAGAAGTATCACTGCGACAACATCCTGTTTTCCCCGGAGTTTCTGAGGGAATCCAAGGCACTGTACGACAATCTGTTTCCCTCGCGCATCATCGTGGGCGTGGATTCGTCGGATGAAAGGCTTCTTGCGGCTGCGCACAAGTTTACAGAAATGTTGGTTGCCGGGGCGGAAAAAAAGGATGCCCCGATCCTATATATGAATTGTTCTGAGGCCGAGGCTGTAAAGTTGTTTGCGAATACTTACCTCGCCCTGCGGGTGAGCTTCTTTAACGAACTGGATACCTATGCAGAGAAAAAAGGCTTGAACACCAAGAACATTATCGACGGCGTCTGTCTCGACCCGCGGATCGGCTCTCACTACAACAACCCATCCTTCGGCTATGGCGGCTACTGCCTACCGAAGGATACAAAGCAGCTTCTGGCGAACTTCGACGCCGTGCCGCAGAATATGATCTCCGCTGTGGTGGAGAGCAACCAGACACGGAAGGATTATGTTGCGGACCGCGTGCTGGAGCTGGCGGGGGGCTACTCCTATTACGGCGAGAACCGGGAATACGATCCTGCGCGGGAAAAGCCGGTCACGGTGGGCGTGTACCGGCTGACGATGAAGAGCAATTCCGACAACTTCCGCCAGAGCGCCATCCAAGGCGTAATGAAGCGGATCAAGGCGAAGGGCGCAACTGTTATTATCTATGAGCCGACGCTGAAAGACGGAGATACGTTTTTCGGCTCCCTGGTGGTCAACGATCTGGACAAGTTTAAACAGCAAAGCCAGTGTATCCTTGCAAACCGGTATGACACATGCCTGGATGATGTCAAAGAGAAAGTATACACCAGGGACCTGTTCAGAAGGGATTGAAGATGAAGCTGAATATCAACAGGATTATTAGCAGATTAGAAAAAGTCACTTGGTTAACTATTCTCTCTGGACGAATAAAGCAATCATAAAACCTCATGTCGGCGTGAAGTTTCGCATCATCTGATGCGGTATGCTGATCAGAATAATCTGGAAATCGCACTTGACAACGTTGATCCTCTTATCTATGCTTTGAACGTGAACTACCATTTCTGTGGGAATCATCGACAAAACATCTATCTCTAGGATACAATTATCCTTGACAAATCGCTTTCCACGATGAACTATTAGAGAACGAGAAATGGCATGCATATTACTGCTCGGAGAAAAACAGAATTTGCCCTCAAACGCGCATTCGACATGACGGTCGCCGCACTTGGGCTCGCGGTGCTCATCCCGCTGCTGCTAGGCATTTCCGCCGCCATCCGCTGCACGAGCCCCGGACCTGTCCTCTATCGTCAGCGACGTATCGGCAGAAACGGGAATCCCTTCACCATGCTCAAATTCCGCAGCATGGAGAACGGCGCAGAGGAGTCGTCTTCTTGGACGGTAAGAAACGACCCCCGCAGGACGGACGTAGGCGTTTGGCTGAGAAGATACAGCCTCGACGAGCTGCCGCAGTTGATCAACGTCCTTTTTGGCTCCATGAGCCTTGTAGGGCCAAGGCCGGAGCAGCCGTCCTTTGACGAAGCCTTTCAAAAGACGATCCCGAACTACACCGATAGGCATAGGATGCGTCCGGGTATTACCGGCTGGGCGCAAGTGAACGGCCTGCGCGGTGACACGAGCATAGAAGACCGCCTCACACATGATCTTTGGTACATAAAAAACTGGACGCTTTGGCTGGACCTCCGCATTCTTTTAAAGACACTCTGCGGAGGGATGATTAACCGTCAGGAGTTCCCGGATTGCTAGGAGAGAGGCTAAAGATATGGTGCCTCGACAGAGCCTTTAATTGACGTATATCTGGAGGGAGATGCTACTCCAGGGCGCAGTTTTCTTCGCCGCTGGTCGTGAGTTCTTTTTCTATCTCGTCCAGGATGAATTACATCGAAAGCGGCCTAGTCTTGAGTACTTTCTTAACTTAATTCAGATCGTTTCTACAGCACGGTTTGCTAATCGTTTGCTTCTTCTCACGTACGGATTTTGAAAAATGATTATGTTTTCAGACTTATGGCAAAGCTGTTTTGAGAAAGGTAGGTAACAAAATGGCGATACCTACAAATATTCATACGCTGCTCTCCGGCAATGTGGTGGAGTGGGCACGAATCGAATTCAAAACGACCTGGGACCCGGAGACGTCGCTCAAAACGATCACGGCCTTTGCCAACGACATCGACAACTGGGGCGGCGGCTATATCGTAATCGGTGTGGCGGAGCAGAACGGGCGTCCGGTGAAACCCTATTCCGGAGTACCGCTGGAGTCCATCGACGCATGGCAGAAGGATATCTATGAGAAGTGCAAACTCATTCGCCCTGCGTATACGCCAATCATCGGGAAGGACGATCTGAACGGGCAAGCGTTCCTAATCATCTGGTGCCCCGGCGGAGATTCGCGCCCGTATTCGTCGCCAAAAGCAATGGCGAAGGAGAACAAGGAGCGGTATCACTATATTCGCAAGGGCTCCGTGACTGCGATCCCCAACGATGATGAGCAGAAGGATCTGTTCGCGCTGGCCAATCGGACACCTTTTGATGACCGCGTGAACCACGAGGCAGAGATCTCCGACATCAACTACACGCTGGTCAAGTCCTATCTGAAAGAGATTGGCAGTTCTCTTTATGATTCTGCAGATGCGATGGACTTTACCGAGTTGTGTGGCAGCATGAATCTGATCAGCGTTCTGCCGGAGTATGTGAAACCGAAAAATGTCGCTCTGATGTTCTTCAATCCGGAGCCGGAGAAGTTCTTCCCGTATGCACAGATCGACGTGGTACAGTTCCCTGAGGGTGATGCCGGCGATAAGATCATTGAGCAGACCTTTACCGGTCCGCTGCATGAGCAGCTCCGCGCGGCGCTGCGTTATATCCGCAATGTGATCATCACGGAGCAGGTGGTGAAGGTCCCCGGCAGAGCCGAGGCCGACCGCTTCTTTAACTATCCCTATGAGGCCATCGAAGAGGCGTTGTCCAACGCGGTCTATCACAAGGCTTACGATGAGCGTGAGCCCATAGAAGTCCGCGTGGAAAAAGGCATGATCGAGATCATCAGCCATCCGGGGCCGGATCGCTCCGTCACGCTGGAGGGTCTGCGCACATTCAAGGTGCGCAGCCGCCGTTACCGCAACCGGCGCATCGGTGAGTTCCTGAAAGAGCTGCACTTGACTGAAGGGCGAAACACTGGTTTCAAGAAGATCTTGGACGCCCTGAAAAAGAACGGCTCGCCACTCCCGGAGTTCGAAACTGACGATGCGCACGACTATTTCATCACGCGGCTGTTCGTACGGGAAGGGTTCTACGATTATCAAGGCACCAGCGGCAGTGAAAATGTCGTAGATAATGTCGCAGATAATGTCGCAGATGTTTTCCCTGATGCAGTCAATGCACTGCTTAAAAAATATTCCCTGAAAAAACGTGAAACAGCAAATAAAATCATCTCTTCACTTATGGGAGATCAGCAAATCACGATTTCACAGATGGCCATAAGCGCCGGCACAACCGAGCGGACCGTTCAACGGTATTTGCGGGAGTTTCAAGCTGCTGGTGTACTGAAACGTGAAGGAAGCGATATCAGCGGCACTTGGGTTCTGCAATAGCGATTATGGGGCAGCCATAGTGATGCTGCCCCATAAGGAATTCTATTTTCAGTTGTAAATGAAATCTTGTAAGACTATTTCCCCTACCCGTTCCCGGATACTGTTCATGCGCCGCACCCACTCCATTTGATTCTCGGCTTTGAGCTGCTCAGTTACACCCTCGCGGGCGGTGTACTGCTTCATCAGAAGAACAAACATCTCGTTGGCAGATCGGTCGATCTCTTCCAGGTGGGCGTTCAGCTTTCCACTTAGGAGCATCCCGGTGTAAATGCCGTCGTGGTTTTTTCTCAAATAGTCTCTTCGTTTCATACCCCACACGCCGATCTTCGGGCTCTCCGGTGGAACGAGGTCGGGAAGAAGATAGTCTCCCTCTCGATGATATGTAGTATTCATCATGATACAATCACTCCAATCATATGGTAAATGAAAAATGATTTTGACCCATAATTTGACCCATGACAGGCTGGACAGGCGAAAACAGAATGGACAGATTGTTCAGGTTTTCCTGGATTTCAATACAACAATAGTATTTAATGGACATAAAATGTTAGAATATACTCGAAATATGCCTTTCGAGTCTTGTATCGTCCACCATGAGAATCCCTTGGAATTGCAATGATTCCAAGGGATTTTTCATCTCATAAGCCCCTGTTTATCCATATTTTTATCCATATAGGACAGGTCCCTGTTTACAGTCAGACGAAAAAGAAAAAGACCGGCGATCCCGCCTCAAAACGAGGCGGGATCAGGAAGCGTTATCTTCTCCGGGGTTGATACCACGAATGAAGCGTTCGATATGCTCGGCGCTGTTTTTCTTCATCCTCTCTGAACTATGTCCGTACTTTTCAAGGGTGAAGCCAGGTGTGGCATGGCCTAGATTCTCCTGTAGCGTTTTAACATCGTCGCCGCTTTCCAGTGCAATCATCGCGTATGTATGGCGCAAATCATGGATTCGAGTTTCCCCGAAACCGAGGCTCTTGACGATTCGCTTGAAACAGTCGTAAACTGTTCGATAAGAAAGACGATCCCCGATTTCATTTCGGAAAACTAGATCGTATCGCCGAGTGTCCTTGTCATTCTGAGAATAAAGAGTGACTTCTTTCATCCACAGGCTGCCAGCATTGCTCTCTAAGGCGGCGAGATGTTGATTTTGCTGTTTGAAGAAGGAAACGACGCTTTGCGGAAGAGTGATACTGCGTGTCTTTCCGTTCTTCGTCGGCGACATGTAGTATCCGCCGCCTTTTTCCTGTGCTTTTCTGAGCTGCTGCTTTACGGTCAGAATCCCGGCTTTGAAATCTACGCAGTCCCATGTCAGGCCGAGTAATTCAGACTCTCGCAGGCCGGTAAAAAGGGCAATTTTGTAGTAGAACTCATGAGCATGGCCTTCAATCGCGTTCAGCAGCGCCGCAACCTGATCCTCATTCAGTGGCTTGATGTCTGGAGGCTTTGCCTTGGGAAGCTTACATGCACTTGACGGGTTGAAACTGACGTGCCTTTCCAGAACGGCCTGTTCCAGCATTTTGTGGAAGACGCCGTGGATGTCCTTGACACTTTTCGGCATAAGGGGCTTGCGATCTTTATCTTTCGGATTCAGAAGGTCATTATAGACAGATTGGATTGCTGACGTTGTCAGTTTGTCCAATCTGATCAAACCGAGAGCTGGAAGAATATATCGTTCCAAGGCTCGCTTGTAGTTATAAGCAGTCGAGGGACGAACATCGATTTGATAGTCCCGGAGCCATATCGCAGACCACTCTTCGACGGTCATTTTACTGGGCACAGAGAAAGACTGCAAATCGATTTTAGCAGTAATTTCGCGAAGTTTTTTGGCGACTTCAGCCTTTGTTTTGCCGTTGACGGAGCCCATACGTTGTTTCCCGGTAATGGGGTCATACCCGACCGTGTAGCGTCCTTGCCAATACGAATAGGACTTACCGTTCTTTTGAACAACAATTTCCCTGATTGAGCCGGAGCCGTTTGCTCCACGACCGCTTTTACTACAGCGAGCCATTTTAACCTCCTTTCTTCCACGGCAAGCGTTTTGCAGCCCACTTGCCGCGGAGAATCTTGCGATCAAAATCAGCTTTTCGGCTCAAAGAATGCGCGCAGCGAGTCCTTTGAAACCAAGATTTTACGACCGACACGTACAGCATGAATTCTGCCGCATCTGATATAGTCGTAAATGGTGTTTCTGCTGATACCCAGTATCTGAATCAGATCATCCACCCTGAGGACGAGGGGTATCTGATCATAACTGGTGTAGGCCTTCTGCTCCATGATGAATCACCTCCTCCTATTGAAACGCCTGGGAGTACTTGTGCCGGATTAGCTGGTGGCTGACACAACAATCCACTTTGACTTTTTCCAAATTTATTGTTCAGTTTTCAAGGTGCTCGGTCTTATTATAATTGACGCCATCAGGTCTTACAAAAGACAGAAAGACGGAAAAACAGCGGGCGAAAGAAGGAAATCGAATTATGTCAGTTCTTTATACAGACAGCTTCGGTTATTTGACAAATGAGATTAGTGATTATATCCCTCGAGGTTTTAATTTTGATGACACTTTAGTATCCAGAACAGACTTCGTTTCACACATCCTCTTTTGGGCATACAAAGAAGTCTATGCGGGAAATGCTAAACGAGAATCCTTCGCTGGCCATTCGGGATTGAAAATCGGTGATGATGGCTATGGACGTGAAAGCCGGAAAAACCATAGAGCATTAATCGATACAGTACAAAGGAAAGTGGAGGATGCTCAACGAAATGGAACGCGAGCAGACTACTATGAGGCAGTTTTGAAAAAGGAAAAGCAGGGAAAGGAACCACGGGCTTCCTATCACTATAGCAATCTCGATAAAAACGCTTTTGCCCTATTGAATCCTAAAACGGGGCTTCAACTCTTGCATCTA
>JAEEGL017345164.1_pt1 | contig 25497 bp, 17 predicted proteins | sample 9134231 | NCBI WGS metagenome assembly JAEEGL01 (sample SAMN16246548, study PRJNA631951) | gut metagenome | biome: gut microbiome; feature: rumen; material: fiber-attached | host: Bos | place: Iran: Karaj | collected 2018-10
GGGCTATGAATATTGAACGCCGACGGCGTTCTATGGCTTGGGTTATATCCCGATCCCCCGGTAGTCGCCTGCGGCTCCAACCGGGGGCTATGAATATTGAACGCCGACGGCGTTCTATGGCTTGGGTTATATCCCGATCCTCCGGTAGTCGCCTGCGGCTCCAACCGGGGGCTATTAATGTTGAACGCCGACGGCGTTCATTTACTGGCTGATGTATTTGATGTCTGGCTTTTATCCTCAGATTTAATCCCTGCTGCTCCACAGAATACTTTTTCAAGATTATTCAACTCATCATCTGGTTTGGCATTGTTTCGGACATATTCGCGCAGCAATGGTTCAAGGCAAAGTTTCCATAATTGAACATAATCGAAGGATGCGAGCTTTGCATAATATGCTGCGCCGATTTGATAAGATTTGTTCAGGCCTTTGACCTTCGCTATTTCTTCATTCAGTTTCTTCATTACTTCAATTGCTTTGTCAGTTTTATCATTTAATAAGTCTCTCAGCCATTCGACGTTCTCGTTCGCCATAATCTCTTTAAACACAAACCGCCGTCTAAAGGCAAAATCCATGCAATCGACACTGCGATCGATATCGTTCATCGTGCCGATAATATAGACGTTTTCTGGAATATAGAAACCGTCTTTAAATGGATCATTGTCTTTGATGAGATTCTGATATTGTGTCTTCACTTTAAATTTTATGGTGCCGCCTCGAATCTCATCTGCTTTGACGCGATATCCCGGATCAATTGAAAAGAATAACTCTCCGAATATCTTCGACATGTTGCCGCGATTGATCTCGTCGATGATGAAGATGTATTTATTACTCAGGTCATTAATGGCTTTCTTGCAAAATTCCTTAAACACACCATCTTCCCGCCTAAAGCCGATGGAGCCATTCAGTTCATAAGACCGCAGCCCTTCGACAAAGTCGGTGTAATCATACGACGGATGAAACTGAATGAGTTCGTAGCAGGCCTTTGGTGAAAGGCTTTCTGCTGGTTTTGCATCATCCGTCGCTATGCTTTCTTCTGTATTCTCTTTCTCTGCTTCACTTGCGTTATCTGTGGATGACTGATTCATTGCGTTTGCAACATCAATCGCCAGATGGGTTTTTCCGGTTCCAGGCGCACCATGCAGAATGATGTTGTGGTTGGCTTTGAGTAATTCTCGGATTTCTTCCTGTATGCTCATGTCGTTGTCCTTTGGGATGGAGGTAACGTTAGGTATTATCTCTTTGTCAATATCATCAAGCCTTTTAATGCGTTTATGTATCGGTTTATCGCCTATCAATGGTTTTGCGATCGCTCCCGCTTTTAAACGTTCTCCTCTTTCGCGCTTATTAAAATTTTGCTGCCACAATGCTAACTCATAAAGATTACCTGTGATTCCCTTTTTGGGTGGTTGGGTGAAATCTATATCATCTCTTTGAAGTACTAGCCAGCCATCCTCTACTGTGTAAATATTTTTAAAATCACGATCTGTAAATAGCTCAATAATTATATCAATCTTTTCCAGATTGTTTGAGTCAATTCGGCCAACAGCCATATAACAAAACTCAGGACGTTGTTCTCTGCTCTTTGTAAATTGATGATCATAAATATCTATATAATCAAAAACTCCTTGAAACACATAGCTGCTATTACGAATCTTTGATTTATCTAATTGATTAAGTCGTCCTTTGTGATCAATATACCATGCGTTTGGTTCAATTTGGGTCTGCATGTTTTCTCCGGTATCTAAGGGTCATTTGGGGCAAAACATTTTGGGGTTGCGCATTCGCTTCCCCCCGGGCTGTGATGTTGCGCCCGTTAGGGCGCTGGTTTTGGGGCATACCATTTACCCGGGGTTGCGCTGACCTCACCTACTCCCAGCCGCGCAGCGGCTGTCTCTCTCCCTCTCCCGACGGGCGAGGGAAGGGGAGCAATGCCCGGGCTGTGATGTTGCGCCCATTCCGGGCGCGGGTCTTTTGTTCTCGCTGGTTCCAAGCCATAAGCCATAAGCCATAAGCCATAAGCCATAAGCCATAAGCCATAAGCCATAAGCCATAAGCTCCAAGCTCCAAGCTCCAAGCTCCAAGCTCCAAGCTCGTCCAGCAGAGCCCTTTATTGCTTATAACTTTTCATAATCCTTTGCGGTCAGCCCGGCATTGTTCTTGATGGTCGTATCTGCACCGGCAGCAATCAATACCTTTATGATTTCTTTGGTGATACTGTCATCGGGATATACATCATCAAAGTGATTTGCGGTCATGAACCAGATAAGCGGTGTGTTGCCGTCATTATCCTGTGCGTTGATGTCGGCGCCAGCGGCGAGCAGCAGCCTGGCTTCTTTGGGGTAATTGATATAAAATAAGGGCGTGCGGCCTTTTTTATCTTTCGCGTTGACGTCGTTTCCATTTTTAATCCATCCGCGGATGATTCGGTCGTCGCGATAGCCAAGTCCAATGGCAGCATCCCCGTCGCTCCAGGTGTAATTTCTGTTGAACATATACTTATCAATTTTGGGGGATGGTTTGGATGCTTTTTTCCTGGCCTCTTTGATGTGGTAGCCAAGGTCATCATCTATTTTGTTATAGGGTTTTGGCGTATACAACGCATAAGCCTGGTCCGGGTCAGTTTTATAGCCAGCCTTAATGAGTTCCTGCTGGATTTCTTTGGTCTGGGCATAAACCATTGCATCATTGCCGAATTCGTCGGTGTGATTGGGAGATGCACCGGCCGCAATCAGCTTTTGAACAGATTTGAGATCATTGGCGAGCATGAGCGGCGTCTGGCCATATTCATTCCATTGGTTGACCGCACCTTTTTCGATCACCTTATCGACCTGGTCTGCCGAAAGGCGGCACTCTGAACCCGATGCCCAAAGACTCTTCTCACAATAACGGCAAACCATGCACTTGGGGAATTCAAACTCATCATCGATGGATTTGGCAATTGGAGGCTGTGATGCTGTCTGGTCAATACCGGCCTGCGCGCTGTCATCCCCCTCTGCCTGCGGGGCATTATCGTTTTCTGCTTCTGCTTTTTGAGCTTCATCGGCATTGTCTGCTTTTGGTGCGGCATCGGCATTGTCTGCTTTTTGAGCAGCATCGGCATTGTCTGCTTTTTGAGCAGCATCGGCATTTTGTGTTGTTTCAGTCTTTGCGGCACTGGCGCCATCTTTGGCATTTGAACCGGCAGCTGCATCGTCTTTTGCTGCAATATCTGTTACATCGCTCTTGTTGGGTTCTTCTTTTGGGGCTTTTGGGGAACAGGCCGCAAGCATGAATGAGGTTGCCAGAATCGATAACGATATACTTATTATCCAATTGAATTGATGAAATGATTTCATTGTATCTCCTTTACTGTTTTGGGGTTGCATGCGCCCATGCAGGGCGCTGCGTTATGATGGCTATTCCAGCACGTACATTAAAAAACTGTAGATATCTGCTTCTAATTCAATCCAGTCGCTCATGGAGCCGCTGCCGCTGTGTCCGGCGTTTTTCTGGATTTGCAGCAAAACCGGCTTATCGGAAGTCGTCGCATCCTGAATTGCTGCGGTCATTTTGCGGGCATGCAATGGCTCGACGCGTTCATCGCTGTCGGCGCTTATAAACATCACGCCGGGATAGGCGGTCTTTTTAACATTTGCATAGGGCGAATAGGCCAGCAAGTTTTGGAAATCTTCCTCGTTTGTTTCGGCATTGCCAAATTCAGATTCATGCCCAAGATCGAACAAATGGTATCGAAGCATGTCGAGCAGGGGCACTTCGCAGATGACGGCGCCATACAAGTCGGGGCGCTGGGTGAGGGCTGCACCAGCCAGCAGACCGCCGTTCGATCCGCCTTTTGCTGCCAGTGATGCGGGACGCGTGTATTTGTGCTCAATCAGGTATTCTGCGACTGCATAGAAATCGTCAAATGAATTCTGCTTATTCAGTCTGATGCCGTCCTGATGCCAGGTTTCACCGTATTCACCACCGCCGCGCAGAATGGCGTCCACATAGATACCTCCCTGTTCCAGCCAGGCATAAACCGCGTTGTTGAATGATGGCTTTTCTATGACGCCCAAACCGCCGTATCCATAAACAATTGTCTTTGCTGTACCGTCGAGTTTGGTGTCTTTATGCCGCATCACAAAGAACGGGATTTGTGTGCCGTCTTTCGATGTCGCAAACAGCTGTTCACTGATGATGTCCTCGGGATGGGCATTCGACTTGACTTCGTTCCAGAGACTCATTTCGAGTGATTTGGAATCAATCCGATAAATATTATTGTAGATTTTGCTGGATTCGTAACTGAAATAAATCGAATCCGGACCGGGAGCCACTGTATGGATCGATCCCTTGTCGGGCAATTCAATGGATTTGAGCCATTTTCCGTTCAGGTCGTAGACATCGAGGTAATTGATGACATCCTTGAGTGTAACGACATACATTTTATTCTGGTGGATGTAGAAAGCTTCGATGGTACGATCTTCAAATTCGGGAACAATGGTTTTTAAGGCACTTTCTGAGAGATTGGGCTTTGGGCCAGACAAATCCAGTTTGACGATGCGGTTGCGCGGTGCGTCGTCATTTGTGCTGAAATAGAGCACATCGTCAACGATCGTGACGTCTTCCATAGCTTTGAGCTGCCTTGGCAATAGATATTGTTCTTTGCCTGGATTGGTTCGCCGAGCGAGCAGGGTATTGGAAATCAGAAGCCACTTGTCATCTCTTGACAATTTAATCTTGTTAAAAGGAGGTTTTGTGATGATTCTGTCTTCGCTTTGGGGCGTCCCGACTTTGTGAAACCGCACGTGGCTTTTTTGCGCCCGTTCTTTCAAAGGAATACTGTCATCCGCAGGGAAATAGGTATAATAAAACCCGCTTTCATCATTGAGCCACCTGGGGTTGGCCCAGCGAGCATCGTCAATGGTGTCGCTCAGCGTTTTGCCGGTCTCGACATCCATAATGTATATCGTGGAACGATCGGCATAATTGGGGTTGAGTTCATACGCGAGGTATCTGCCGTTGGGAGAATGGTACAAACCGCCGAAGGCGATAGTGCCGTCTGCTGAAAGCTCGTTTCCGTCGATCAAAAGGCGCGGTGGGCTGTCTGGATTGCTGGTATCGCGCACAAAAACCTGGTATCGTTTTGGCGATTTGCTTTCAATATAGAACATATAATCCCCCCCTATTATCGGGATGGATGTATGTGTCAGATGTGTAAGTTCCGACAGCCGTTTGACGAAATAATCGCGCATTGGCATTTTGTCGAGATAGTTGCGCGTTCGTGAATCCTGGGCATTTGTCCAGGCCTGCACATCTTTGTTTGAACCATCTTCGAGCCATCGGTAGGGATCGGGCACTTTTACGCCCCAGTACTCCGTGACTTCGCTGCCTGGTCTGTTATCGGGGGCGGGAGCAGGAACGATGCGCGCAGACTGAGGATCTGTCTGTGATTGCGTGGCATTGTCGGGCGTCTGCCGGTTTGGTGCGCACGACAATAACATGAGGGCAGCCAAAGCGATGGCGGCGTATCTGATTTTGGGCATGGGAGGATCTCCAAAAAAAACACGCCGTATTGCTGCAGGCAATAGGCGTGTTGGCGGGCCGTATTGCCGCAGGCAATAGGCCGCCGTCAAAAAACACAATGATTAACGGAGTGCAGCAATGATGTTGTTGCGGGTGGCCATGCTGTAGCCTTCGACATCGTCGTCTTCGTTGATTGGCGCGCGTTCGATGCTGTAGAAGCTGGCACCGAGGTTGGCGACGGCTTCGTCGAAAGCGCTTTCGTCGGCGCGGCCCATGTAGATTTCGACTTTGACATTGTGGGGGACGTCGGCTTCGATGCTGATCATGCCGTAGGCGACGTCGCACATGAGGCTGCGCAGGAATGGTGCGATGGCGGACGATTCACCGGTGATGGTGATGCGGAGGGAGCCGCCGGGGGCGACGTGGACGAGTGCGTAATCGACGGGGATGTTTGTACCTAAAACGTTCATTTTTTCTCCTTATATTTCAACGCCGTAGCTGTCCAGGATGAGCAGCACGCGGTCGCTGAGTTTGACGAGTTTGCCCAGTTTTTGGGTTTCGGCGATGGCGGCTTCGAGCAGGTATTGCATGCCGAGCGCCTCGTTTTTGGCGGCGGCGCGGATGGATGCATTGAGCGTGGCATTGCGGATGTGGCCGCCCGAGAGCTCGAAGCTTTCGGCCAGGATGCGCCAGTTGATATCGTCCTGAAGCGGTGTTTTGGGGGCGATGAGGGATTTCCACAGCAGCATGCGCTCTTCCTTGTCGGGGTCTTTGAATTCGACGATGTAGCGCAGACGGCGTTTGAAGGCCTCGTCGATGCTGGACTGGAGGTTGGTGGTGAGGATGCTGATGCCTTCGTAGGATTCGAGCCGCTGGATGAGGAAATTGACTTCGAGGTTGGCGTAGCGGTCGTTGGAGGATTTGACGTCGGTTCGTTTGGCGAAGAGCGAATCGGCCTCGTCGAAGAGCAGGATTGCCTGAGCTTTGGCGGCTTCGTCGAAGATTTTGGCGAGGTTTTTCTCGGTTTCGCCGACGTATTTGTCGACGATGCGGGAGAGATCGACGCGGTAGAGGATTTTTCCGAGTTCGTGGGCCATGGCCGTGGCGAGCAGGGTTTTACCGGTGCCCGGTGGGCCGGCGAAGAGCATCGAGAGGGAATTGCCGTAGTTGCTGCATTTGCGATAGCCCCACTCGTCGAGCACCTTGCGCTGGCAGCGTGCGAAATCGAGGATTTCGTGGACGGTTTTGGCGGTGCTGTCTGGTAAGATCACGCGTTCGATGGGGATGTCGCTGAGCACGACGTCGGCGAGGTTGTCGAGATCGTGGCTGAAACACTGGCGGATTTCCTCGAGGATGTGGTGGGATTCGAGGGTTGCGGTGGGATCGACTTCGGCGCGCTGGGCGTGTGCATCGAGGCTGCGCTGGACGGTTTGCAGAATTTCGCCGACGGTGAGCTGGTAGTTGTTCGAAAACGACGAAGCGATGCGGTGCAGCTCGTGATCGTCAAAGATTCCGGTGAGGGCTTCGAGCCAGATGCGTTCCTGTTCGGCCGGTGCGGGCATGTGGATGTGGCATTCGACCATATTCTCGAAGAGGCGCGTGATGGTGGGGCTGCTTTTTTGAGCTGAGACAACGATGGTGCCGGGATAGTAGGCGAAATGGCGCGAAAGCGGCGGCTGCAGGTTGTCGAGCGTGTGTTCGGCAGCAGACCCGGGTTTGAGCGAATCGAACCGGATGAGCAATACGGCGTTGAGCAGCAGGGATTCGCGCAGGTAGTCGCAGATTTTCATCTCGACTTCGTCTTCGGGGAGGTGTTCGATTTCGGAGACGAAGTCGACGCCGATCACTCGCTTTTTGAGGAGGCTTTTGGCGAAGCTGCATGTCGCGGTGCGCCTGCCGGAATGCGGGGCACCGGTGAGCAGGATGCGCGCCTGCGGCGTGGCCATCAGCGACTTGAAATGCTTGGTGAATTCTTTGGAAAGCGAGAGCGCCTGGGGCCGCAGTGCCTGTTCGTACAGATGCATATGCGGGGAGAGATTGGCGGTGAGCTCGGCATTTTTGATGGCATCGAGCACGCGCTGATCGATGCCGAGATCGGCGAAGGCGCGGGGCAGCAAACCGGCGAACCCATAGCCGCGTTCGGGAATGAGCAGACGCATGCGGATGAGCTGGCCGCGGTCGCTGAGCAGCTCCATATAATTGCGTGCAGATTCGCGGTCGAAACCGCACAAATCGCAGATGAACGAGACCTTGAATTTGCGCGCATTGAGGGTGCCTGCGGCAAACGACATGGCGCGATAGACGGTGCTGTCGATGGCGCCGAGCGCAACGACGACGAGCAGCATGATCTCGTGGTGATTGAGCGCAAATGTATTGCGGATGCGATCGATGGCCAGCTCAACGCCTTCGGATGCGGCGAGTTTGCGGATCGATGCAAGTGCATCGGAGAGATTCACCAGCAGATCGATAATCTCTTCCTGACTTGGGATTTCCTTGTGATCGAAGAAGACGTTCTCGTTGGCCAGACGGACCGAGCTGAAGAACAAATCGTCGTCGTAGAGCGCGCGTTCCAGAACGGTGCTTTGAATCGGGACGTCATCTGTATCCTGGCCGACGCGGAGACAGCGCTCGGGAAACCGGCGCGCATAAAAGGCACACAGCAGAATGACCAGACGGCGCCAGACATTGAGATAGGCTTCGTTGAGCCCTTCGGGGGAAAGATCGAGCTCACGCTCGTTTTCTGAGCTCTCGGCAGCTGCTTCGGTTTCGGGGCTTTCTTCGGCCGCTGGCGCCTCGGCGGTATTGCCGGAGGGCTGGCTTTTGCCTGTATCATTTGTATCGGTCGGGGTCTGCGTCTTTTTGTCTTTGCTGTTGTTCGGCATTTCAGGGACTCCTGCATATCACATCCATCAGGTCATTTTTATATACCATAATCTGTATTGAATATGCCGATTTTTTGCGGGAGTGTGCGATATTTGTTGTGAGTTCTTGCTATTGCGATGTGGAATTGTGTAAAATATAAAAGGCGTATTCTGATCTCGTCCCGTAGGAGAGGTGCATGCGACATTATGGATTATGTTCTTTGATACTGGCGGCTTCCGCCTGTTTTGGCGGAATGCAGGCGATGGCGCAGAGCCATTATGCGACCAGACAGTCTCAGGAAAATTACGATGCCGGCATTAAGCTGGAGCGGCAGGCGGAACAGCGCGGAGACAGCAAATATCTCGTCGAGGCTGCATCACAGTATCGTCAGGCTATCAGTGCCGATCCGTCGATGTCTCAGGCCTATGTGCGGCTGGGGTATGTGCTGTATGCGCTCAAGCAAAGCCAGGAAGCCGTGCAGTACCTCGAAACCGGATTGCAGCGCAGCCCCGATAACATCGAACTCAAGCATTATCTTGGATTGAACTACTATCAGGTTGGGCGTCTGGATGAAGCCGAGTCGCTGCTCAAAGACGTGATCGAAGTGCGGCAGGATTTGCCCGAGGCTTATTTTGTGCTGGGCAAGATTTATCTGGATCGCGGTGATGCGGCCAAAGCACAGCCATATTTCGAGCAATATGCCGAATTGTCGCCAAACGATGCGCAGGCATATCGTGCACTTTCATCGGCCTATATACAGGCGCATAACATCACAAATGCCGAAGCCGCGCTGACCAAACTGCTCGAACTCGCTCCGGACGACAACATCGCGCGCATCAATATGGGGCATGTGCAGTATGAACGCGGCCACATCGATGATGCCGTTGAATATTACGAACAGGCTTATGCGAAGGATCCAAGCCGCGAGGATTTGCTCTATACCATAGCCAGTGTCTACTATCTGTCGGGGCGTTACGAAGAGGCCATCAAGCGGTTTGCCGTGGTGCTCGAAAAAGACAGCACACACATGGCTGCACAGTATTTTACCGCCGATTCCGAGCTCAAGCTCGGGCATCTCGATACGGCCGAAAGACTGTTTCTGGCGCTTTCGGAAAAGATGCCCGATTACAAATACATTCGTCTGAAACTCGCTTATATCCGCATGCTGCGCGGGGAGCAGAATGCCGCGGACGAAGTGCGGGAGCTGATGAAATCGACAGACAATCCGGACGATCTGCATTTCGGGGCAGTGATGCTGCGAAAGAATGGTGCGGTGGATGAGTCGATTGTGCTCCATACAAAGCTGTATGAAGATACAAACGACGGCAAATATGCGGTTTATCTGGCGCGAGAGTATCTGGAACTGCAAAAGTATGACGAGGCTGTATCCCTGCTGAAGAACGTCGCAGGGAGCGACAAGAATAGCCCGCTGGTTACCGAAATGCTGAGTCTGACACTGCTCAATCAGGGGATTGATGCGATGATGACCGGCGATTTCGACAAGGCCCGCGATTTGTTTGAACAGTCCCGGTCGCTTGGCATCCATCAGGTGCCCGTTTATTGCAGTCTCTCGCAGCTGGCACTGCTCGAAGGGGATTCCGACAAGGCTTTTGAATATTTTCAGGAAGCCGAAAAGCTCTCGCCGACGGATGCCAATGTGACAAAACTCGCGGCGCAGTTCGATATCATGGATGGCGAATATGCCTATGCGGTGCGCCGGCTTTCGGAGCTCTCCAGCCGCCGCAACGACAATGATCTCGGTGGCGGCGGATGGTATCTGATGGCCGTGGCCCAATCGCATACCGGTGACTGGCAGGCGGCCGGACAGTCTTTGGCTGAGGCCGAAAAATGCGGCGTGATCGATGCTCAGGCTGCGGTCGTCGTCGCTCTCGAACTCGCCATGAAGGCATTCGAAAATGGCGATATGGAAACGCTCAATGCTCAGCTCGAGAAAGTCGGACAGTACCAGGAAGTGCTCGACGATGTCGACAGAGTGAGATACCTGTATCTGTCTGCCATTTCTCATATCAAGGCGCGCAAGTTTTCGCTCGCCAAATCTGAGCTGGAAAATGTCAAAGACGGATTCGATGAGCTGCCGGCTTCGGCGCGAAGCGCAGTCGTCGAAAATGGCAAACTCGATCTCTCTTACGAAATTGCCTACGTCAATTACGAAGCCGGCAACTATGAAGCCGCTCTCAATGCCATCTCCAGAAAATCGGGCGACAGCGAGTTTCGTGCGCTCGAAGCCGCAATCAGGCGAAAACTGGCTATGCAGGCCATGCGATCCCGAAAAATCGACACGGCAATCGACAACTACAACCGCCTGAACGCCATTTCGAATCTCACCCCAGCCGATCAATACAATCTGACCATTGCAAAGCTCGAAGCCAACAAGCTTAAGTCGGACGATGGCATGCTCGAAAAATTCGCAAGACAGAACAATCCCGAAGCCGTTCTGAACTATGCCATCTATCTGGACAATCTGGGGGATGGTGCCAAAGCCATGCAGTATTACCAGAAATATGTGAACATGAGCGGCGCTAAAAAAGCCGCCGAAGTCAACAGCATGCTATCGACCAAACAGCGCGTTTGGGGCGACAATGCCGCACAATAGGGAGGCCATGATGAGACGCATTCCAACGATGATGATGAGCCTGCTGCTGCTGTGTGTGCCGACGGCTGCGATGGCACAGCATGTGGTTGCCCTGTTCACGCCGGGTCTGGATTTTTCTGATGGTGCAAAGCGCAACGAATACATCAACAAGGTTGCCAAAAGCCTGACTGAAAAAACCGGGATGGAATGGGAAGGCCGTGCATTTGCACGCGCATCCGACTTTGAATCGGCGCGTTCCTCCATCTCTCTTGCCATCCTTGATGCCGATTATTTCTCGACAAAAGCGGGCAGCTTCAAGCCTGTGGCGATGCTGTCGGCCAATGGACAGACGAAGCGGGCGATGAAAGTGATTGCCAAAAGCGGAACTGGCGGAAAGTTATACAATTACCGCAACAAACGGTTTGCCATCGTTTCGACCACATCTCTGACGTCCTCATTTATTACGGCATCTGCGCTCGGCGGCGAGGTGAAAGCGGCGAATTATTTCGCGGCGCTCGATGAAGTCCGCGACGTGCGAGCGGCTATCAATGCCGTCGATATGGGCAAGGACGATCTCACGCTCGTCTTTGACGGATACGATTCGGGGTTCACCACTGTCTATACCACACAGGCTGTCGGTCTGCCCGTCATCGCAATGAATCCGGCGATGCTCTCTGGCAGCGATGCAGAACGCGTCAAAAATGCTGCTCAGAATATCTCTGCCCGCACGTCCTTTATTACCGGATCGGCAGCTTATAATGCGTCTGATGTGTCGGCATTCAAAGCCATCGCAGGTTCACACAAGTCTTCGACATTGCCCTATCAGCCCATCGAGTCTTCCGATAATACAAAGATCGGGCTCTCGGTCACGCCGCTGCAGGAACGCGGCGAAGGCATCGTCATTAATCCGTTTCAGGTACAGTATTTTCCAACCATCACCGAATTCGACAAAAAATTGGAAGAACGTCTTTAGTCCGGCTTTTGGATGATCGTTTCTGGTCTGAATTAAATGAAGGAATTAAAATGAAAGTTGTCCCAACGCTTTTGACGGATACCGCCTCCATTTTGCTGCTGGCTTCGCAGCCCAAAGAACAGGGCTTGCTCACGAAGATTCTGTCGGCGACCGGATGTAATCTGCAGGTTGCATCCAGCATGGCCGAAGCGGAGCATATCATCAGCCGCACAAGCATCGATCTGCTCGTCGCAGATTACGATCAGCAGATTCAGACCATGGAAATGAACGGGCGTATGGCTTTCGAGAATTTCCTCATGCGGTTTTCGACGCTTCCCGCATCGCGCTGGGTGAACGGGAGAGCCCGTATTCTTTTGCTCGCCGAGAGACGAAGCCGCGAAGAGCTCGCGACGATCTTCAGTCAGTCGTATACGTCCAATATCGTCGCCAAAACGCACGATCTGTCGCCCGAAGAGCTCATCATTACGGTCGGAAAGATCATTCATAACGATATCTTTGGCATCGAAAAATACCTCTGCTATGGCGCAACGCCTGTGGCTTACGAGGTTTCATCCAGCCTTCAGAAAGATCCGCTGCTCAATGCGCTCTCTGATTATGCATCCGCCATTGGCATCAATAAGCGCATCATTTCGGCGGTTGCCGGGGTTGCCGACGAGCTCCTCATGAATGCCATCTATAATGCGCCAATCTATCCAAACGGCGTTCGGCCCTATGCCAGCCAGTCCAGAACGATTCCTGTCGAACTCAAGCCAGAGGAAACATGCTTCTTTGCTTTTGCAAGCGATGGCACGCAGTTCGTCATTTCGGTCCGCGACCGGTTCGGTTCCCTCACCCCCGAAAAAATCAGGGTTTATCTGGCTCGCTGCTTCGCCATGGGACACGATCAAATCGAGCAGAAGCAGGGCGGTGCCGGCATGGGATTCTACTTTATTATGGAGAATCTCAACAAGCTCATCGTCAACATCAGCCCGGGCCGTGGTACTGAATTCATCGGTATTATCGATATCTCGGGCACTTACCGCGATTACATCGAAAAGTTCAAATCATTCCATATCTTTGTGGGTTAGTCGTTTATACAATGCTGTACTCATCTGTAAAAACACCAGTATCGATGCGCACTTTCTTCACGATATTCCTGTCTTTGGCATGTTGTATACTATTCGCCGGTGCTGCATTCGCCCAAAGCGATTCCGGCAGTCTTCCGGCCGACCGGAATTCGGATTCTGTACAAAACGCACAGCTGCCGGATGATTTGTCGGATGAATCCGGGAACGACGCAAACATAGAAGATCTTGGGTTCGTCGAGGCAGAAGAAGGATTCATCCCGGCTGCCGAAATGATTGACGATGATAATGTACAAATCGATGATGCCGGCAATATACAAAATGGCGAAGCGATTAATGTATACGAAGAAGATGTGAGCGAATCCGGTTTCAAGCTGCCGAATCCGGTCTATGAAATCACTTCTATCCGCGTCGTCGGCAATGTTCAGACCTCGCGCGATCGCATCCTCAAGATGATGGGACTTTCCATCGGCGATCGCATCACGCTCGACGAGCTCGAAGAATCGCGCATTCGCCTGGCTGTAGGCGGCGCTTTCAAATCCGTCGAATTCAGCCTCGATCCCGGACGCACAAGCGGTACCATCGATGTGATGGTTCAGGTCGAGGAACGCTCAAAACTGCTGGTGAACAACTATTGGCTGGGATCGAGCGACAAATCCCCGTTCTGGATGGGCTTTGATGTGACCTGGGTTGCGCCGTTTACGCTCCCGCATCGACTCAATTTCGCGTTCGCTTCCACCACGACCAGCGATTATTCGCTTACGCTTGGCTATGTCGTGCCTTCGCTTGCGCAGCTGCCGATTTCGCTCTTTGCATCGGCCTATTCTTCCAGATCTCACGAAGAAGTGTTCGGCAGCCAGTGGATGGGGCCCGAGGCTGATGAGTCCATTCGCGATTTCGCACACATCGATGATCTCCACTATAAACGGCACGGCCTTAATCTCGGCGTCGGCTATTCGCCAAACGAATTCTTCCGTTTCATGATTCGCGTGCAATACGACTACCTCAAGCAGTCGCACAAGAATGCGGATGCCGACAGCGTGCTCGATAAATTCCTGCGCAACGGCGTCTCCCATGCGCCATCTGGTTCGCTGATCGCCATGTTCGACAACCGCCCCGGACGCATCATGCCGTCAAGCGGCCATTTCGTCATGCTCTCGGTCAATGGCACCGCAAAATCAGCCATTTCCGACTATCAATACATTCGCCTCAGCCTCTTCCACCAAAGCAATTTCAACATCCACAAGAACCATATTCTGCGGCTCCAGAGCAATGCCGGCCTGATTTATGGCGACGCGCCCTTCTTCGACAAATTCTTCTACAACGATTACTATATGCTGGCGCCATCGCGATTCCTGCGCCTCAACGCAAGTTCCCGCGGTGCCTACGACTTGTTTGGCACTGGTGCCTCGGCCCTTGGATACGAAGACTATCTCGTCAACCTCGCGTTCACATACGCGTACCAGCCAGTGCCCAGAAAAGTCGAAATCTTCGCCACTGCCGGCGGTACCTATGCCGACAGCTTCAAGCATTATCCGCTTGCGCTGGGTATCAGACCGCGGCGCGAGCGCGGCGAATTTCCCATCGATATGTCGTTTAATGCAGGTGTGCGCTTCGATACGCCCTATGGCCTGTTCAGCATCACACTTGCACATATCTTCAATTTCATTCGGGAGTAGGCATGAAGCGGTTCTGGATATACATCATGCTTGTCCCGATGCTGCTGTGGTGCGCGCCGTGCGCATTTGCCGCAGACACCGTCCAGTGCACCGAAACTGGCAAAAAGGTCATCTGCAACCTTTCCATCGGCAACTTCATCAAAAGCGCAAAGGGACTGCTCACAAACGGCTGGGAAAACACCCTGCAAATCAACATTGCCCTGCTTGACGGCAGCGGTGAGACCGTCCTCATGCGCAGCCGCCTCGAAGCCACCCAGCGCTGCTACCTCGATCCATTCGAGTCGCCCTGTCTCGTGCTGTGGCGCGGTGCCTCAAAATACCAAAAATACAAAAACGAAGAAACGTTCCTCAAAGCCATGTCGCGGTTCGGCATTCAGGCGCTCACGCTCACCGAACTCCCCGCCGACAACTACATCATCCGCATTTCGATTACGGTGATGGCCAGCGCCGCCAAACGCCTGCGTTCCATCCGCACGTGGTTCCAGCAGAACACAAGCGACAGCGGTTTCCTCGCCGGCACCGGTTCGCTCATCAGCTCGTTTTTGGGCAGCCGCGCCGAATCCGCTGAAGCTGACGAATCCTATCAAATCACCATCGATACCGCGCAGTTCTACATCGATCTCGATTTCACGCCGCCCTCGCAGGACGAAATCGATGAACAAAACGAAATAGAATAGCAGCGTTCGTCATTTTGATAAATGTGTGCGGGGCGACTATGCGTTGCATACGTCGCCCGGCCGGTCTAGCTGCGCTACGACCGGCTGCTCCCATACCTTCAATTCTTGGGCTTTCGCACGCTTCATTATAGGATGAACGCGTAGTCCGTTGCTGCGGATTTTGATAGTTCCAGAGGTTGCCATGAAAAATCTGAAATACAGTCTGCTGTTGTTCGCGTTTTGTGCGGCTTGCTCCGGGCATACCGAAAATGCTACCGAATCGACGACTTCGTCTATTCATGCAAAAGACGATACACTCTCCAAATGGCTGGTGCAGGTTCGGGATAATGCCGATATCCTCAGCGCACTCAACGAGATCCAGACTGCCGGAAATATCGACGAATCCGCGCTTGCCGCATGCAGCGACAGCGATGTCAAAGAGGCATTGGCCGAACGTGGTTATACGCCTGTGATCATCCAGAATGCGCGCGACGATTCGGCTGCCGGACTGCAAATTCTTAAGCAGATTCCCGAAACCGGTTCGAAATTTGTTCCCGCAAACCTCGACGAAATCGAAAAACTCGTTCAAAATCACGCACAGCCCGACAATTCCCAAAAGTTTTCATGGGACGACGGCGATTTCAATGTGCTCGACAAAAACCTGAGACAAATCGATTTTGATGCTTCGGTCGCCGCAGATGCCAATTCTGCGCTCGTTCAGCTGCTCAAAAGCGATAAGTGCGCACAGGTGCTGCCAAGATACTGTCAGTTTGTAGAAAATGCCCAAAGCGCACAGTCAAATAGTGCCAAAGACAATTCCCGTCTCGATATTCTGCTCACCTGCGAACTCACCAAATGGGCCGGTGAACTGCGTCTCAATTATCCCAAAAATGATTACAAATTCGACCGCTTCAGGCCCTATGTCGACGACAAAACCATTGTATCGATTCGCAAAAAAGCATTCATAGAAGATATGGCAAAACGCGGCGCAGATGCGGCATTTGCGACGATCGCGCCCCCGCATCCGCAATATCTGGCACTCATCAAATCGCGCAAAACCTACCTCGATGCCATTGCTGCCGGTGGATGGCCAACGGTGACTGCACCTGCCAAAATCGTCGATCCCGTCGTGGGCAAATCCTATACTTATGTGCCCGATCTCAAAAAGCGTCTGCGCGCCGAGAATTATGATGTCGACGATCTCAACAGCGATGTATTCGATCAAAAATTACTCGATGCCATCAACCTGTATCGCGAACTCCATCAGCTGGCCAACAAAAAGGTCGTCGATGCCGTGCTGTTCAGAAATCTGGCCGTCAGTCCGCAGGATCGCCTCGATACCATCGATCTTGCCATACAGAAATACCGCGAACTTGCCGTCGGATCGCTCAATTACTATGTGATGGTGAACATTCCCGATTTCCATGTCGAGGTGTGGAAAGATGGAAAACGTGATGTGCGTTTGCGCATCGTCGTCGGAAACGACAACCTCCAGCGCGATCCCGTGACCAAAAAAGTGATGCCCGATCCCGAGACTTCCTATCCGTGGCATCCCAACAGAACGCCGATTCAGACTTCAAAGATTAACGAAATTATTCTCAATCCATACTGGAATGTGCCGGCCCGCATCCGCATTGAGGAGCTCGAGCCAAAACTCGCCCAGAATCCCAATTATTACATCGAAAATAACTACGAAGAAGTCAACGTCGACAATCCAAAACTATACTATGTCCGCGAACTCCCGAATCCCAAAAATAGTTTGGGACAGGTCAAGTTCATGTTCCCGAATCCGCATAATACCTATCTGCACGATACACCGGCCAAGGCTGCGTTCAAAAATCCTACAAGAGCCATGTCACACGGCTGCATGCGCGTACAAAATCCCATGCAGCTGGCCGAATATCTGCTCAAAAATGACGGCCAGTGGGATCGCTCAAAAGTTCACAGCATTCTCAATGCAAAACCGCTTGAACAGGTCACTTACGAACTCAAAAATCCTGTCGATGTCGATGTCGTCTATATCAATGCCCGCGTCGATGATGCCGGTCCTGTGGCATTCCTCAGCGATGTCTATCAGTACGACGCTGTGCGAACCGGAAAGGTCGTGCTGCACAAGCTGCCCAATCCAAAGCCGGCAGCGAAATAGTGTGTTTTATATCACCGTGGTTTAAAAACCGCAGATAAAGCCAGGGGGCGCTATTGGCGCCCCCGGCATGAATGATTGACCCTGATGTGGGATTATGCGCGGCCGCGACCACCCATGGTCAGCGCCATGACTGCCTTGGCGGTGTGCAGACGGTTCTCGGCTTCGTCATAGACGATCGAGTGCGGGCCATCGATAACGGAATCATCGACTTCGTTGTGGCGATCGGCCGGAAGTGCATGCATATAGGCAACGTCTTTGTCGCACAGCGCGATCTTCTCTTCGGTGCATTTCCACGAACGATGAGCCATCAGTTTCTCGTCGACGACTTTCACTGCGCCGGAGGCCTGCAGACCGGTCTGATCGTTTACCCAGTTGCCCCAGTTCTTGGGGAACACGATATGGGCACCACGATAGGCTTCTTCTTCGTTATCGGTCACGGTCACGGTTCCGCCGTATTTCTCGGCATTTGCCTTGGCTTCGGCGATAACCCAATCCGGAAGCTCCCAGCCCTTGGGGTGAGCAAGCCAAACGTCCATGCCATAGCGCGGGAACAACAGAACCTGCGAAAGAGGCACAGAAATGGGCTTCTTGTGGCTCTCGGCATATGCCCAGATAATCGAGACTTTCAGACGCTGCAGGTTGCGGCCGAATTTTTCCTGCATGGTCATCAAATCGGCAATCGCCTGCATCGGGTGATACAGATCGCACTGCAGATTCATCACGGGCACGGTCGCCCATTTGGCCATTTCGGTGATGAACTTGTTGCCATAACCCCAGTTGCAATAACGCATGGCAATCGCGTGGCCCATGCGGCTGAGGATGATTGCTGTATCTTTTGCACTTTCGCCGTGGGCGAGCTGTGCTGTCTGACCATCAATAAAATGGCCGTGGCCGCCGAGCTGGGTGATGCCGGCTTCCATGGAGTTACGCGTGCGCGTGGACTGCTCCATGAACATGAGGAAAATCGTCTGATTCTCGAGTGAATTGTTCACCCGACCCATGGCAAAATCGCGCTTGAGATCGGTGGAAACGTCGAGAAGCGTATCGATTTCGGGTTTGGTCCAATCGCGAAGGGTTACAAAGTGTTTGCCGCGAAACTGTGTCTGCATGATAACTCCTGGTTTGTTGTTAATCGCCAAAATGGCATAGCTGAAGACGGGCATTCGCCCGCCGCAAACTCAGGTGCGTTTATTAACGCGATTTGAATGCTTAATCAATCCATATTCAGCGATTTCGATTCGGTTTTATTTATCAGTTGGCAAATTCTATTTATCGCGGGGTTTTCTATCCGATCGTCCGTGCGGGCGAGAGCGCGCGTATTGGCCGCAGGCCAATAGCGAGCTCTGTGCCGCGTATCCCGAAGGGATAGCGGCACAACCTTTTTGTTCAATCACGGCGTGATTTTGTATGGTTGTGTGTTATAATTTATCCCGGTTTGAATCTGTGAGCCGTTGGCGCTGCACATATGGAGGAATTGCGCGATGTTGGGGAATCGGAAATTAGCAGCCGTTATCTGGATGATTGCTTCGAACGGTGTGACTGCCTGCGACAGCGACAGTGTGTCGTTTGGGCCCGGATATGATATTCCCGGGCTGAACGATTGTGCGACGCCAGGAGAATTCGCCTGCTCGGGCGATATCGTTGTGGTGTGCAAAGACGGGCGGTATGTGAAGGCCGGAATCACCGAGTATTGCCGAAATGGCTCGTACCATCATTGCAGCGATGGCGTGCTCGAAAAGCAATACTGCAGAGTTTGCGGCACTGTCGACGACAAGGTGCGCTGCCTTGAATGCCAGAACGAAGACGATTGCAATGGGAACCCCTGCGTCGGCGGCCTTTGCTCCGGCGCTCAGGTCTGGTGCCACAGCACGTGTACGGTTCCCGGCGAACTCACCTGTGACGGCGCGGGCTACCGAACATGCACGGAATCCGGGGAGGGGTGCATGTATTGGTCCGATATTACGCTGTGCAAAACCGGAGAGCAATGCAGCGGCGGCATTTGCGGAAAGAACGACAAACCGTGTTCGAACGCATGCGAGGCAGGAAAGCGCCAGTGCGCCGGAAATGCTGCGAATCAGGAGTGCAAGGATACAAACAATGATGGCTGCACCGAATGGGCTGCGGCTGTGCCCTGTGACGATGGCGAAATCTGCAGCGACGGCGATTGCATCGAGAACAGCGGCCCCTGCTCTGATGCATGCAGCGCAGGCGCCAAACAGTGCGTCGCCAATATCGCGCAGGAATGCAAAGATACCGATGGCGACGGCTGCACCGAATGGAGCAGCATTAAAACGTGCGAAATCGGCGAAGTCTGTTCGGGCGGCGAATGCATCCCCGATACCGAGCCATGCACCAATGCCTGCAATTCCGGTGATAAACAGTGTGCCGGCAATACCGTTCAGGAATGCAAGGATACCAATGGCGACGGCTGCACCGAATGGAGCAATGTTCAAGATTGTACGGGCGGCCAGGTTTGCAGCGGCGGCAGTTGCAGGAATTCATGCACCGATGCATGTCCTGTCGGCGGCAAGCAGTGTTCCGGCAATACCGTTCAGGAATGCAAGGATGCCAACGGCGACGGCTGCACCGAATGGAGCAATGTCAAGGAATGCACGGGTGGAGAAACCTGTTCGCTGGGCGCTTGCCAGCCCGCTTCGATAAACGTTCCCGTGCGCTATCTGGCGACCGATCTCCATTCGCCAATCACACCCTATGTCGTCACGCAAATGAAGAATATCGCTGCCAAATCTTCGAACAAACGCAGCAATGTCTTTATGAAAATCGGCGATTCTCACTACGATTACGATTTCGACGGCCAGTTCATGAAGTGCTTTTCGAATGCGACGAGCGCAGCTGTGACGCTGGATGGTCGCACCGAACTGCAGGCTGTGATCGATGCGTTCCAGAGCACAACCGACTCGTTCAACCGCAATTCCGAAGCGGCCGAGGGCGGCATGGCCACGCGCTACAGCTTTTTGGGGTCGCCGACGCATCTTTCCGCAGAAATCTCTGCAATGATGCCGCGATTCGCTTTCTTCGGCCACGGCTCGAACGATATGGGCAACGGCAGCTACTGCCATACCGATTTGACCTGCCCCAGCGGCGTCAATGGCTACGCCTGGGCGCTCCAGGATTATTATCGCCAAATCAACAAAGTCATGGATCAACTCGTCGGCGAAGGCATTATCCCGCTCATTTCGGGCATCACGCCGCGCAACGACAAACCGTCAAATATCAATTATATCGGCGGCGGTCCCATCGCTTCGACTTCCGATTATCCGACGCACATGGTCTCCGCATTTAACGCCGTCACTCGCGGAAACGCCGAAGCCATGCAGGTGCCATTCTTTAATGTACACAAAGCCGTGGTCAATCTTTCAAATAACGGTTTGCGCGACGATAACATGCACACAAGTGTGAGCGGATCCGCTTGTAACTTTACCGAAAACGGGCTGAAATATGGTGCAAATCAGCGCAATCTGGGCAGCATTCAGATGCTGAACAAAGCCTGGAATGTGGTCGTCAACAACTCGCCAGCGCCCGATAATACGGGCATGCCGTTCGAGGGATCCGGTACAAGCGCCGATCCATATATCGTTTCGAGCATTCCATTTACGCACTCGGCCAATACCAAAACCGGCGGCGCCAATCTGATCAGTGCCTATGCCGGAAAATGCCCCAACTACAGCGAATGCGGCAATGAATACTATTATAAAATGGTATTGAATGAGCGCAAGCGCCTGCGCATGTTTGCCGTGAGTGCAGCCGGTGTCGATGCGGATATACAAATCCTTCGCGAGCAGAAAACCGCAGATGCCTGCATCGCCCGAAATGATATTATGGTTCAGGGTACATTCGCCGCCGGCACATACTATATTACGGTCGATTCCTTCTGTACCAACGGTTCGCCGACCCCCGGCAAATATCTGCTTGGTATCGTTGAATGCGATTCAGACGATAACAATTGTAATACCGCGTATTAATACTTTTATGATGGGGACGTTCTGGCGGAACGTCCCCGGCTCGCTATCGTCCGCTGCGCGTCCGATACACTCGCCAAACGCCGCTATCCCTGCGGGATACGCGGCGTTTTTTGTTACTATTTTATCGCAATTGCTATTCGGTTACGTCAAAGAATAGCAGATTGTCGTATGCAAAGTTCTCGGCAGATTCAATAATCCCCGCGCCATCGCATACAGTCCATGTGGCACCATTGTCTGTGCTGAATCGATAGACACCGACATAGTGACCAACTGCCGGTTTCTCTTCGACTGCTATCATATATTCATCGTTGACGTCTTTGGCGCTGCCGGAAAAATCGGGATTATACTTGGCATCTATCCATTTGAGATCGGCATATGTCTTGCCGCTGTTCACGGTATCGAGATAACCAAACTGCGCTGTGATACCCTGGTGGGTGCCATTGTCGCCTGTGATTCCCGGAGCATTGACCTGGGCATAGACGCCAAGGGATTCACCGGATTTGAAGGCATACGGTGTGACACCAAAATGCGTGTCGGGCCACGTGAGCTGGCACCATTCGATTTTGGCATTGTTGGCATTGGCTACGGTGACAAGCGTGATCTTGCTCAGCTCAAATTTTGTGGCAATGCCATCTTTGTCGCAATAGGTCCAGTTTGCGCCGTCATCCAGACTATAGCGATAGTAGACGACATACATGCCCGGTTCGTTGATTTGTACATTCGTCGACATGTATTCATCGGTGCCGGCTTCTTCGTTGTTATATCCCGGATTGTACTGGGCGTCGCTCCAGTGAACTTTGGCAAGCATGGTTGCCATATCGGAAGACGCATATTCCGGGTTGGCATCGATATATCCAAACTGTCCTTTCAATCCCTGGTGTGTGCCCTCGGTGCCTGTGATACCGCTGGCCGATACGAGCGAATAAGTTTCAAAATAGCCGCCGGTTGTCACATTTGGAACTGCGTATTTGACGCGGCATGAAGCAATGCTGCTGTTATTGTTGTTGTTGTTATTGTTGTTATTGTTATTGTTATTGTTGTTATTGTTATTGTTGTTGTTATTGTTGTTATTGTTATTGTTGTTATTGTTATTGTTATTGTTATTGTTGTTATTGTTGTTGATATCCTGTGTGCCGTTGGCATTCAGGGCATACTGCGCCAGGCTGGGGTGGGAGGATTCGTCGCAGCCAAAAGCCAGGCATCCAGCCAAACCAATTAACAGAACGTGACGATGACTTTTCATTGTGTCTCCTTTATCTGACGTTCATTTCGCCATGGTGGCGAAAGCGAACCGCGCGAACGCTGCGCAGCTGCCGACTGCAGTGTAAATGCGTCACAGCTTCTGGTCAAGGTCTTTGTGTGGCGAGGTTTTGGGGCTGGCAGCGGGGCATGCACCGCAGCCGAAATGCTTCGCGAGTTCGGCTTGTATCGTGTTCTATGGCAGCATTTTTATCATTTTGTGTATTTTCCTGAACATTATCACTTCGATAACGCATATGATAAGACAGAAAATGGCGAACATCGGAATGATGTGATCATGATCATATTTTAGTTCGTTGAGCGAAAATAGTAACGCGATTATGCCAAATATATTGACGAGGATGGTGAATATCATCAGCTCCTTTGCCGTTGTCCGAATGTTTTTGCCCATGAAATGCACAACGAATTTAAAATATCCGAAGTATATCAGAGCAAGAATGATTAACACATAACCGAAATTGCCCTCCAGTCTTAATACCGGTTCTATGCATAACAGAACGATGAGCGGAACAAACATAAGCAGGAAAGTAGCTGCGAGTGTCATTTCGTGCAGTTTTGGTCTGTCGCTGATGAGCCTGAACTTGAGATAAAAGTAGGGGGTGCATGTAAATGATAACCATGCATGCAGCATAATAATACCAACAGGTATTAAGAATATGACGGAAATACCTGCAAACATGTTTATATCTTCAGCGAACGCAACAGATGGAAAGATACATGCAATTAAGGTCAGAATGGGTTTAACTAATTTGTTCATTTGTTTGCACCTCGATCAAATCCGCCCGCGTATTTTTTGTAGAGACGTTCCATGGAACGTCTTTACAAAAAATAGCGGGCGGCAAAAGGCCGTATGCGCGAAGCGCATAGGCCGAAAAGCGAGCCGTATGGGCGATTTTGAAATGATTTTGAAGAGACGTTCCATGGAACGTCTGTACAAAAAAGGGATTAATCAAAATCGCCCATAGGCGAGCATCAATATTAAAAGATATTATTTATTGACGTTTTTGCAGTAGGTGAGCGGGATTGCGGCGTACATGGCGGCGCAGGTCACGAGATGATCTTTCCATGTTTTCTCGTTGGGGAAGTGAGCCTGTTCTTCGGCGCCGGGGCCAAAGCCGATGCAGGGGATGCCGTAGCGGCCCATAATCGACACGCAGTTGGTCGAGAATGTCCATTTGTCGACGACGGGATCGGCATTGAAGAAGCGTTTGGCACCATCGGCAGCACCGAGGCCTTTGTAGGCTTCGACGAGGGATTCGCAGACGACGTGGTTGCGGGGCAGTACCCAGGTCGGGAAGTAGCATTCGGTCGGGTAGAGCAGACCGGTGTAGGAAGGACGCTCGTATTTATACATCGAGACGGTGACGGAATCGCCGTATTTCTTCACGCTGGGCAGTGCGCGGATTTCGTCGAGGCACGATTCCCAGGTTTCGCCGTCGGTCATGCGGCGGTCGAGTGAAATCTGGCACGAATCGGCGACGGCGCAGCGGCTGGGCGAGGTGAAGAAGATTTCGGAGGTCGTGACGGTGCCGCGGCCGAGGAAATTGGCTTCTTCCCAGTTGGGATTGTATTTTTTGTCGAGCATCTTGACGAGGCCCTTGATTTCGGTCGAATCGGCGGCGTCATTTTCGTTGAGTGCGCGCACGTCGCGGATGATGTCGGCCATTTTGTGGATGGCGTTGTCGCCGCGTTCGGGGGCAGAGCCGTGGCAGCTCACGCCGCGGGCTTCGACGCGGATTTCCATACGGCCGCGGTGACCGCGATAGATGCGGAGGCTCGTCGGTTCGGTGCTGACGACAAATTCCGGTTTGAGTTTGTCTTCATTTATAATGTACTGCCAGCACAGGCCGTCGCAGTCTTCTTCCTGAACGGTGCCGGTGACGATGAGCGTGTAGTCGCCTTCAAGACCGAGGTCTTTGATGATTTTGCCGGCATAAACCATTGCTGCCATGCCGCCTTCCTGATCGGAACCGCCGCGGCCCCAAATCGTGGTGTCATCCTCTTTGCCTGCGTACGGATCGCATTCGGTCCACAGACGTCTGTCGCCGACGCCGACCGTGTCGATGTGGGCGTCCATCGCGATGATGTGCTTGCCGTGGCCAATGTAGCCAAGAATGTTGCCCATCGGGTCGATTTCGACCTTGTCAAATCCGACTTTTTCCATTTCCTGCTTGATGCGCAGAACGACGTCTTTTTCCTGGCACGATTCGCTCGGAATCGCGATCATGTCACGCAAAAATTTGGTCATGTCGGCTCTGTAGGACTCGGCTTTCTTGAGGATCTCTGAAAATTCCATTACACACTCCTAAAAATGAAACGCCCGTGAGTTCGGGCAATACGACGTCTGTCTTTGGACAGACAGAAAATCAGCAACGCCTCATACCCCGTTTTAATGCGTTAATCAATCGAAATTCATAGGAATCATGCGGTTTTCTTGGCTTACATTGGGGTTGATGAAACCACATCTGGCGTGGGCTGATGGCTTAGGGGGGGACATTTTAAATGGGACAAAATTTTGTCTACCCCAGGCGAACCAGCCAAATAAGTATAGTTTAGCGAAATGGGGGAGGGGCCCCATTTCATTCTTTGTAGGCCATATCAGGTTGTAGGTAAATAGCAGAATCTAAACAATAATGTGGATTCCAAAGGGGCCCGAGATGAGCACCGTCCAGTGAACGGTGCGAATTGAGAGGCCAGTGAGCAAATCAAATGCGCAAGTCGAAGCGCATTGCGCGAGAGACGCAGCGGATTTGATATTGCGAACTGTGGATGAGCCCCA
>JAEEGL015068481.1_pt1 | contig 25496 bp, 21 predicted proteins | sample 9134231 | NCBI WGS metagenome assembly JAEEGL01 (sample SAMN16246548, study PRJNA631951) | gut metagenome | biome: gut microbiome; feature: rumen; material: fiber-attached | host: Bos | place: Iran: Karaj | collected 2018-10
AGCGTTGAGGAGGACGAGAATGAGCAGCCGTTTTGATCGCTTGAAGTGCCGAAAATGCCTCCTGGACGCAAAAGTGAAATGAGTGCGAGGTGTTAAAATGCCAAAGCGCTCACTTTACGTTATTTGCGCATTTCACTTTTGATATAGGTGAAATATATGCCACAGCCAGTTGGATGACAACCTAACCATATCATTATTGCATCTGATTTTTCACAAGTGAATACGAATGTGATAAAATATTAATACCTTTGTGTTTGAACCACTAATAGTAGTATCCTATGAGTAGTATTGCTATATCGTCAACAGAAAAGATGCTTTTGCTGGCAGCTAAGCAAGGACATCTTAAAGAGTATTCCCATTTAATAGGGGCACTAAAGAGCCTTGAAAATCGGGGATACCTTAAGCTTATCCTGGATATGCAAGGTGCTCTTATTACGGGTTCTCTAACAGATAAAGGTAAAAAGCTCATTAAAAGTATCGAATCATGAAACGTATCGCCCTTTCGCTCTCACTCTTTTTAGGCATCGCACTATCTTCGTTCGCTCAGTATGTCGTCACACCTGTAGGCCTTAAGACAACGCAAGCTGACGAGAAGGATTATTATGTCATTGAAGTTCCGAACCTGTCCCAGGCAGAGCTGTATTCAAAGACGATAAAGTTCATTTCAACAGTCTATAATTCCCCCAAAGACGTAATTAGCGGACAAATAGAGAATGAGTTGCTAACCATAACAGGGCTGGAAACTATCTTTGCTGATTTTGACGTTAGGTATAAGCTTAACTTTCAGTTTAAGGAGGGGAGAGTTAGATACGATATGCCACAAATCATATCTATGAGAAAGTTTCAGGATGGCAAAGAACTAAACCTTACATTCTCAAAACAAAAACCATCATTGAATACGGTATGGATTTTTAATGACAAGGGTGAAGTTAGAGGGATGTTAATCCCTGAATATAAGAAGGATTTAGAGAAGCTGTTCAATTCGCTCTATAATGCCTATGAAACCTTTATAAAGGGCGAAGAGACAAAAGAGGAGGAAGAGTGGTAGCTTTTTTGATCGCTTCAGAATTCTAACGTATTATAGATTTCACCCAGTTCCTCCTGTCGGAGCCCGAGGTACCGGCGTGTCACCAGCGGGCTGGCGTGGTTGAAAATTTCCGATAGCTTGATGAGCGCCATTTCTGCGTTAGGTCCTGCCAGATCAACAACCCTCCGGCCGAAGGTTTTGCGGAGTGAATGGCTGGAAAAGTTCCGGATCTTGATCTGGTAGTGCACCTTGATGAGTTTGAAATGGCGGTTCACCATTTGATTCGTGATGATGCCGCCGAACCTGTTGAGGAAACACGGCTGGCTGATGTCACAAACCTTCAACGCTACGTAGCACTCCCGGATGAAGTCTTGGAAACTCTTGTTGATGCGGATTTCCCGGCGCTTGCCGGTCTTCTGCTCGTAGATGGCGAAACTTTCACCTGACAGTAGCTGCTCCCACGTTAGCTTGGATAGGTCTGAGAACCGTAGCCCAAAGAAGCAGCCGCAGCCGATGAGGAGGGATAGACGGATTCTCCCGTCCTTGTAGAGACGCCGGACTAAGTTCATCGCGGCGTCCCATTCAAGGTAATCGGAAGTGGTGTATTGGTGTTTCTGTGCCATTGTTGATCATTCTAACAAACCTTTACCAGCGTCTCGTAACGGAAGGAGCGCCAGTCGCCCTTTTCTACGTCCCAGAAAGCGATGGTGTTGACGCTATCCCGACTGATACCTCTACCGTTGATGTGGTTGGAAACAAGGCTTGACATCGTGGTTCCATAGCGCCTGGTGAGTTCTCCTGTGGATTTTTTTATGAAATAGAACTCTACGACAGATGTCTGCATGCGCTTTTTCAGTTCGGCTACCATTGCGGCCTTGGCTCCAGCGATCAAGAACTCTGCCGCCGTGCTGGCGATGGTTCGAGTGGCGATAACGAGTGCCCTTTGGGCTTCTTTCGGGGTAATGACAAGTGCGTTCATAATATCTTTGGTGATTTTTAACCTGTTTCTCTTTATTTCTATGGCGAAGTTAGTCAAATTCTACCAAAAATACAAATAATTTGGTAGAATTTTACGGTTTTCCACACTGTTTATTGTCATATTCAACCAAAAATTGCTAAGTTTGCAGTTGAATACGTTGTGATATGGAAGAAAAGGTACTGCAGATACTCAAAGAAAAGGGGATGAGGATGTCCAACCTCGCCGCCAAACTCGATGTTGATCAATCTAATCTGAGCAAAAAACTCAAAAACGACCCCAAGGTGTCATTGATCAAAAGTATCGCTGCCGCCCTTGATGTGCCGGTTAGCACCTTCTTCCCGGATCAACATCTCGCCGATCAAGTTGGAGTCTTAGATATGGGAGGTAAACGTTTTGCGCTCGTTCCTATCCCCGATGAGACGAAGCAAGAGCCAAAGCCTTCGCTGGAAGCCCCAGAATTGTCACCCGGAGCGCTTCAAGAGAAAATATATAGTCTGGCTAAACAAAGCACTGAGGACGGCAAAACAAGGGCTATTTACGGGTTTCTTGCCGGACACCTCGTTGTAGTTCTTCATGACAGTAAAAGCAAGCGATACCTCTGTCTGTTTTGGGATATAGATGGCTCCGTAGCCCTCCAAGACTACCCTTCCCGTGATTATAAAGGGTGGGAAATCATACAACTGGCCGAACTCATCGTTAACGATATAATCAGTACATGCGACCTATGATTCCAAAAAACTTTGTATGTTTGGTCAGAACCTGAAATCAGGTTGAATAATTGCGCTGGCGAGCGATAACGAAACGCAGAATGACCGAACACGAAGTTTTTTACTCGACACTCACTAAAACCCTTAATGAACTAACGAAGCAGGTTGCAGCCCTGGTTGATCAACAGAATTCAGTTGATCAACAAAAAAAAGTCGTTTACACCAATAAGGAGATGATGGGGCTACTCGACGCCTCATCTGCCACATTGAAGAAATGGCGGGACTTGGGATTCTTGTCCTACTCGGTAGTAGGGTCGTCGTACTTCTATTCTCATCAGGATGTCGACGATTTCCTAAGAAACAACCACTATGAAGCTTACAGGTTCTCTTGATAGAGGTTCTCAATCTTTTCCATTTCCTTGTCGATAGTCGTTTCAAGGAACTCCGCATAGGTCTTCTCCGTGGCCAAGATAGACTGATGTCCCATTAGCTGGCTGATGAAATGGAGAGAGAATCCTTTGGAGATGGCATTGACGCAGAAGGTGTGCCGGGTAACGTGCATACTCAGCGCAAACGGGAAACCCAAATTCCGGCCGATTGCATTCAGGGATTGATTCAGCGTTCTCTCGACTGAATTGCAACGCATCTTGAACTCTCTCTGAGATTTTTCATCTTGGGAGAACTGATACCCTTCCGGGAAGAAGTCAAAAACGAACCGACTATTCCGCCCCTTCTCTTTCCAACGGTTGAGGATGTCAATCGCCTGAGGACTGAGGAGGGGCTGAATTTTACCCCGTTGCTTAGTCTTGACCTGCACCTTGTCAATCCGCTTCTTTGACCAATCTACCTGCGACCATTCCAGCGTGATAACGTCAGATACACGGAGACCGCAGGAGTAGTAGGAGAAAAAAAAGATGTCAAGAAGTTCCTTTGTCCTCTCTTTGGAGTTGGATGATGGCTTGTAGTTCTGCAAGGCTGAGAATTGGTCAGGTGTGAGAAACCTCACTTTCTCTCTCTTAACCGTATCCGGGTCGTAGTGTCTGCCCTTGGTTTCAAGGTAGGCATTCTCAATGACGGGCATTGCGACTTTCGGGTCAAGCAAACCATTGTCCTTGGCGTATTCGAGTGATCGTACGAGCGGAACCAAAGTCTTGTTGATACCCTCGATACTGGTATTATGTAGTTTCTCCCTCCTGTAAGTAACGTACTTGTCTATCAACTCCGGCGTGACTTGATTCAGCGACAGCGGTTGCATTCCCAACTCATCCTCAACAAAACGACCGAACGCTTCTATGCTCAGTTTCTTGTTATAGAATACTGCATAGCCATAATCCCCTCGCTTGTAGAGCAGTTCATTGACATCCTTGGCATAGTCAATAAACAATGTTCGCTTTGCACGCTGGTCCTCCGGAACAAACGATCCGTCCATCATCCTCAACACGACCTCAGGGGAAAGGACACCTTCACTATACGCGATCAACTGGGCGTCAACCTTCTGTTTAATGTCGGCAAGACGATTGTTGATGCGAGCCGCATTTCGGTTCCTGGGCTTGACCTCCTGTTTCGCCTTGTCCCAATCCTCGGGAAGAATCCATATATCCGTACTTCGCTTGACGTACTTCCCGGCAAAGTATCGGAGATAGATAGCCTGCTCACCCCTTCCATTGCATTTGTTGAGGAGGGCAAAACTCCCTTGCGGGATTTGGGACTTTGTTTTAGGCATAACTCACTGGAAATTAGTATTACTGCTGCAAAGATACAATAAAAATAAGATAAACTTTAAGGTAAATTAAAATTTCAAAGAATGCGTAGAAATGCGCAGAAATGGGATTCTATCAAACAAAAAAACCGCCCCGAAAGGCGGTTAGGTAACTATAACTAACTGATTTTCAGTAAAGTTAGCAATTAGTATTCTTCCTCGTTAAAGAAGAAATCCTCCTTGGTGGGATAATCGGGCCAGATGTCCTCGATGCTTTCGTATATTTCACCGTCATCCTCGAGCTCCTGGAGGTTCTCGATGACCTCCTCGGGGGCGCCGGAGCGGTTGGCATAGTCGATGAGTTCGTCCTTAGTTGCCGGCCACGGGGCGTCATCCAGACTGCCGGCGAATTCCAATGTCCAATACATATGTTCTGAAATAGTTAAGTTGTTATTATTTTTTTCTAATTTTGCTTCACAAATTTTCCGCAAAGATAGAAAAAAATACTGCATATCCTATGCCATATATCAAAGAAGAAATCTACGACGAAAAAGTCACTGCTGAAATCGCTTCCCACGTCAGGGAGATACTCCGCCTCATCGGCGAGGACCCTCGGCGCGAGGGGCTCCTGAAGACCCCGGAAAGGGTGGCGAAAGCCATGCAGTTCATGACGCAGGGATACGGTCAAAACGGCACTGAAATAATCCAGAAGGCCATTTTTGACGAGGAGTACAAGCAGATGGTAATTGTCCGTGACATCGAACTGTACTCGCTGTGCGAGCATCACATGTGCCCTTTTATCGGCAAGGCACACGTGGCATATATCCCCAACGGAAAGATCACCGGCCTGAGCAAGATCGCGCGCGTCGTGGAGACCTACGCCCGCAGGCTCCAGGTCCAGGAGCGCCTGACGGTCCAGATACGCAACTGCATCGAAGAGTCTCTCCATCCTCTCGGCGTGGCGGTGGTCATCGAAGCGCAGCACACCTGCATGTCCATGCGCGGAGTGCAGAAATCCAACGCGATCACCACGACATCGGCCTTCTCCGGTATCTTCCTGAGTTCAGCAAGGACGCGCAACGAATTCCTGGAGTTGATAGCAAGGAAATAGGAAAAGGGACCCGGCCGGGTCCCTTTTCCATTTCAAGGTGCGCTCCCCTACTTCAGGAAAGCGTCCCTGACGACTTTCTCGCTCCTGGCGATGAAATCGCTCAGCGCCTTGCCCTTGAGCATTCCATTTGCGAGCAGGGCGAGGTCAGCGATCTGGTGCAGCATCTCGTTCGACCTGGCGAAGGTCTCGACATCGGCCTTGTGCGCGTGCCGCACGTCGTCGCGCGCCTGACGGGCGGCTTCCTTCTCCGCATCGGAGGCATCCTTCGGAGCCTCCGGCGGAAGCTCGCCCTGCGGCGCGACCTCCTCCTTCTTCTCCGCAAGTACCTGCGCCACAAGCGGATTGTCCATGTTCACCGTGATATTGTATGACTTAGGCATCTCTCCATAGAAGTTCATGCCTCCTCCAAGCGCGCTCATCTCGCGGTAGCGGCGCATGAACTCGCTCTGCGTGATGAGGATAGGGGCGGCGTCCTCGCCGAGGTTGTCGCCGACCACATAGTATTCGTTCTCTGAAGGCATTACAGCCTTGAACATGTTCTCGAGGTCGTAGCGCTCGTCCTCCTTCATCTCGAACTTCACGCGGTCCTCCTTGGGAATGAGGTTGGCGACGGAATCGGAATCCACACGGGCGAAGCGGGTGTTCTCGACCTTGCCTTCGAGCAGGTTCACGAAGTGCGAATCCAGCTCGCAGTCCATCAGCAGCACGTCATAGCCACGGGCCTTCGCCCCTTCGATGAACGGATACTGGGCCTCGACGTCCGTCGCATACAGGTAAACGACCTTCTTGTCCTTGTCGGTCTGCATCGGTTCGATGGCGGTGCGGTACTCGTCAAGGCTGAAGAACTTGCCGTCGGTATTCTTGAGCAGGGCGAACTTCAGCGCACGCTCGCAGAATTTCTCGTCGGTCAGCATGCCGTACTCGATGAACAGTTTGAGGTTGTCCCACTTGCCCTCCAGCGCCTGGCGCTCGTTCTTGAAAATGTCCTCGAGCCTGTCGGCGACCTTCCTGGTGATGTAGGTGGAGATCTTCTTGACATTGGCGTCGCTCTGGAGATAGCTCCTGGAAACGTTGAGCGGGATGTCGGGAGAGTCGATCACGCCGTGAAGGAGCGTGAGGAAATCCGGAACGATATTGTCGACGTGGTCCGTTACGAACATCTGGTTGCAGTACAGCTGGATCTTGTGCTTGTCGATGGCCATGCGCTCCTTGATCTTCGGGAAGTACAGCACGCCGGTGAGGTTGAACGGATAGTCGACGTTCAGGTGTATGTGGAACATCGGCTCCTCTTCGGCCGGATAAAGGGCCCTGTAGAATTCCTTGTAGTCCTCGTCCTTGAGGCTGGACGGAGCCTTGGTCCAGATGGGCTCGAGCTTGTTGATGACATTGTCCTTGTCAGTGTCGACATACTTGCCGTCCTTCCACTCCTGCTCCTTTCCGAAAACGATGGGGACAGGCATGAACTTGCAATACTTGTTGAGCAGCTGCTGGATACGGCCCTTTTCAGCGAACTCTTCCGAATCCTTGTCCAGATAAAGGGTGATGACCGTGCCACGGTCGGACTTATTGCAATCCTCCATCGTATACTCCGGGCTGCCGTCACAGGTCCACTTGACAGCCTTGGCGCCCTCCTTCCAGCTCAAAGACTCGATGGTGACCTTGTCGGAGACCATGAACGCGGAATAGAAGCCGAGGCCGAAATGACCTATGATATTGGATATCTGGTCCTTGTACTTCTCGAGGAACTCCCCTGCCGAAGAGAATGCGATCTGGTTGATGTACTTGTCCACTTCCTCGGCGGTCATTCCAATTCCTTCGTCAATGACCTTGAGGGTCTTATGCTTCTCGTCGAGTTCGATGCGGACCTTCAGGTCCCCGAGCTCGTCCTTGACCTCGCCGCTGAGGGCAAGGGCTTTCATCTTCTGCGTGGCGTCGACGGCGTTGGCCACCAGTTCGCGCAGGAATATCTCGTGGTCCGAATACAAGAACTGCTTGATCACCGGGAATATGTTCTCGGTAGTCACTCCTATTTTACCTTTGTTTTCCATATCTGTAGTTATTTGTTGTCAAAAAAAGTGCGCCGCCACGGGTGGCGACGCATTTCATCAAGTCAAATAACGTTCCAGTCAGTGGAAACTGACGAAATGTCAGTCCCTATTTATAGAGGAAGCGCTTGATGCTCATCTTGGGAGTCTTCTCGAAGGGGACGGACATCACCTCGACCTTGGCTATCTGGCTGTAAACCGGAAGCTTGCGGTTGGAGGCGATACGGATATCCTCGGGAATGTCGGACACTGCCTCGGCATCCAGCCCGGCCTTATTGATGGCATCCTGGTCGAGATAAACCAGGGCTACAAGCCTGGAAGCACGGTCCACGACCACCGACTCCAGCACGAAGTTCTGGTTGTTGACCACGGCCTCGACTTCCTCGGGATAGATGTTCTGTCCGTTTGCGGAGAGGATCATGCTCTTGGAACGGCCCTTGATGAAGATGTTACCCTCGGCGTCCATCACGCCGAGGTCTCCGGTACGCAGGAAACCGTCCTCCGTGAAAGCTCCGGCGGAAGCCTCCGGATTCTTGAAATAGCCGAGGCAGATGTTGCGGCCCTTGGCCTGGATTTCGCCGGCGATATGCTGAGGGTCCTCGGAGTCGATGCGGACGACCGCGCAGGTGACGGGCTTGCCGCAGGATCCCTTCACGAAACGTGCGGGATCCTCATAGGCAAGCAGAGGACATGCCTCGGTCATGCCGTAGCCTACGGTATAGCGCAGCTTTATCTTGCGGAAGAGGTCTTCCACCTCTGGATTGAGCGGAGCGCCGCCCATGATGTAGTGGCCGCAACGGCCGCCGAAAGCCGCGTCGAGACCCTCGCGCATCTTCTTGTAAATGAGTCCCCTCAGGCCGGGAATCTTCGTCGCAATCCTGATGGCAGGCTTCTGGAGCATCGGCTTGAGCGAAGACTTGTACACTTTCTCCATCACCAGCGGCACGGTAACGATCATATACGGACGGACGTCCTTCATCGCCTTGAGCAGAAGGCTCGGGGAAGGGGTCTTGCCGAGGAAATAGATGGTTACGCCGGAGCAGAGCGGATAGGTGAGCTCGAATGCGAGGCCGTACATGTGCGCCATCGGCAGCATCGATACGAGGGTGTCCTCCGGAGTGGCCTTGACATTGGTCTGGGCATATTCGACCGTCGCGGTGAAGCTGTCGTACTTGAGCATGACGCCCTTAGGGGCGCTGGTCGTTCCGGAAGTGTAGTTGATGATGGCCAGGTCGTTCTCGTTGTCAGTGGGATAGGAGACGTCATCGCGGGAGAATCCATCGGGGTATTTCGCCGCGAAGGAGGCCTCCAGTCCTGCGAAAGCCTTCTCGATCAGGCCGTCGGCGGAGAACAGGATGGAGAAATCCTGAACGTTGACGACGCTCTTGAGCTGCGGCATCTTCGCAATGTCGAGCCTTGCCCAGATATCGCCGTCGACGAACAGTGCGACGCTCTCGGAGTGGTCCACCAGATGGTTGATGCTCTCCGGATGGAAATCGCAGAGGATGGGCACTGCCACGGCGCCGTAAGTGTTGATGGCGAAGAAGGAAACGGCCCAGCGGGCGGTATTCTTGGCACAAATGGCCACTTTATCGCCCTTTCCTATGCCCGATTGCTCGAAAAGTATGTGGAATTTCTCTATATTTGTGGCCAAATCGCGGAAAGTGAATGATTCACCTCCGTAATTGCACAATGCTTTCTTGTCCCAGCAGGACTTGACGGTCTCCTGGAGTTTCCAGAGATAATGCTTGCTCAGATAATCGGTGTTCATAGTGGCATCTTTTTGACCCACTAAGATAGCAAGAAGGCAGATACTTTATATAATAAATGTGGCGAAATCGCCGTATATGCGGCGAAATCTTACAACGGAAATGAGAAGGAAACCCATCATCGCACTGATCTACGACTTCGACGGTACGCTCTCCCCCGGCAACATGCAGGAGTTCGGCTTCATCCAGGCCGTCGGGCAGACTCCGGAGGAGTTCTGGACCAAGAGCGACAACATCGCCCGCGGCCAGGATGCCAGCAACATCCTTGCATACATGAAGCTGATGTTCGACGAGGCGAAGAAGAACGGCATACCCCTGCGACGCAAGGAGTTCAAGGAGTTCGGAAAGCACATCGACCTCTACGAGGGCGTACGCGGCTGGTTCAAGCTGATAAACGACTACGGAGAGGCGCACGGGGTGAAGATCGAGCATTACATCAATTCCTCCGGCCTCAAGGAGATCATTGAAGGCTCCCCTATCGCGAAGGAGTTCAAGCATATCTTCGCCGGCACCTTCATCTACGACGAGAACGGCGAGGCGGAATGGCCCGGCATAGCCGTGGACTACACGGCCAAGACACAGTTCCTCTTCAAGATCAGCAAGGGCATCTTCAGCTCCCGCGACAACAAGATGGTCAACGCCAGCATAGCCGACGACAAGAAGCGCATCCCCTTCACGCACATGATCTACTTCGGAGACGGGGACACCGACGTCCCCTGCATGAAGATAGTGAACATGTTCGGAGGTTATTCCATAGCCGTCTTCAACCCGAACAACGACCGCAAGCGCGCCAATACGCAGAAACTGCTCCGCCAGGGCCGCGTGAAGTTCATCACGCCTGCCGTCTATACCAAGGACAGCCGCACCTACCGCATAGTCTGTACCATCATCGACCGCATCAAGGCCGAAAGCGACCTCGATTTCCTGGCAAGATACCAATAGATGAAATTCAGGATACAGTCACCTTTCAAGCCTTCCGGAGACCAGCCGGAGGCCATCGAGCAGCTTTGCTCCGCCCTGTCCGACGGCGTGACCGACGTCACGCTGCTAGGAGTCACAGGCTCGGGCAAGACCTTCACGATGGCCAACGTCATCGAGAGGCTCCAGAGGCCGACGCTCATCCTGAGCCACAACAAGACACTGGCGGCCCAGCTATACGGAGAATTCAAGTCCTTCTTCCCGGACAACGCCGTCGAGTATTTCGTCTCATATTACGATTATTACCAGCCGGAGGCATATCTCCCGAGCAGCGACACGTACATAGAGAAAGACCTGAGCATCAATGACCAGATCGAGAAGCTGCGCCTGAGCGCCGCCAGCGCACTGCTGAGCGGCAGGCGCGACGTCATCGTCATCTCCAGTGTCTCCTGCCTGTACGGCATAGGCAATCCCGAGGATTTCCACGAACAGACCGTAGTCGTGAAGAAAGGCGAGCAGAGAGGCCTCACCCGCCTGCTGTACCAGCTCGTGGACGGACTCTATTCCCGTACCGAGGTGGAGTTCAAGCGCGGCACCTTCCGCGTGCGGGGAGATACGGTCGACGTTTACCTCGGAGGTGCGGACGACGCCATCCGCATCGAGTTCTTCGGGGATGAAGTGGACAGCATCTCGGTCATCGACCCGGTGACCGGCGCCAGGATAGAGGAGGTCGACGAGATATCCATCTATCCGGCCAACAACTTCGTCACCACCAAGGAGCGCGGCATAGCCGCCGTAAGCCACATCCAGGATGACCTGAAACTCCAGCTCGATTATTTCGAGAGCATAGGCAAAAACCTTGAAGCCAAGCGTTTGAAGCAGCGCGTAGAATACGACCTGGAGATGATCAAGGAAATGGGCTACTGTCCCGGCATAGAGAATTATTCCCGCTACTTCGACGGACGCAAGCCCGGCCAGAGACCTTTCTGCCTCATAGACTATTTTCCGGATGACTTCATCACCTTCATCGACGAGAGCCACGTGACGCTGCCGCAGATACACGCGATGTTCGGCGGCGACCACTCGCGCAAGTCCATACTCGTGGAGTATGGCTTCCGTCTGCCCGCCGCCGCGGACAACCGTCCCCTCACCTTCGAGGAGTTCGAGGCCGTAACCGGGCAGAAGGTTTATGTCAGCGCCACCCCGGCGGACTACGAACTGGCCAAGTCCGAGGGCCTGGTCGTGGAGCAAGTCGTGCGGCCCACGGGCCTCCTCGACCCGCCCATCGAGGTCCGGCCGATAGAGAACCAGGTCGACGACCTCGTGGAGGAGATCCGCGTCCGTGCCGAAAGGGACGAGCGCGTATTGGTGACCACCCTCACCAAGAGGATGGCGGAGGAACTTCACGAATATCTCGCAAGGATAGGCATACGCTGCCGTTACATCCACTCCGACGTGGACACCACGGAGCGCGTGGAAATCATAGAAGATTTCAAGAACGGGCTGTTCGACGTCCTGGTGGGCGTCAACCTGCTGCGCGAAGGCCTCGACATCCCTTCCGTCTCGCTGGTTGCCATCCTCGACGCCGACAAGGAGGGTTTCCTGCGCACCGGGCGCGCGCTGACGCAGACAGCCGGGCGCGCCGCGCGCAACGTCAACGGCCTCGTCATCATGTATGCCGACGTCATCACCAAGTCGATGGAAGAGACCATACGCGAGACCAACCGCCGCCGGGCCAAGCAGATGGAATACAATGAGCTGCACCACATAACCCCCACCCAGGTTGAGGTCAAGCATAATGTCCTCGCTTCCGAACTGGGAGGGAAGGAAGGCAAGATAAGGCTGACCAACGGCCTCAACCGCCTCAGCGCCCCGAACTCCTGGGAGGATCCGACCTACATCCCGGATCCGTCGGAGCTCGGACGCGGAACGGTGTCCGTCGACCTCGGTCTCGACTCGCGCCGCGAGGAGAAGACCGCATATGTAGACGGATATGTCAAGGCCGACCTCGCCGCGGTCCTCCAGGACCCCGTCATCCGTTCCATGACCCGCGAGATGGTCGAGAAGCTGGTCGAGGAGGACCGCAAGCGCATGAAGAAATCCGCAGCGGAGCTGGACTTCAACGCCGCGGCGAAGTACCGCGACGAGATGTGGGCTCTGCAGGAGTATCTCAAGGTCTGGAAAGACAAATAGGAGATGAAAGCCCACGGTATCCTGCTCTTCATTATTTCCGCCTTTGTGGCGCTCGCCGTCCTCTGCATGGTTTTTCCCAAAGACGGAGTGCCCACGAAAATCCACACGCTCCGTTTCCCTTCACTCTCAGAGGTCCTGAACGGCGGAGAGGAGGATGCCGAATCTCCCGAAGAGATAATGGCAAGGCGGATGGAGGCCATCCGCGAGGCCAGGAAAAGCGACTTCCTAGATTATTTCACGAACGATCCAGCCAGGATATACCTCCCCGGCGATGACCTTACATTCTTCGACAGCCTGTTCATGGCGCTTGACAGCGCCGGCAACCACCGGGTCCGCATAGTGCACTACGGGGACTCCCAGATAGAGGAGGACCGCATCAGCAGCGTGCTGCGCGACAGTCTCCAGACCAGCTTCGGCGGCGGAGGTCCGGGACTTCTTCCGGTATTGGACCAGTACTACAATTTCAGCATCTCCGAGGCCGGAAGCGCGGCGCCGCGTCGCTACGTGGCCTACGGCCCCGCGGAGCTGCGCGGCGCCGGCGGCCGCTATGGCCCCCTCGCCCAGAAAAGTCACTATGACGGCACTGTCACAAACACTTTTTACCCCGTAAAGGCCAACGACGCTCCCAGCCGGTATTTCAACAGGCTCACCCTGCTCACCTCAGGAAGCGCCCTGTCGGTGAGGTGCAACGGTGTAACCATCGAAGCGGAAGCCTCCGACACCATACGTCACATACGCATCGACCTGCCCGACAGCACGGAACGCGTCAGCTTCACCCACTCCGGCAGCCACGACGTCTACGGCGTGATGCTCGACAGGGAGAACGGTGTCAGCCTCGACAATGTCCCCATGCGGGGCTGCTCCGGGACCATTTTCACCTTCCTGGACGCATCACAGCTGGCCGACTACTACAAAAACGAGAACGTACGCCTGATAATACTCCAGTATGGCGGCAATTCCGTACCGTTCACGAAGACGGCTCAGCAGATCTCGCAATACTGTGAGGACATCGCCGGGCAGATAGATTACCTGCAGGAACAAGCCCCGGGCGCCAGGATACTGTTCATAGGTCCTTCGGACATGTCCACCAGCATCCAGGGCAAGATGCAGACCTATAAGCATCTGCCCGCATTCATTGACTCGCTGCGCGTCACCGCAGGGCGGTCCGGCGCAGCATACTGGGACATGTACGCCGCGATGGGCGGGCAGGGATCGATGGTGCAGTGGGTCAGGCAGAGCCCGCCCCTCGCGGGCGAGGACTACATCCATTTCACGACACGCGGTGCCGCGAAGATGGGGGACATGCTCTACGAAACTCTGATGCTTTACTATGATTATTACAAACTTACGAACTATGAATAAGATCATGGCCACTATGCTGCTGGCGGTAATGTCCTTCGCCGCATCCGCCCAGACGCTTCCCCTCAAGGAGATAGCGCCGCAGCCAAAATGCGTTCACCTCGACCGCACCGGGCTGCATTTCCCTGGCTCCAGGGAGGCCCAGGACCGCTTCTACGGCCTTCTGGACTCGCTTATGCACGGCAGCGGCCGCAATGTCCGCATCTGGCATATCGGCGGCTCCCACGTGCAGGCAGGGCACTTCTCCTACCGCATGCAGGAGAACCTCACCCGCATGGCGGACTCCCTGCAGGGGGAAAGGGGGTTCATTTTCCCCTACAGGATCGCCAAGACAAATTCCGACAAGAGTTTCCGGACCTCGTTCACGGGGGAATGGCTTTCCGCAATGGCGGCAAGTACGCACAAGGACCTCAACCCGCGATTCGGGATAATGGGCATCGCAGCCCGGACCGCCGACCCCACCGCCACTGTGGGCATCGGACTGGGCATCAGCCCCGACACGCTCTGGCGCTTCGACCGCTTCCGCGTGATGGGCTACGCCTCCTCACCGGAGGCATATCCCTTCCTCGTCAGCGGTACTGACACGCTGTCGTTCAGGCCAGACTCCCTGACGCAGAGCTACGTCTTCGACCTTCCGTCAGTGACCGACACCGTCACAATAGGCTTCCATATTCCTGATGGAGAAAACTTTACCCTTACAGGCACACAGCCGCTCAGCGGCCGCAGGGGCATAGACTATTTCTGCTCCGGAGTCAACGGGGCACGTCTCACGACCTGGTTGGAGCAGTGTCCCGACCTATCCCGCGACCTCCAGCTTGTGCGGCCGGACCTTGCCATTTTCGCCGTGGGCATCAACGATTCGGCCTGCAAGGCCGCCGACTTCAAGCCCGAGGTTTTCAAGGAAAACTACCGAAGGCTCATCCGCCTCATCCGTGAGCAGTCCCCGGACTGCGCCTTCCTCTTCATTACCAACAATGACAGCTACCGATATGCCGGTCGCGGCATGACATACAACCACAATGGCCCTACGGTGCAGAAAGCGATGTTCGAACTCGCGGAAGAATACGGGGCCGCGGTATGGGATGTCTTCGACATCATGGGCGGCAAGGACAGCGTCGCCAAATGGAGGGATGCGGGACTTGTCAAGAAGGACAGGCTGCATTTCACGACCGGGGGATACGTCCTGCTCGGCGACCTGCTGTACAATGCCATAGCTGAGGACTACAATTCTGTACATTGAAGTGAATGGGAGGAACGGGTGACATAATGGCTTTCCTGCACAGGGTGTTCGCATTCGATGCGGACTCTCCCCTGCTGTTCACCCAGTTCTACTTCTGGGCGTTCTTCGCCGTCGTGTTCGCCGGGTTCACCCTCGTGAAGAGCCGCAGGCTTCTGCGCGACGCCTACCTGTTCTTCGTCAGTCTCTTCTTCTACTACAAGACCAGCGGTCTCTCGGTACTGATCCTCATCTTCGTCACCTGCTCCGACTTCCTGATAGCCAAGCGGATACATGCCTCCGAATCCAAAGGAAAAAAGAAAGCCTGGCTGATCCTCAGCATCTGCACGGACCTTTTCCTGCTCTGCTACTTCAAGTATGCATACTTCTTCACCGACGTGGTGAACAACCTCCTCGGGCTAGACTTCAAGGTGTTCGACATATTCGCCTGGGCAGGCAACCAGTTGGTCGGGGCGGAACGCTGGAGCGTGGACAGCATAGTGCTCCCCGTAGGTATCTCGTTCTTCACCTTCCAGGTCATCAGTTACACCGTGGACGTATACAGAGGGCAGCTGAAGCCCGTGGGCAATATCCTCGATTTCGGTTTCTTCGTCAGTTTCTTCCCCCAGCTGGTCGCCGGTCCGATCGTCCGCGCAAGCGAATTCATCCCTCAGATGTACAGGCCGTGGTTCCTGGGCCGGAAGCAGTTCGGCATTGCCGTATTCTGGATACTCAACGGTTTGATAAAGAAGATCGTACTGAGTGACTACATCGCCGTCAACTTCATCGACCGCGTATTCGGGAATCCCCTGCTCTTCACGGGTTTCGAGAACCTATGCGCCCTGTTCGGTTATTCACTCCAGGTCTATGCGGACTTCTCCGGCTATACCGACATAGCCATAGGCGTGGCCATGCTGATGGGATTCTACCTGCCCAAGAACTTCAACTCCCCGTACAAGGCCACCAATCCGCAGGATTTCTGGCGCCGCTGGCACATGTCGCTGAGCCGATGGCTCAAGAACTACCTTTACATTCCTCTCGGCGGCAACCGAAACGCCACGTTCGGAACGTATTTCTGGATTTTCGTGTTCGCCGCGCTCGGCGTATGGCTCTCAGGTAGCGTCTGGGTAGGAGTCGGAGTGCTGTCCTTCGCGGCCATAGTCGGCATAGTCGCAGTCTTCAATCCATCACGCCGCAAGAAAATCACCGCCAATATGAACCGCTTCATCACCATGCTGCTGGGCGGTCTCTGGCATGGTGCAAGCTGGAATTTCATCATCTGGGGAGGTCTTAACGGTCTCGGTACCATCGGTTATCAGTTCTGGAAGGAAATGAACTGGCACCTGAGGATGGGTGTGGTTGCCCTGGCGACGGCGGCATGCTTTACGCTCGCGCATATGGCTCCAGCCCCGGTATTCAATTTGCTCAGCGTCTGGACGGCCATAGTATGTTTCGGCACACTTTTACGATACATATACTACCTCAGCGGCGGAAAGGGGACCTTCAAGGCTCTGGGGACCGTCTGGGGCGTGGCGCAGACCTTCACATTCATCACGTTCACGCGATTGTTTTTCCGCAGCGGCTCCAACCTCGACCCTGCCACCGCCAACGAAACTGCCTGGAAGACCGCAAGGGAGATGGTCCGGCAGATAGGCTCCACCTGGAACCTGTCCGTAATTCCCCAGATATGCCACGAATACCGTAATGTATTCATACTCATTATCATAGGAATGATGATCCACTGGCTCCCTGATCGTTTCAAACGATGGTACCGCATCAACTTCGCCATGCTCCCCCTTCCGGTGATGCTTCTGGTCCTCGTCGCCGTCGTTTTCGGCGTCTATCAGTTCATAACCGCCGACCTCCAGGCATTCATCTATTTCCAGTTCTGATTTTTTGATTATCTTTGTGTAGATACGGTCAATCTCACGGAGCTATGGAAAGGATCGAAGAACTGTTTCCCGCATTAACCGGCCGGGACAAGGAGCTGGTCGCCGCCGCCTACGACATCGCCTCGAAGGCGCTGGCCGGCGAAACGCGAGGCAACGGCTCCCCCTTCATCGGGCACGCCGAGAACGTCGCGAAGATAGCGGCCGGCGAGATAGGCCTCGGGCCCGACTGCGTCGCCGCAGTCTTCCTGCACGAGGCCACACGCGGCCGCCAGGACAGCGTCATCATTCCCGAAGGCATCTTCGGCAAGGACATCCTCAACATGGTGGACGGTCTCAACAAGATCGCCACCATCAAGCCCAAGGACACTCGTCTGGAAGCAGATAATTACAAAAAACTGATAGTCAGCTATTCCACTGACCCTCGCGTTGTGGTCCTGAAGCTCGCCGACCGCCTCGAGGTCATGCGTTCGCTCGATCTTTTCCCGAAGGCTTCACGGGAACGCAAGCAGCTTGAGACTCTCCTCCTCTACATCCCCCTCGCCCACCAGCTGGGCCTGTACAACATGAAGAGCGAGATGGAGGACATATATTTCAAGTATGCCGAGCCCGAGCAGCACAGGGCGATCACCAACCGTCTGAAAGCCACTGAGCGCGACCGCCAGATCATCACCACGCAGTTCATCGAGCCACTCAAGGCCAAGCTTTCCGAGGCCGGCATCAAATACAAGCTTAAAGCCCGCACAAAGACCGCCTTCTCCATATGGAAGAAGATGCAGAAGCAGAAAGTCGATTTCGACGGGGTCTACGACGTGTTCGCAATACGCTTCATCATCGACTGCGAGGAGGACAAGGCCGTGGAACACGCCCTGTGCTGGAAGGTATTCGGCTTCGTTACCGAGGAGTACGAGCCCGACACGACCCGCCTGCGCGACTGGATCTCCAATCCAAAGCCCAACGGCTACGAATCCCTCCACATTACGGTCAAGAATGACGCCGGAGCCTGCCTGGAGGTGCAGATACGTACCAGAAGGATGGATGAGATGGCCGAGAACGGCCTGGCTTCGCACTGGTCCTACAAGGGCATAAAGCGCGAGGCGGCGCTGGACTCCTGGCTGAAAGCCGTCCGTTACTCGCTCGAGCACGGCACGGCCGAGACGCTCTCTCCTCCGGACAACGAAGGCGAGGACGACCTGCCGGCACCTTCCTCCAAGGAGATATTCGTCTTCACGCCTTCTGGCGAACTGCGGAAGCTGACAGCCGGTTCGTCCGTCCTGGACTTCGCGTTCAACATCCACAGCGGCATCGGTTCCCGTTGTACCGGCGCACGCGTGAACGGCAAAGCAGTATCCATCAAGGAAAAGCTCCGCACAGGCGACGTCGTGGAGATCATGACCGGCAAGAACCAGCGCCCCACGCAGGACTGGCTGAACTGGGTGGTCACATCCAAGGCAAAGAGCCGCATCAAGCACGAGCTCAAGGAAGCCGAATTCAAGAAGGCTTCCGAGGGGCGCGAGCTGCTGGAGCGGCGCCTCAAGAACTGGAAACTGGAGCTCCCCGACAATATGATGCGCGAGCTGATGAAGAAGTACAAGTACTCCAGCATCAACTCCTTCCTCGGTGCCGTCGGCGAGGGCACTGTCGACATCAACGACATCAAGGCTTTCATCGTAGCGCAGAACGCCCCGGCGGAAGAGACGCAGGCAAAGCCGGAGGAGATCACCGCGAAGGACTGGAAGGGCAACAAGTCCTCGGACGACATCCTCGTACTGAGCGCCAAGGACGTCAAGGGGCTTGACTACAGGATGGCCCGTTGCTGCAATCCAGTATACGGAGACGACGTGTTCGGCTTCGTGACGCGCGGCGAGGGCATCAAGATCCACAGGATCACATGCCCAAACGCCGCACGTCTCCTGGACCGCTACCCCTACCGCATCCAGCGTGTGGTATGGTCCGAAACGCCCAGCTCCGGCGACTTCCTGTGCACGCTCAAGATAATAGCGGACATGGACTTCGCCGTGATGTCCAAGATTATGGAGGTGGTCGGGAACTTCAAGGCCTCGATCCGCAGTTTCAACGTTAACGAAGACCGCCGCAACGGCTGCTACGACATCTCGGCACGCATCCTCGTCCCCTCCAACATGGAGCTGGACAAGGTCATCTCACAGATAGGCGCACTGCGCCACGTGATCAAGGTCAAGCGACTCTAGTCCCTCACGATGAGATACTGGCGCAGAAGCGCGATCTCCGACGGGGTGATGGGATCCACGTCGGGGGAATGACGTGTGGTTATCCATCTCAGTGCCAGCTCATTGATGCTGGTACCGGGATCCCCGAAAGTGCGCAGATAGGTGACGAGTTCGAACAGGATATGCGTCTCCTGCTCGGTGGCGCGATAATTCCTGAGACGGGTATTGCTCCTGCCGAAGGTCGTCAGCTCATAATCCTTTGACAGGTCGCTCTCGGACACGCCGAGAAGGGCTTCGATGAGGAAGGCCAGCGAACCCGTACGGTCAGCGCCTCCGGCGCAATGGAAGTAGACGTTCCTGCCTTCACCGAGCCAGCCTATGATGGAACGGATGGCCTGCTGATAGAGTTCGTTGGTCCTGCCGGTACCCCTTCCGAGATTCTTCTCAAGAGGGAGTTTGAGATATTCGACCTCATTGATGACGGCTCCGACGTGGTACTCGCTCTCCTTGTACCCGCGGAGGTCAAGGTCGACGGAGATGCCGAGGTCGTCCAGGAATAACTTCTTTCCGCTGTCCGATATCCTTTCCAGGGCAGCGCCCCTGTAAAGCCTGCCATAGACGATATGTCCGCCGTCAGCCTTCCAGCCGCCGAGGTCGCGCATGTTGCCCACGACACCGTTGATCATGCGCATCGGTCCTTCAGGGGTGAATGATGCCGACCTGAGTACATTGCCCCCGGCATCCAGTATCCTGTAATAGTACTGCACTCCGGGAATGAGATTGTAGATCACGGCCTGCGATGCCTCCACCGGCACTTCCCTTGCATCGTCGAACTGCGGCGAGGTGGAGAGCATGAGCTTCGCGACTGCCCCCCCCGTCCATGTGATCCTTACGGGCAAAGGCTTGTCGTTCACTCCGTATTCACTCTTGTATTCCTTTGCGAAAGACAGGACATAGTCGGGATCGGACGAGTAATCGACTTCCTCCAGGAACTTCCTGGTCCCTTCATTCTCGATGTCGCATTCCACCGCTCCGAAGGTGAACTGCGCTGCAGGGGCAACCTGGCTGCTGACGGCGGCATTCGAGGTCGAAACGGTATTCAGGGCACTCTTGGAACTCGAGCACGCACACACGACCGCCAGGGTCGCAAGCAAAAGGATTCTGTTTTTCATATCCAAAGTCGTTTATTGTCGGTCTAACGGGAGGCATTGCGGCGGTTAAGTGCCGCCTGGAAGGCACGTGCGTTGCGGTTGTGTTCGGACAGGGTGGACGCGAAGGCGTGCGTGCCGCTGAAATCCGCATTGGCGCAGAAGAAGAGGTAGTCGTGGCTGTCCGGATTGAGGACGGCTTCAAGGCAGGCCTTGGTGGGCACGGCTATAGGACCAGGGGGCAGGCCCACGTGGGTGTAGGTATTGTAAGGTGAATCCACCTTAAGGTGTTTGTTCAAAACCCTGTTGAGCTGATAATCAAAGCAGTACGCTATGGTAGGATCAGCCTGGAGGGGCATTCCGATGTGCAGGCGGTTCAGATATACGCCTGCCACGGAAGGCATTTCGGGCTCGTAGTTGGTCTCCCCTTTCACTATGGATGCCAGGATGCTCACCTGCTCCTTGGTAAGGCCCTGCTTCTCCGCCTTGGAAAGGTTTTCGGGAGTCCAGAAGGCATCATAGGCGTCCTTCTGTTTCTGCAGGATGTCCTCCACCGAAGCAGTCCAGTACATCTCGTAAGTGTCAGGGATGAATAGCGAAAAGACGTTCTCCGGATTGAATCCGTATTTTGCAAGGAGGGCCTCGTCATTAAGGGCGGACGCGACCGTGGCGCTGTCCACCAGCATCTGGTTCGCTATCTTGCGGGCAATGTCGCCCTTGCGCCGCATCGTCCCCGAAAGGACGAGGCGCGTGGGCGTCTGCCAGCCGTTGTTGAGCATCCGTGCCACATAGACGCTCGTGGAGGAAGGCTTGACGACATAGCGTCCCGGCTGCATGTATTCCGCAACCTTCTTGGCGGTGAACATGCGCTCGAGGCTGGCGGAATTGATGACCCTTGCGGAGTCGGCGATGGTCTTCATCACTTCGGCGGCATCGTCCCCTGGCCGGACGTATATCACGGCCTGGTGGCGGAAATTGGGCATCTTGTTGTCGGAGAACCAGCGGTAGGCGAACACGCCGCCGACGGAGCCGGCGACGATCAGGGCCAATAATATGATTACCAGAGTCTTTTTCATTTCCTGAGAATGATGGTGTCGCCCTCGCGGAGGACGTGGCCGGCGGTGAAGCCGTTCAGTTTGTTGACGGAAGACATGCGCACGGCGAAGCGCTGGCAGATATCGCGGAGATTCTCGCCATCCTCTTCTACTATATACTTGTCGAGGCCCTTTTCGGCCTGTTTCTTCTTCTGCTGGAGATACACGACGGTGCCGGGAAGGAGCCTCTGGTCGGCAGCGAGGTCGTTGATCCTCAGGATCTCCTTCGGGAAGAGATTGTAGGAAGTGGCTATGCTGGAATAAGTCTCCCCCTCCACGGAGTAGATGAAGGGGACGCCGTTCCTGGTATACACAGGACGAGTGAGGCTGAAGTGGAACTCCTCAGCCGCAGCGGGAGTGACAAGGACAGCCTCCTCGAGTGCGTTCGGAGCCTCGGGTATCTCGTCCGGGATGACTTCCGCGGCGGCGAGGCGCTCGCGGCGGGCGGCCCTCCGGGCGGCACGCGCCGCAGCGCGCTCTTCCGCCTTGGAAACCTTCGGCGGTTTCGCGGAAGCGGCCGGAGCTTCGTCCTTCTTCGCCTGCCCGGCGGAAGCGCCGGGACGCGAAGCACGTCCGGCCTGCGCCTGAGTCATCGAATCAAACCTCGAGAGATTGTTCTCCTCTATGATCTGGATCAGCTTCTGGGGATATGCCGGATCGGTGGCATATCCGGCTTTCTTAAGGCCGTAAGCCCATGATTCATAATCCTTTGTATCAAAGTCAAACAGAAACTTGTACCTGTCCCAATACCTCAGGAAATCGGAATGGTCGCGGAAAGACTCCTCGGCACTGTCGTATACCCTGAAGCATTCCTTCCTACTGTCGTCGTCGACCCTCATAGTCTTTCCCTTCCAGTCCTTGTGGCACTTGATGCCGAAATGGTTGTTGCCTTCTGCCGCAAGTGCCGACAGGCCGGAGCGGGACTCCAGGATGCCCTGGGCCAGCGTGATGCTGGCCGGGACGCCGCTCCTGTACATCTCGCGGACGGCCGTGGCCGCCCAGCGCTCGATATAGCGCTGCTGGGGCGTATCGGCTGCCGCCACCGCAAGGAACAGCGCGGCGACAAGCGCAAATAATGATGCAAATCTTCTCATTGACCGCTAAGATAGCAATAATTCTTCATTTTGTTTTGATATTGGTGCAATGTGGACGGGGCCTTTTCCACCCAGAAAGATAAAGATTAACTTTGAAATAGAAACTATTTCAAACCACAATAACGCTTCATCATGAAAAAAGCATTGATCCTACTGTCCGCGCTCGTCCTGTTCGGATGCACGGCGAAAGAAACCAAGAGTCCTGTCCTCACCATCGAGGGCGGCCAGGTCCAGGGTGTCCTGGCTGACAATGTCAAGGGTGTGTTCGTATTCCGCGGTATCCCTTATGCCGCTCCGCCCATCAACGAGAACCGCTGGAAGGCTCCCCAGCCTGTACAGCCCTGGTCCGGTGTGTATCTTGCCGACCGCTTCGCAAATCCCAGCTACCAGCACATCCAGTTCAAGGGTGGCTACTACACCGAGTGGGGCTATGGCGACGAGGCCCCGTTCAGCGAGGATTGCCTCTATGCGAACGTCTGGACCAAGAAGCCCGGCGACACCAATGCCAAGCTCCCTGTAGCCCTTTGGATCCACGGCGGCGGCTATCGTGAAGGATTCAGCTCCGAGCCCGAGTTCGACGCCCAGGAGTGGGCGGGCAAAGACGTGGTCATCGTGTCCATCAACTACCGTCTCGGCGTCTTCGGATTCATGGCCCATCCGCTTCTCTCCGAGGAGAGCCCCAACGGAGTTTCCGGAAACTATGGTATTCTCGATATGATCCAGGGCCTCAAGTGGATCAAGAATAATGTCGCCCAGTTCGGCGGCGATCCCGACAACGTCATGATCTTCGGTCAGAGCGCAGGTGGCGGCGCCGTCCGCACCCTCTGCGAGTCCCCGCTTGCACGCGGTCTCTTCAACAAGGCGATCATCATGAGCGCCGGCGGTCTCACTGTCCCCAATGCGGCCGGTGCAGGCGCCCGTCGCGGCGGTATGGGTGGCTTCCCCGGCTTCGCAGGAGCCGGCCAGGCCGAGCCCAAACTCGCCCCCTACAAGGCCCCGGCCATGCCCGACGGCCTGAATGCCCTCCAGCGTGCCGAGTTTACCAGCAAGGTGGTTCTCGACTGGGGTGGATACAATACCCTCGAGAAGATGCGCAGGGCTGAGACTGAAAGCATCCACGCCATTTCCGCGATCTACTCTTCCGCCACAGGCAACCGTGAGAGCCTCAACGGCAGCCCTGTCGTGGACGGATATGTCTCCCTGGAGAGTTTTGATGCCGCCGCCCTTGACGGCACGCTTGCCGATGTCCCGTACATGATCGGCTACACGATGAACGACATGGGCAATATGGCAGCCGGCATCGAGGCCTTCTGTCTCGACCGCGAGCAGAAGGGCAACAAAGCCTGGGCCTATGAGTTCGCACGTCCTCTCCCTGACGACGGCTCCCATCCTGAGGTCACCGTCCGCCTGAAGGGTGCATTCCACTCCTCCGACCTCTGGTACGTCTTCAAGTCGATGCAGCACTGCTGGCGTCCCTGGACCAAGGGCGACTGGGATCTCTCCGAAAAGATGCTGACCGCATGGACCAACTTCGCCAAGTACGGCGACCCCAACGGCCCCGACGGCGGCGAATGGACCCCCTGCACCAAGGACAACAACAAGTTCATGGTCTTCAAGCTCGACAAGGACGACAACGAGGCTTCCGCCATGGGCGACCCCGTTACCGAACTCGGTTACTAACCCCCGCGTTCCTGAACCAAACGTGTTTTACAAGTAACTGAAACACAACTCAATACACAAATGTCCCCCTCCCGTTTTGGGAGGGGGACATTCATTTAACCGTCTAGTTATGAGGATTTTACATAACACGGTCACTTTTGGGAGACCAGCGGGATGTCGAAGACTGAGCCGTCGGAGGCGGCGTAAGTCTCCGGGAAGACCGTGCGGCATTCAGCCTCGTAGACGGAAGCATCGCGCTCGCGCGAGCTGTAGTGTCCGATGACGAGGCGTTTCACGCCGGCGTCAAGGGCGCACTGCGCGGCCTGGAGCGTCGTGGAGTGGCGGCGGGAAGCCGCCAGGTCACCATGGGCGGCGGTATATGTGGTCTCATGATAGAGCAGGTCCACGCCCTTCACCCATTCCGCCTCCTCCGGGAAAGGAGCGGTGTCGGAGCAGTAAGCGAAGCTCCTCGGCTCCCACGGCTCATACGCGGCGTCTGCGCAGCGGATGACTTCGCCATCCTCGCGCACGACGTCCTCGCCTCGCTTCAGCGTCCCTATCTCCGTGAGAGTGAACCCGTAGCGCGAGAGCATGTGCTTCCACACGTTGAGAGGCGGTTTCTTTTCCCTGAAAAGGAATCCGAAGGTCTCAATGCCATGATTAAGGGGAAAAGCCAGGACCTCGAACGACTTGGTATCGTAAACCAGCTCCAGTTCCTTCATTTTAAGGGGAATATGCCTTATCTCGAAACCCACGCCCTCCCCGTAGTAGGAGAGGAAGAACTTGAGGATGGGCCCGAAGGAGACCGGCGCATAGATATTCAGGGGTGTGGGGCGCGCCAGCATTCCCATAGTCGAAAGCAGTCCGAAGATGCCGAAGACATGGTCCCCGTGGATGTGCGAGATGAAGATGGAATCTATCTTCATGGGCGACACCCCGAAACGCTGGAGCTGCATCTGCACCCCCTCGCCGCAGTCGATTAAAAACGAGCGCCCGCGTACTGAAAGTACCTGGGCGCTCTGAAATCTTTCAATAACGGGCTTGGCCGAGGCCGAGCCCATTACCTTAAGCGTGAAGTCCATTATTACTCACCCTTCTCGAGTTTCTCCTTGAGGGCGGCGAGGGCGTCGATGTCACCGAGGGTGGTCCTTTCGACGGAAGAGTTGATCTTCTTCACGGCCTTCTTGGTGTTGTCAGCCTCGACGGCGACTGCCTTCTCCTTGGCCTCGGCATAGGTCCTCACGTGCGAGAGGAGAATGCGGCGGGTGGAGCGGCGAAGCTCGACGACGCGGAAAGGAAGGGTCTCGCCGACGGTGGCGGGCTTGCCGTCCTCCTTGAGGATCTCGCGGTTGAAAGCGAAGCCTTCAGCCTCTCCGTCAAGGGTGATGGTAGCGCCCTTG
>JAEEGL015954705.1_pt1 | contig 25496 bp, 22 predicted proteins | sample 9134231 | NCBI WGS metagenome assembly JAEEGL01 (sample SAMN16246548, study PRJNA631951) | gut metagenome | biome: gut microbiome; feature: rumen; material: fiber-attached | host: Bos | place: Iran: Karaj | collected 2018-10
ACGCGAAAAGTTTACGAATTCTGCCGCCGGAACACTTGAATTTTAGTGTATTTTTATTATATAATCTAATAGGGAAATTGTAAGTTAATATTCTTTGTTTTTATTGCACTTTTCTTATATCGCTCCGCAAATTCACTAAATTTTATCAGTTTTATTTGTCTTGTAGGCCTAATATTGTACAGAGAAATACGGCCTGCCGTATTTGAAATGTTCACAAACGCGCGGCGCTCCCGCGCATCATTCTCAAAGAGAAAACAAGGTCTTGTTGTACGATTCTTCGAATCCACAACATCCTGCGCCGGGATCGCGTCCCTTTTCGGGAAACGCGGCCGCGGCGCGCCCAAACCGCTTTCTATTATATATAGGAAAAACGAACCGAACGAAAGCCCGCCGAAACCGCGAAGAAGAGGAGTTATCATGAACATTCTGATCGTAGACGACGAATTTTACATCGTTCAAAGCCTGATCGGCAACACCAACTGGCAGGCGCTCGGGATCACCCGGACGTTTTCCGCCTACAGCGTCAAGGAGGCGAAACGGATCATCGAAGAAAATCCGATCGACATCCTCCTGACCGATATCGAAATGCCGGAGGAGAGCGGCTTCGACCTAATCGAATGGCTCCAAAACGAAACGCGCGAAAAGCCGCTTTTGCCGATCATCCTCACCGCGCATCAGCGCTTCGATTACGCGATGCGCGCGTTCCGCCTGCACTGTATCGGATATCTGCTCAAGCCGGTGGAGAAGCTGACCTTCGAGCTGGAGATGAAATCGATGCTCGAAAACCTCCAGATGTACTCCCGCGGCGGCGCGGCGCCCGAGAATCCGGCCGCGCGCGTCGTGCAAACGAAGGAGATCGACTTCGTCCGCCGCGTGCAGCAGCTGATCTATGCCAATCTTTCCTCGCCGGAGCTCAACCGCAGCTTTCTTGCCGCGCGGCTCAATATCAGCCCGGATTACCTTTCCTATCTGTTCCACCGGAAATTCGGACAGACGCTGAACGCCTATATCAATTTCGTGCGCATCGATACGGCGAAAGAGCTCCTGTGCGGGACGACCCTCTCGCTCCAGGAAATCAGCGAGCGCTCCGGCTTTGCCGACTGCAGCTATTTCCACCGGCAGTTCAAGCGCCAGACCGGCCAGACGCCGCTGCAGTTCCGTCTGAACGCGACCTGACCGAACCGTATTCAATAAGAAAAGGAACCGCCCTCAAAAGCGGTTCCTTTTTTCGTTATTTCAAGAATCCGTTGACGATCTGCTCCTCGGCTTCCTGCTCGGTCAGGCCGAGCGTCATCAGCTTGACGATCTGTTCGCCGGCAATCTTGCCGATCGCCGCTTCGTGGATCAGCGCGGCGTCGATGTTGTTCGCGGTGACCTGCGGCAGCGAGGAAACCTTTCCGCGGTCCATGATGATCGCGTCGCATTCCGTATGGCCGTGGCAGAGGTTGTTGCCGTTGACGTTCGAGAAGAACGTCTGCTCGGAATCGCCCTTCGCGACGGAGCGGGAGACGACGTTGCAGGAGGAGCCGGCGCCGTTGAGATCTACGGTGAAGTCGGTTTTTGCAACCTGCGTCCCCTGGGTCATGATTTTTTCGTGGATGATCAGCGTTGCCCGGTCGCCGAGGTCCGCCGTCGTCTTGCGGTAGGTGGAATCGATCCCGCCGATCTGGGTGGTCTCCATCTCCATATAGCCGCCTTCTTCGATATGCACGACCGTCGTCGGGTTCATCAGGCGTCCGCCGGTCCCGTCGCCGGCGACGTAGTGCTTTTCGATATATTGGACCTTCGCGTTTTTGCCGACGTAAAACGTCTGGATGCCGTCGTGCGCGGAGTCCTGGTCGCCGCAGTTGTGGATCCCGCAGCCGGCAACGATCACAACGTCGGCGTCTTCGCCGATGAAGAAATCGTTGTAGACGAGGTCGTGCAGCCCCGCTTCGCTGATGATGACGGGGATATGGACGCTCTCGTTCTTCGTGCCCGGCTGAATGATGATGTCGATCCCGTCCTTGTCCGGTTTCGTTACGATATCGATGTTCGCCGTCGTGTTGCGGGCGGCTTTTTTGCCGTTCTGGCGGATATTGTAGGCGCCCTCGGGTGTTCCGTGAATATCGGCGACGGTCTGGAGGAGATTTAATTCGATGGAATTGAGCATGATGAGTCCTCCTTTATTTCAGCTTGTCCTCTAACGCGGAACAGAACGCGTAGCCGCCCAGCAGCTGCGGCAGGATCTCTTCCTTCGTTCCGCTGCTCTGGATCTCGCCGTTCGCAACGACGACGATCCGGTCGGCAATATTGAGGATCCGCTCCTGGTGGGAGATGATGACGATCGAACCGCCGAGCAGCTTGTGCATGTTCTCAAAGACGTGGATCAGGTTCTGGAAGCTCCAGAGGTCGATCCCGGCTTCCGGCTCGTTGAAAATGGAAAACGTCGTTCCGCGGGCCATGATGGTTGCGATCTCGATGCGCTTGAGCTCTCCGCCGGAGAGGCTCGCGTTGACCTCGCGATTGATGTAGTCCTTGGCGCACAGGCCGACTTCGGAAAGATAATTGCAGGCCTCGCTGATCGTAACGTTCCCGCCTTTGGCGATCGAGATCAGATCCTTTACGGTGAGCCCCTTGAAGCGGACCGGCTGCTGAAACGCAAAGCTGATGCCGCGCTGCGCGCGCTCGGTAATCGAAAGGCCGGTGATATTCTCGCCGTTGAACCAGATTTCGCCGCTTTGGGGCGTATAGATGCCGGCGATCACCTTGGCGAGCGTCGATTTTCCGCCGCCGTTCGGACCGGTCACCGCAACGAAGCGCTCGTCGATCTTGAGCGATACGTTTTTCAGAATCTCTTTTTCTTTTCCGTCTTCATTGGCGGAATAGGATACGTTTTTCAGCTCCAGCATTCTGTCTCGTCTGCTCCTTTTGCTTTTTTCAGAACTATTGTACCACAACCTGCTCCAAAAAGGAAGTATCTTCCGCGTTTTCCTTCCAAAAGGTTGCGCAAAACGCGTTTTTCGGAAAGCAGGCCGAAAAAAGACCGGCGTTTTCGCGCCGGTCTTCTCTTTTTCCGAGGGGTTCGTCAGGACATTTCGCAGATATCGTTTTCCATGTTCGCCGCGTGCTGGAAGCTCTCGTCCACGTTGGATTTGCGGACGGTCCCGTAGACGGCGCCGTTTAAAACCACAACGCACTGGCGGGGATTCTCCGCGCTCGTGTAATACGCGAGCTCGTCCTGGCCGCCTTCGAAATAACGGTACGTCACGCGCAGCAGCGGATCGCCGGAAACCTGCTCCTGGGTTTCGCCCATCAGCGTCAGGCCCAGCAGCGTTTTGTAATACTTCTGGAAGACCGTGTAGGTCAGCTCCTGCTTTTCGGTATTATAGATCGTATAATCGTAGCTCGCCGCGTCGCCTTCCTGCGCTTTGCGGGTCTGGGTGAAATTGTGCTTCCCTTCGGGCGTTTCCACCTCGATCCCGGAGAGCGAGTTGAGCATCGGAAGGATGACAAACGGCGACCGGAACGAAAACGGCTCTGCCTGGTACCAGCTCTCCACCGCGGACGAGGGGATCGCGAAAACGACGGGGATATCGTCGATCAGCGCCGGATACGTGCCGTTGCTGTAGCGGGTGGATACCTGGATTTTATGGGTCTCCTGCACCGATTCGCCGGTGGTGCCGTCGAGGATCTCCATCGTAAAATCAAACGTCGCCTTCGGTTTATCCAGGCCGTACGCCGCAAGCTGCTCCGCGGTCGGCTCGATGCACATGACCTCTTTGGCCGTGATGTTGATCGAGGCCTTGATCTTGTCGTTGACGGCTTCGTCGTTGCAGTAGTAGCCCTGGCCCTGCGCCGGCTGCTTGAGCAGATAATTGGAATGAATCTGCGGATCGCATTTCTCGATGACGATGTTCGGATCGTGGTTCTCGCCGCCGAGGCGGAGCGTTACGCAGTTCACCGTCACCTGACCGCCGCTCTGCGACGTGGTGTTGACGGTGATCAGCGAGGTGTCGATCAGATCCTTCTTTTCGGAGAACGCCGTTTCGGAAATCAGCGCCGTGTAGAGCTTTTCGTCGCCGTCGAGCTGAACGTAGTATCCGCCGGCCGGATTCGCTGCGCCGACGTAGTATTTTTTCGTATCGCCGTCGTTGAAAACGGAGGTGATGCACAGCGCCGGATCCGTCAGACCGAACTGCGTAAGGTCCTCCTGTACGCCGAGGTCCTTCGTCGCCTTGAGCTGATAGCCGTAAACGCCGAGGCTCTGGAGGATCGTCGCCTTGAGCGGAATTTTTTCCGATTTTCCCTGGAGTTTATAGGAGAGGTTGTTCTCTTCGTCGGTCGACACCTCTACGGTGATCGGCTCGCTCTCTCCTTTTTTCTCGAACGAAACCGTTTTGAGGTCGTAGATCGTCCGCTCAAAGAGCACGATGCTGCCCTGCATGCCGGAGGATTCCGAGTCTTCCGGCTCGGGGGCTTTCGTAAGCTGAAGCACCGCGATTCCTCCGCCGAGCACCAGGAGGAACGCAAGGACGACGAGAAGATACTTCTTCGATTTCTTCATGCCTTACAGATGCCTCCTCCTCAGGTATACGCAAAGGCCGGCAACGATCAGCGCCAGCGGGATCAGGATCGTAAATACGCCGACGCCGAAGAAGTTCCGCGCTCCGGACGTGATCGAGATATCGTAGGTGTTGACCGCGGTCTTGTCCTTGTAAACGCCGATCTCGGAATCCTGAACGCCGGCCGAATAGCGGGCGAGGTCCACGAGATATTCCGCGTTGCCGAACGTGGAGCCGGTGAGATAGCTGCTGACGAACATGCCGGAGCTGCCGAAGACAACGACGTTCTTGTTGTAGTTTACGTTGCTGATCTTGTTGACCTTCTGGGAAAGGCCGAGCGTCGTATAGACGCCGTATTCGATCGGCTCCTCGGGCTGCGCCTGGCTGCTTTCTTCGCCTTGCTCGCTCTGGCCGTTCTCTTCGCCTTCCTCACCCTGTCCGTTCTCTTCGCCTTCCGTAACCAGCGCTTTGGTATACGCGAATTCCGTCGTCTTCGCAAGGGAGTAGGTCGTGTTGTTCGAGTTGTAGTTGTAAAGGAGGGTGACCGGGCGGCAGACCGGGGTGTAGAAGTAGCCGTATTCCGTCGTTCCCTTGATTCCGCCGATATCGACGTCGCCGGTCAGATCCGAAATGAAGTAGTACTCATAGTTGGTCGTCGTGTGCGAGCTGTCGGTTTCGTAAATCATCGTGTTGTTCGGCAGCTCGATGCCCCATTCCGCGAGGAACGCGGAGAAATTCGGAAGCTCCGGCTGGGAAGGATCGCAGGTGACCCAGATCGCGCGGTTCTTCGCAACGGATTCCGCAAGGAACGCGTCCATCTTTTCGAGCTCCGTCTGCGTGTAGTCGGTCATCGGCGTCGGCAGCAGGAGGATCGAAGCGTCTTCGGGGATCTCCTCGGTGAGGATATCGAATTCCTCGTATTCGAAATTGTTCGATTCCATCAGTTCCTGGAACGAAACGGTCCTGGACGCGCTGCTCTGCGGTTTGAGCGAGCTCGTAAGCGCCTCGGAATGTCCGCCGGTCGCAACCGCGATCTTCGGGATCTCCGCCGCCTGGACCTGCATCAGGCCCGTCGTCAGCGCGCCGCCGGTCTGCATATAGTAGGTGGGCGTGTAGTTGGAATCGTACTCCGTCGTAAAGAAGTCGCCGATCCCGAGCACGCGGATCCGGCGCGCGTTTTCCAGAATCACGGTGCCGCTCTGGAGCTTGTATCCCTGGTATTTCGTCTGCGAGGCGAACTGCGGATTCAGGTCCAGATCGACATATTCAACGTGGATCTTCGGGTTCGCTTCCGCGCATTTTTCGCAGAGGATCGGGATCTGGCTGTACTGCAGGCCGTAATACGAAAGCAGCGAGTCGTCCTTCGCCTTGTCTTCGCTGGCAAGGATATAGACCGTCGTATCGATATCGATCTTCTTGGCCGCGTCGAGCGCGTCGTCGGAAAGCGAATAGATCTTGTTTTCCGTCATATCGAGCTTCAGCGAGGGGAAGCGCTCCTCCAGAATGGAGAAGAACACGTTGAACAGAATGACGATCACGATAAAGCCGATCGTCAGGATCGTTGCAAAGCTTCCTTTCTTGAAGCGCGTGCTTTTGAAATAGGAAGAGAGCGATTTTTTCTCTTTCTTCTTGCTTTTTTTGCGTTCCCTGACGTCGTAGATCACGGCTTCGCCGGCTTCTTCGGCCTGCTCGTCCGCTTTTTCGAGCGATTCGTCAAAGCTTTTTACTTCTTCTTCCGCCTCTTCGGCGATTTCTTCGAGCTCGCCACCGGCGGTTTCTGCCGCTTCGACCGCTTCGTCAACCGACTCTTTCGCGGTTTCCGCCGCTTCGTTCGCCGTCTCTTCGAGCGTTTCCGCTCCGTTTTCGAGAGCGTCCTGTGCTTCGGAAATCAATTTTTTCGGATCATCCATGTTTCCGCCCTCCTTAGCTCCATCTTCTGCTTTCGAGCTTGCGCGCCGTCAGGAAAATGAAAACGGCCGCAACGCTCAGGAAGAAGACGATATTTGAAATGCTGAACAGGCCCTGGGTAAAGGAAGAATATCTCTTGTTGAAGGAGATCCAGTTGACCAGCTTCGTAACGAACGCGTTGTTGATCGTGGAAGAAAGCGTATCGATGATCATCAGGAAAATCGCGATGGCAAAGGAGCCGATCGCCGCGATCACCTGGCTCGTCGTCAGGCTCGAGACGAACAGACCGATCGAGATCATCGCGGCGCCGTAAAGCAGGGAAGCGACCGCGTTGCCGATGATGATGCTCCAGTTGGGCGAGCCGAAGAACGAAATGAACACGCAGGGAACAACGCTGCCGAGGATGATCAGCGCGAAAACGCCGAACGCGGCGAGGAATTTGCCGACAACGATCCCGGTAACGCTGACCGGCGCGGTGATCAGCGCCTGGTCGGTCTTGTTCTTGCGGTCCTCACTGAAGGAACGCATCGTAATGATCGGGATGACCATCATACACCAGGTGAACATGATGCTGTAGACTCTGCCGATCAGCGAGGACATTCCGGCGACCAGAACCTGATAATAGAAATATCCGAAAAACGCCAGAACGACCGCAACGCAGACGTAGCCGATCGGAGAGGAGAAATAGGATTTAAAATCCCGCTTGGCGATCGCAATCATGATTTCTGACCTCCCTTTTTGCTCTTGTTGAAATAATTCGGATCTTCGCCGCTGGTCAGGCGCAGGAAGACTTCTTCGAGCGTCAGCTCCGTATTGCGCAGGCTGAGCATCGGCCAGCCTTTTCTTGCGAGCAGCGCGAACAGATTGCGGCGGATATCGTAGTTTTCGTCGGCTTCGATGGCGATCTCGTAGACGTTCGGCTCTTTTTCGCCGTAGCTGACCGCGTCGACAACGTGATCGAGGCTCTTGATCGCGTGAACGAGCTCGTTTTCGGGGCCGTCGATCCGCGCGATCAGGCGGTGGTCCGTCGAAAGATTATGGGCGAGCTGATCCGCCGTACCGTCGGCAACGAGTCTGCCCTTGTTGATAACGAGCACGCGCTTGCAGACCGCCTGAACCTCCGAAAGGATGTGGGAGCTTAAAATAACGGTATGATTGCGGCCGAGGCTCTTGATGAGGTTGCGGATCTCGATGATCTGCTTCGGGTCAAGGCCGACGGTCGGCTCGTCGAGGATCAGGACCGGCGGATTGCCGATCAGCGCCTGCGCGATGCCGACTCTCTGGCGGTATCCTTTCGAGAGGTTCCCAACCAGACGCGTATAGACGTTGTCGATTTTGGCGAGCTTGCAGATCTCCTCCAGGTGCTTTTCGCGCGGAAGCGTCGCCTTTTTGAGATCATACATGAAGTTCAGGTACTCCTTGACCGTCATATCCACGTAAAGCGGCGGCTGCTCCGGCAGATAGCCGATCAGCTTTTTCGCTTCGTTCGGATTTTCGATGGTGTTGTATCCGCCGATCGTAACTTCGCCCTCGCTGGCGGACAGATACCCTGTGATGATATTCATCGTCGTAGATTTACCGGCGCCGTTCGGTCCGAGGAAACCGACTACGCTGCCTTCTTCTACCGAGAAACTAACGTCGTCGAGCGCGATATTCACGCCGTAACGTTTCGTGAGGTGGCTAACCTCGATCATCTCGATCCCTCCTGTTTTTTCTTCACTGTCTGCAAAAAACACGCAGAATGGTCCCCATTTCGGGAATTCGTATTCATTTTATATAGGCTTTGTGAATTCTGTGTGAAAAATCTTTGTATTTTACGCTTTTGTGAAATCTTGACTTCTCAAAAAACAGCGGTTAGAATAGAGAGCGAACAAACCGAACTGGGGGAATTTCCTTGGCCGAAATCAGACCGTTTCGCGCAATGCGCTTTTCAACCAAAAACGCCGGCGGGATCGATTCGCTGACCTGCCCGCCCTACGATATCATCTCCGATTCCCAGCGGGAGGAGTACCTGAAAACGAATCCCTACAACATCATCCGCCTCGAGCTGCCAAAGGGCGAAGATCCCTACCGCACCGCGGGCAGCACCCTCAAAGAATGGCTCGAAAAGGGGATCCTGCGCGAGGACCATCTCCCCGGGCTCTATCTCTACGAAGAGGAATTCGAGCTCAACGGAACGAAAAAGAGCTTTCGCGGCGTGATCTGCCGGGTAAAGCTGACACCGTTTTCCGAGGGGATCGTTCTGCCCCACGAAAACACGCTCTCAAAGGCGAAGGAGGACCGTTTCGCGCTGATGAAGGCGACCGGCTGCAACTTCAGCTGCGTCTATTCGCTCTATCTCGACGAGCAGCGCACCACGGAAGAGAAGCTTTCGCGGCTGTGCGCCGGGGCGCCGAACGCCGAAATGAACGACGGCGAAGTGACCCACCGGCTCTGGGTGGTCAGCGATCCGGTCGCGATCGAATCGATCTGCGCCGATTTTGCCTCCCGTCAGCTCTTTATCGCCGACGGTCACCACCGCTACGAAACCGCCCTGCGCTACCGCGATTTCTGCCGTGAAAACGGCCTTGCGGCGAGCGACGACTGCGACTGGGTCATGATGATGCTCGTCGATATGCAAAGCGAGGGCCTCGTCGTCTTCCCGACGCACCGCCTGCTTCACGATCTGCCGGAGTTCGAGGCGCACTCGCTCCTTTCGAAATGCGCCGAATATTTCGAGATCGAGCCCGATCTCCCGCTCGACGCGGTCGAGGAATCGCTCGCGGCGTTTTACCGGCGCGAAATCCCCGCCTTCGCGTTTTACGCCGGCGGCGAGACCTGCGCGCTGCTCTCTCTGCGCAGCCGCGCGGCGATGGACGTGCTTTTCCCCGAGGACGCGCCCTGCATCCGCGCGCTGGACGTCTCGGTGCTCCACCGGCTGATCCTCGAGCGGCTGCTCGGCATCGACCGCGAAAACATGGCGAACGGGATCAACCTTTCCTATACGCGCTCGAAGGACGAGGCGATCGACTCGGTGCGCTCCGGTATGTGCCAGGCGGCGTTCCTGCTCAACCCGACCAAGATCCGCGAGATCCGCGACGTTGCCGCCGCGGGCGAAAAGATGCCGCAGAAATCGACCTATTTCTATCCGAAGCTGATCACCGGCCTGGTGATGAACCGGATGAACGTTCAAATCCCGGAGGAATAGCCCGGCGCTCTTTTCTCCGCTCAAACTTTTCCGCATATAACAAAAACCCCCGGAAATCCGGGGGTTTTTCCTGTTTGGGTCGTTATTTCGCTACCACTTTCCGAAGCTCTGCAAAGCGCGGAACGCCGTTTTCGGTAACGCGTTTCGGCTCGCCCTGGATCAGCGGAAGAACGTAGTCGATGAATTCGTCGGTCAGGCCGTTGGCCGCTTCGTTGATCATCGAATCCGGAACGTTCTTTACGGCGTTGGCAACGTCGGAGAGATCCATCAGCTTGATCTTGCAGACGTAATTGCCGTTCTCGTCGGTCGCTCTTTCAAAGCCGACCATCTTGTCCGTAACGCCCGCAACCGCGTTTTCAACCGCGGCCTTGCCGGCGGAGAAGGATTCCTGAACGTCCGTTTCCGAAGCGACGTGCGCCGCGCAGCGCTGCATCAGCGAGAATTCGATGCCGCGAACTTTTACGTTGAATTTTTCCTTGACGATGTCCGCGAGCGTCGCCGCGAGACCGCCGAGCTGCTTGTGGCCGAAGGAGTCGACTGAGCCGTCCGCCGCGCCGTATTCCACGATCAGCTTGCCGTCTTTGTCATGGATGCCTTCGGAAACGGCGACGAGGCATTTTCCTTCTTTGTCGTAAACGCGCTTGACGTCGGCGAGGAACGAATCCATATCGAAGTCTTTTTCCGGCAGATAGATCAGATCCGGGCCTTTGCCGAAATGCGTGGCGATCGCGGAAGCCGCCGTGATCCAGCCGGCGTCGCGGCCCATGCATTCGAGGATGCAGATCATGCCGGTGTCGTAAACGCGCGCGTCAAGATAGATTTCCATGCAGGTCGTTGCGATGTACTTCGCGGCGGAAGCGTAGCCGGGGCAGTGGTCCGTTCCGAACAGGTCGTTGTCGATCGTCTTCGGGACGCCCATGATGCGGCATTCGTAGCCGACCTTCTGCATATACTTCGAAACCTTGTTGCAGGTATCCATCGAGTCGTTGCCGCCGTTGTAGAAGAAGTAGCGGACGTTGTATTTCTTGAAGATCTCGAGGATCCGCTTGTAATCGGTATCGTCAACGTCGCTGTCCTTGAGCTTGTAGCGGCAGGAGCCGAGCGCGGAAGACGGCGTATGGAGCAGGAGCTCGAGCTCCTTGGGGTCTTCTTCGTCCATCACGTAGAGGACGTCGTCGAGCACGCCTTTGATTCCGTGTGCCGCACCGTAAACTTTCGTGATCGCGGGGTTTTCGAGCGCCGTTTTAATAACGCCGTACGCACTCGCGTTGATCACGGAGGTCGGTCCGCCGGACTGTCCGATAATGCAAGCGCCTTTTAATTCTGCCATGATAAGATCCTCCTTAGATTTTTTTGATACCCTTTGAAACGGCCGGATAAAAGAAAAAGCGGATTGCGGGCAACCTTACGTTACCGGCGCATCCGCATAGGGACCCGCACACGCTGCTGCGTGTGCGGGCGATTGGTGACCCGGACGAGATTCGAACTCGTGAACCCGCCGTGAAAGGGCGGTGTCTTAACCGCTTGACGACCGGGCCGAATGGTAGCGGCAGTCGGATTTGAACCAACGACACCACGGGTATGAACCGAGTGCTCTAGCCAACTGAGCTATGCCGCCATAAAAAGCTCTGAAAAACAGAGCTTTATTATTATATTGGATTCTTTTGCGTTTGTCAATGTTTTTTTCGGGGAAAATCGAAAAACTTCGCCCGCCGCGCCGATCAGTCCGCGAACGTGTAGTTCGGCGCTTCCTTCGTGATCTGAATGTTGTGCGGATGGCTTTCCTTGAGACCCGCGCCGGTAATGCGGACGAACTGCGCCTTGCTGTGGAGCTCTTCGATCGAAGCGCAGCCGGTATAGCCCATTCCGGAGCGTAGGCCGCCGATCATCTGATAGATCGTGTCGGCGAGCGGTCCCTTGTAGGGCACGCGGCCTTCCACGCCTTCGGGAACGAGCTTCTTCGCATCCTGCTGGAAGTAGCGGTCCTTGCCGCCGCGGTTCATCGCGCCGAGGCTGCCCATGCCGCGGTAAACCTTGAACTGACGGCCCTGATAGAGCTCGATGTCGCCGGGCGCTTCCATGCATCCCGCAACGAGCGAGCCGAGCATAACGGCGCTCGCGCCGGCCGCAAGGGCCTTTACGATATCGCCGGAGTATTTGATGCCGCCGTCCGCGATGACCGGGATGCCGTACTTCGCCGCCGCACAGGCCGCGTCGTAAACCGCAGTGATCTGCGGAACGCCGATTCCGGAGACGATGCGGGTCGTGCAGATCGAGCCGGGGCCGATTCCGACCTTGATGCAGTCCGCGCCGGCTTCGATCAGCGCTTCGGTCGCCGCCGCCGTCGCTACGTTTCCGGCGATGAGCGGGAGATTCGGGAACGCTTTTTTCACCTTGCGGACCGTTTCGACCACCATGTTGTTGTGGCCATGGGCGGAGTCGAGCGTCACGATATCGATCTGCGCGCGAACCAGCTCCGCAACGCGCTCGAGAACGTCTTCCGTCGCGCCGATCGCCGCGCCGCAGAGGAGCCTGCCGGCGCTGTCACGCGCGGAATTCGGATACTGTACCGCTTTTTCGATATCTTTTATGGTGATTAGACCTTTCAGGTTTCCTTCGTCGTCGACGATCGGGAGCTTTTCGATTTTGTTCTTGCGCAGGATCTGCTGCGCCTCCAGAAGCGTCGTGCCGACCGGGCCGGTGATGAGATTCCCCTTCGTCATGACGGAGGAAATCGGCAGGGAGAAGTCGGATTCCGACATAAAGCGCATATCGCGGTTCGTGATGATGCCGACAAGCTTTCCGTTTTCGCAGATCGGAACGCCGGAGATCTTGTAGCGCGCCATGATATCCTCGGCGTCCTGAACGAGATGATCGGGCGAAAGGAAGAACGGATCGGTGATGACGCCGTTTTCCGAGCGCTTGACGCGATCGACCTGATCGGCCTGATCTTCGATCGTCATATTCTTGTGGATGATGCCGAGGCCGCCTTCGCGGGCGATCGCGATCGCCATTCCGGATTCCGTTACGGTGTCCATCGCAGCGGTCAGGATCGGGGTGTTCAAGTGGACCGTCCTGGTGACGTTCGTGGAAACGTCGACCGTTTTCGGCAGCACGTTCGATTCCGCCGGGATCAGCAGAACGTCGTCGAACGTAAGGCCTTCTTTCAGAAACTTTTCGCCGTAATTCAGATTCAGCATGTAGCAATCCTCCCTGTCGTCATTTTTCCCTGTGATTCATTTTATTTCCCGTTATTGTACCATATTTCGCGGTCTATTTCAACCGTTCTTTTGCGATTTTATGGCCGAATGACCGTTTTTCCGCCCATATACGGCTGCAGCGCCGTCGGGATCCGGATGCTGCCGTCTTCGTTGAGGTTGTTCTCAAGGAACGCAATCAGCATTCTCGGCGGTGCAACGACGGTGTTGTTGAGCGTATGCGCAAGATATTTTCCGCCTTTTCCGTCGATGCGTATTTTCAGGCGGCGCGCCTGAGCGTCGCCGAGATTCGAGCAGCTGCCGACCTCGAAGTATTTCTTCTGCCGCGGCGACCACGCTTCGACGTCGAGCGATTTCACCTTCAGATCCGCGAGGTCTCCCGAGCAGCATTCCAGCGTACGCACCGGGATATCGAGGCTGCGGAAGAGATCGACGGTGTTGTGCCAGAGCTGATCGTACCAGTAATCGGAATCCTCCGGCCGGCAGACGACGATCATTTCCTGCTTTTCAAACTGATGGATCCGGTAAACGCCGCGCTCCTCGATCCCGTGGGCACCTTTTTCCTTGCGGAAGCAGGGCGAATAGCTCGTCAGCGTCTTCGGAAGCTCCGCCTCGGGCAGGATCGTATCGATGAATTTTCCGATCATCGAATGTTCCGAGGTTCCGATCAGGTAGAGATCCTCGCCCTCGATTTTATACATCATCGCGTCCATCTCCGCAAAGCTCATCACGCCGGTCACAACGTTGCTGCGGATCATAAACGGCGGGACGCAGTAGGTAAAGCCGCGGTCGATCATAAAATCGCGCGCGTAACTGATCACCGCCGAATGGAGCCGCGCGATATCGCCCATCAGATAGTAGAAGCCGTTTCCCGCAACTTTCCGCGCGCTGTCGAGGTCGATCCCGCGGAGTTTTTCCATGATGTCGGTATGGTACGGGATCTCGAATTCCGGGACGAACGGCTCGCCGAAGCGCTCGAGCTCCACGTTTTCACTGTCGTCTTTCCCGATCGGAACGTCGGGCCCTATGATCTGCGGGATCGTCATCATGATCGAAGTGATCTTCTCGTCGAGCTCGCGTTCCTTCGCCGCCATTTCTTCAAGCGATTTCGCCTGCTCGGACACCTGCTTTTTGACTTCTTCCGCCTCGTCCTTCTTTCCCTGGCCGATCAAAGCGCCGATCTGTTTGGAAAGCTTGTTGCGGTTGGCGCGCAGGGCGTCCGCCGCCTGCTGGGTTTTTCTCTTTTCCAGATCGAGCGCGATGACTTCGTCGACAAGCGGGAGCTTCTGATCCTGGAATTTGTTGCGGATGTTCTGTTTTACGATCTCCGGGTTTTCCCGTAAAAATTTGATATCAAGCATATTTCTTTCCCCTAACTTCTTTCTGTTGCGTAAAACTCGGTTTTATGTCAACCAAAAGTGCTTCTCAACGCTTATCGAAAGCTCTTGAGGAGCTCTTTTAAATCGTCTTCTCCGTAGAATTCGATCTGCAGCGTGCCTTTTTTGCGGCTGCCGAGAACGGAAACCTTCCGTCCGAGCTGTTCCTGCAAAGCGAGCTCCGCCTCGCGGAAAAGAACGTTTTTCCGCCGCTTTTCCGGCTTTTTTTCCGCCTTTGCCTCCTGCGCGAGCCGTTCCGCCGCGCGGACGGAGAGTCCTTTTTCGGCAATGAGCAACGCCGCTTTCTCGATCCGCTGCGGATCTTCGAGCGCAAGCAAGGCTCGGGCGTGTCCGGCGGAGAGCGTCCCTTCGCGCAATAGCGCTTTTACGCGATCCGGCAGCGAAAGCAGCCGCAGCGCGTTCGTGACGGCCGGGCGCGATTTTCCTACCGATTTCGCGGCTTCCTCCTGCGTCAGTCCGTAGGTTTCGATCAAAACGCCGTATCCTTCGGCTTCTTCGAGCGGGTTCAGATCCTCGCGCTGCAGGTTTTCTACCAGGGCGAGCTGCGCGGCGTCGCGCTCGGAAAGCTCGCGGATCACCGCCGGAATCTCGGAAAGCCCGGCCATCCTGCTGGCGCGCCACCGGCGTTCGCCGGCGACGATCTGATAGCCGCCGTCCGGCAGCGGGCGAACCAGGATCGGCTGCAGCAGCCCGTGTTCCGCAATGGAATCGGCAAGCTCCGAAAGCGAAGCTTCGTCAAACTCTTTTCGCGGCTGATTGCGGTTCGGTTCGATTTCGCTCAGGCGAATCGTTACCGCGCCACCCGTTTCCACCGTGTTTTCGGCAAAGATCGCGTCGAGTCCTTTGCCGAGTCCTCTGTTTTTCGTAGCCACTTTTCTTCTCCTTCTATCGGTTTGCCTTTAAAAACTCGTCGGCAAGCGCGGAATATGCCGCCGCGCCCTTGGACGACCGGTCAAAGTAAAAAATCGGGCAGCCGAAGCCGGGCGCCTCAGAGAGTCGAACCGTCCGCGGGATGACCGTCGAATAGACTTTTTTCGGGAAGTATTTCTTCACCTCGTGAACGACCTGCTGCGTTAAATTGAGCCGTCCGTCGTACATCGTCAGCAGCACGCCTTCGATCTCGAGATGCGGATTATACTGCCGTTTGATGATCCGGACCGTATTCATCAGCTGTGAAAGCCCTTCGAGCGCGTAAAACTCACACTGGATCGGGATCAGGATCGTATCCGAGGCGCACAGCGCGTTGGTGGTGATCAGTCCGAGCGAAGGCGGGCAGTCGATCAGGATAAAATCGTAGGCGCCGCGCACCGTCGCCAAGGCGTTTTTCAGCGTAGAAAGCCGGTTTTCAATCGAAATCAGCTCGATTTCCGCGCCGGCAAGGTTGATGCCGCAGGGAATGACGTCGAGCCCGGAAAATTCCGTATGTACGATCGCTTCCTGCGCGGAAGCGGCGCCGATGACGAGCTCGTAGCTCGTGTTTTTCAGATTCCGCCGGTCGATGCCGACCCCGCTTGAGGTATTGCCCTGCGGGTCCATATCGACAAGAAGCACCTTTTTATTCTTCATTCCGACCGCGGCCGAAAGGTTTACTGCGGTCGTTGTTTTGCCGACGCCGCCCTTCTGGTTGGCAATCGCGATGATTTTTCCCATAGGAAGCTGCGAAAATCCGCAGTTCACCTCTTTTCCGAACGTTATTATGGTTATTGTATCACAATTATGTTCAAAAGAAAAGCGAAAATGCATTTTTTCGCTTTTTCTTTTATAGAGCTGCCGATCGTTTTTCGTAAACGGAGTTTTTTTGAACGTTTCACGTGAAACGATTCGTTATTTTGCCGGAACACCGCCTTTTCGTTCAAAAAGGCCCCGAAAAAAAGAAAAACACCCTTCCGGTCTGATCCGGCAAGGGTGTTTCTTGATACAAATATAGATTACAGCGGCGCTTTTGCGATTTTTCCGCTTTGACGCGGATACTTCGGCGGCGTTGCATGTTTCTTTTCGACCAGGACGAACGTGCGCGTCATATCCTCGTAGAGCGGGATCGTTTCGATTTTCGCGCTGCCGCCGCCGAGCAAAGCGATCGCTCTTTCGGCTTCGGCGAGTTCTTCCTGCGCTTTGAGGCTTTTCATCGCAATAAACGTTCCGCCCGGTTTTACGAGCGGCAGGCAGTATTCACTCAGAACGTTGAGCGAAGCGACGGCGCGGGCTGCCGCAACATCAAATTTTTCGCGCGTCTGCGGCGCGCGTCCGGCTTCCTCCGCACGCAGATGCAGCGTCTTTGCTGAAAGTCCAAGCTTTTCGCAGAGCGCGTCCAGAAAACTCAGCCGCTTCTTGAGGCTGTCGATCAGCGTCAGGCGCAGATCCTCGCGAACGATTTTCAGAACCATCCCGGGGAAACCGGCTCCGGTGCCGACGTCGGCGATCGACGCCCCCTGCGGGATCTCGCAGACCTTCAGCAGCGTCAGACAATCGATAAAATGCTTGCGGACAACTTCTTCCGGCTCCCGGATCGCCGTCAAATTGACGCTTTTGTTCGTTTCCAGCAGGAATTCAAGATAGAGCTGAAAACGGTCGAGCTGCTCTTTCGAGAGCAAAAAGCCGACTTTTTGCGCTTCGGCGTACAAAAGATCTCTGATATCCGTCATTCTTGTGCGCTCCTGTCTTTTTTGGCGAGCCAGATCAGCAGAACGGAGATATCCGCCGGGCTGACGCCGGAGATTCTCGAGGCTTGGCCGATATTCTCCGGCCGGATCTTGCCGAGTTTTTCCTGCGCTTCGGTCCTCAGGCCGATCAGCTTGGAATAATCGACGTCTTTCGGGAGGCTTTTCGCTTCGAGCCGCCGCATTTCCGCGATATCGGCCTTCTGGCGGCGGATATAGCCCTCATACTTGATTTCGATCTCCACGTTTTCAAAAACCGCCTTCGGAAGCTCCGGGCGCGTCGGGTCGACCGGCGCGAGCGCTTCGTAGGAAAGCTGCGGTCTGCGCAGGAGATCCGTCAGGCGCACGCCGGAGGTGATCGGCGACGTTTCACGTGAAACGAGGATCGCGTTGACCGCCTCGCTCGGCGGAATGACCGTTTCGTCGGCGCGTTTGCGTTCGTTCTTCTTCATTTCCTCTTTTTCGAGGAATTTCTCGTATCGCGTGTCGCTGATCAGCCCGAGCCTGCGACCGATCGGCGTCAGGCGTTCGTCGGCGTTGTCCTGGCGCAGAACAAGCCGGTATTCCGAGCGCGACGTCATCATCCGGTAGGGGTCGTTGACGCCTTTGGTGACCAGATCGTCGATCAGCGTTCCGATATAGGAGCTCGCACGGTCGAGGATCAGCTCCTCGCGGCCGAGGATTTTCAGCGCTGCATTCGCGCCGGCAACGAATCCCTGCGCCGCGGCTTCCTCGTAGCCGGAGCTGCCGTTGAACTGACCGGCGCCGTAAAGGCCGGGATATTCCCGGAATTCCAGCGTCGCGTTCATCGCGGTCGGATCGACGCAGTCGTATTCGATCGCATAGGCGCTGCGCATGATTTCAACATTTTCAAGACCCTTGATCGTCCGGTAAAAGGCGATCTGTACGTCTTCCGGCAGGGAAGAGGACATCCCCTGGAGGTACATCTCCTCCGTATCGAGTCCGCAGGGCTCGATAAAGAGCTGATGGCGCGGTTTATCGGCAAAACGGACGATTTTATCTTCGATGCTCGGGCAGTAGCGCGGCCCGATCCCTTCGATCGCGCCGCCGTAAAGCGGTGAGCGGTGCAGATTCTTCAGAATGATTTCTTTGGTGCGGTCGTTGGTCCAGCTGATATGGCATATCGCCTTATTTTTCGGCGGCGTCTGCGTTTCATACGAGAAGGGAACGACCGGTTCGTCACCTTCCTGGGCTTCCAATCCGGAAAAATCGATGCTCGAGCGCAGAACGCGCGCCGGCGTTCCGGTTTTGAAGCGCCGCAGGCGCAGGCCGAGCTTTTTGAGCGACGCGCCGAGGAACGAGGCCGGGAACATCCCGTCCGGACCGCTTTCAAAGCTGACGTCGCCGACGAAAATCCTTCCGCCGAGGAAGGTGCCCGTTGCAAGGACGACCGCCTTTGCTTCGTATTCGGCTTCCATCCTCGTTACAAGGCGCCAGAGGCCGTCTTCGGTCCGCTCCAGTTCGGTGATCTCCGCCTGTTTCAGATAAAGATTTTCCTGAAGCTCCAGCTTGTGCTTCATGATTTTGCTGTATTCGCGCCGGTCGATCTGCGCGCGCAGGGAATGGACCGCCGGGCCTTTTCCGAGGTTGAGCATCCGGCTCTGCAGCGTTGCGGCGTCGGCGGTTTTTCCCATTTCGCCGCCGAGCGCGTCGATTTCGCGGACCAGGTGGCCTTTCGCCGTTCCGCCGATGCTCGGATTGCAGGGACAGTTGCCGACGGCGTCCATATTGATCGTAAAAACGACCGTGCTGCAGCCGAGGCGGGCGGAAACCAGCCCCGCTTCGATCCCCGCGTGGCCGGCGCCGACGACCGCCACGTCAAATTTTCCCGCAGAATATCTCATATGATCCTCATTTTCCGACACAGAATTTTGAAAATACTTCGTCGAGCACCGCGTCCGAGATCCGCTCGCCCGTCAGCTCCAGAAGCGCGGAGATGCATCCTTCGAGCGATACGGTCACCGCGTCAAAGGTCATTCCGCCCTCGAGCGCTTCGTTCGCTTCGCGCAGCGCGTCGCTCGCGCGGGCGATCACGTCGCGCTGGCGTTCCGTAAAGAGCACGCCCTCCGAGGGATTGACGGGATGTTTGCGCAAAAGCGCAACGACCGCCTCCTCCAGCGCCGCGAGCCCTTCGCCGGTTTTGGCGCACAGCGGAACGACGGCGGAAAAGGGCCCTTCGAGCTCTTCGGGTTTGATTCTCTGCGGAAGATCCGCCTTGTTGAGCACCGCGATCGCCGGGGCGCCGCCGATCTTTTCGATCAGCGCGCGGTCTTCGGCGCCGAGCGCTTCGGAGGAATCGAACACGGCGAACACGAGCTGCGCCCTCGAAAGCTTTGAAACCGCCCGGTCGACGCCGATGCTCTCGATCGGATCCTCCGTATCGTGAATTCCGGCAGTATCCGCAATATATAGCGGTATTCCGGCAAAATTAATAACGTCTTCTACTATATCTCGTGTTGTTCCGGCGTGCTCCGTCACAATGGAACGCTCGTAGCCGGAAAGCAGGTTCATCAAGGTCGATTTCCCAACGTTCGGCCGCCCCGCGATCACGGTCCTCACGCCCTCGCGCAGCATCCGGCCGCTGTCGAATTCCCGCAGGAGCTTCGAAAACGCCTCCTGCGCCGAGCCAAACGCCGCGGAAAGCTCCTCGCCGGTGATCTCCGGGACCTCGTCCTCCGGATAATCCGCCCAGGCGGCAAGATGCGCCGCCGCCGCAACGCGATTTTCCCGGATCGTTTCGATCTTTTTCTGCAGAACGCCCTCGTTGCCCGAAGCCGCGGCCTTCGCCGCGTCCTCGCCGGAGGCGGAGATCAGCTGCATGACCGATTCCGCGCGTGTCAGGTCGATCCTTCCGTTGAGGAATGCCCGCTTCGTAAATTCTCCGGCCTGCGCGGGGACCGCGCCGGCGCGGATCGCCAGCGCAAGGATCTTCTGCATGATGAACATCCCGCCGTGGCAGGAGATTTCAACCACGTCTTCGCCGGTATAGCTTTTCGGCGCGGTAAAAACGAGCGCGAGCACCTCGTCGACCCGTTCGCCGTTTTCATCAACGGCGATCCCGTAGAGCGACGTATAGCCCGGAACGTCCGAAATGTTCTTTTTTCCCTTGGGGACGAAGATTTTCTCCGCGATTTCCTTGGCGCGTTCGCCGGAAAGACGGACGATCCCGATCCCGCCGGGCGCCTGCGCCGTTGAGATGGCGGCGATCGTTTTCTGTTCGATCAATCTCATAGTGAAAATCCCTTAAAAATTGGGCGACCCGTTGCCGGGGCGCCCATGGTTTTCTTATTACTTCGTGATTCTGCCGTAGAGCTGGGTCGTGCCGGCGTCTTTCTTGATTTCCGCGGGCTTTTCCTGCGGCGCGGATTTTTCCTTCGGCTGAGCGGTTTTCGGGCGGGAGGGTTTGCGGTCGCCGTAGCGCTTTCCGCCGCGGTAGTTTCTGCCTCTGCCTTCGCCGCGTCTGCGGACTTCTCCGGATTCCGGACCGATCACCACGTGGCGGTTGTTTTCCTCGCCTTCGCTCCAGGATTTCGCTCCTTCGATCTCCTGAACCGCGGTATGGATGATTCTTCTTTCGTAGGGATTCATCGGCTCGAGCGAATAGTTGCGCTTGTTTTTAAGCGACTTCTCCGCCATGCGGCGGCCGAGCTTTTCGAGCGTCTCTTTTCTCTTCTCGCGGTAATTCTCCACGTCGAGCGTGATGCGGAAATAGGAATTGTCCACGTGGTTTGCAACGAGCCCCGAGAGATACTGGAGCGCGTCGAGCGTTTCGCCGCGGTGGCCGATGATAAAGCCGATATCGTTGCCGGTCAGGACCAGCTTCGCTGCGTTTTCTTCGGTTTCTTCGATGCGGATCTGGGTATCGAGAATATTCATCTGTCTGAAAATCTTCTCAAGATAATCCGCCGCTGCTTTTGCAGGATTCGTTTTGATGAACGCGCGTACCTTTGCGGGATTTCCTCCGAACAGGCCGAGGAATTTCTTTTCCGGCATCTGGAGGACTTCGCATTCCGCCTCGGACGTTGCCACGCCGAGTTCTCTGCAGGCGTTTTCAAACGCCGTGACGACCGTATCGCCGGTTGCGATAGCTTCTCTTAACACAAAAACACCTCTGAATCTTATTTTTTGGATCCGATATACTGATCCGCGTTGTTCGATTTTTTCTTGCTTTCTTGTTTCTTCTGGTTTTTACCGCTTTTTTCGGTGTTTGTCTGGTTCGCGGTATGATAGATCTTTTCTTCGATCTGCTTCTGCTGCGCATAGGAAAGCGGCTGAATCTTTTCTTCCTCCATCAGGCGCAGAACCGCCCGGCTCGCTTCCTGTTTGGCGCAAAGGGCATCCGGTCCGAAATACTTGTGGATGATGATGGTCTGGAGGATGCCGGTGATCTGGGAAACAACCCAGTAGAACCCGATGGCTGCGGGCATCGTGTACGCAAAATAAACCGTGATCAGCGGCAGGATATACATTGCGTACTTCATGCAGCCCTGTTGCTGCTGCATGGCGGGATTGGTGCGGGTCATGTAGAACTGCTGACCCCAGGCAGTCACAAGGCAAAGCACGGGAATGATCCACAGGAGCGTTGAAAACGCGCTGCCGCGCGGCGTTCCGAGCAGATCGAATCCGAACAGATTGAAGCTCTTCGAAAAGGAATCGAGCTCCGCCGACTGTTCCGCGGAGAACATTGTGAGATACGGTTTCAGAGAGCCGTAGTGCTTGACGATCTGGATTTCGCTGTAGAAGGAGCCGGAGGTGAAATTCTCGGAAACGCCCGGAATGTTCTTGAGTACGGCCGTCGCCTGATTGACGAGATCCGCGCTGTAGTGCAGAACGTTCTTGAGCGGGAATACAACGGCGTAATAGAGACCGATCATGATCGGGAACGGGATCAGCGTCGTCAGGCAGCCGCCCGCAGGATTGACGCCCTCTTTCTGATAGAGCGCCTGAAGCTCTTCGTTGTATTTCGCTTTATTATTCGCGTATTTCTGCTGGAGCTCTTTCTGCTTCTGCGAAATTTTGCCCTGTGCGGCGGTGGATTTCTGCTGTTTCACAGAGAGCGGGAACATGAGAATCTTCGTAATGATCGTAAAGAGAATGATCGCAATTCCGTAATTGCGTACGATCATATACAGCGCTTTGAGTAAATAACCGAGGATGTTGCCGAAAAAATTAAAGATGGATAACAAAATTACATCTCCCTGTCAATCTTTTTTCTTTTTCTCTAAAACCGGATCGTATCCTCCCCGACTGAAAGGATTGCATCGCAGGATCCGCCAAATCGCCAGAGCGGTCCCTTTAAAAATCCCGAATCGCTCGATCGAGCCGATCGCATACGCCGAACAGACCGGAACGTATTTGCAGGAGGGACTTTTTTTGAGCGGAGAGATATGAATCTGATATTTCCGGATCAGCCAGACAAGCGGCTTCCCCATTTTTACAGTCGCGTCTTCAAAGATATATCTGCTCTTTTTCATGCTCTTCGAGTATACCGGCTTTTTTGAGATGATAGGACATTTCTGCGAAAACATCCGTGCTTTTTACAAAAGGCGTTCTTCCGCGGGCCACGAAGACGAGATTTACGTTTTTCTGAACGTCCGGCGCCAGCATCCGGAACGCTTCCCGGATCACGCGGCGCGCACGCGAACGGCAGACGGAGTTCCCGATCTTTTTTCCGGTCGTGATCCCCATTCGCACTTTTCCGTGCTGCTCGTAGCCGACGTAGGTAACCAGGGTTTTTCCGACAAAATACTTACCCCTTTTATACAGCTTCTGAAAAACCCGGTTTTCTTTGATTGTCTCATAATTCTTCATAAAGGACCTGCTTTTCCGCGGCCGCCCGAAAACGAATAAAGGCCACACAACGGTGGCCTAAAGACGACATCGGACTTACTTTTTAAGCCATTTTGCCGCAGACGGTTGAGCTTTCATCAGTAGGTCAGGCGCGCTCTGCCTTTCGCTCTGCGGCGGGCCAGAACTTTGCGGCCGTTTCTGTCTGCCATTCTCTTTCTGAAGCCGTGCTCTTTCTTTCTGTGAAGCTTCTTCGGTTGATACGTTCTCAGCATTTTTGGGAACCTCCTTTCGGGGTACAAACCTTGCGATAAAATATTATATATAAAATCTCTATTCCTGTCAACCTCAAATTTTATTTTTTTCTTTGATTCCGCCTAAGTTTTTCCTTTTTTAAGCGGATAAAAGTTGAAAAAATTTTGATTTTATGCTATCATAAAAAGGACAATCGGATGGTATGTCCAAAAATCCCCGTAAAGGAGTTTTGCCGTATGGATTCTTTCAATGAAGCATGGGATTACGTATGCGATTACTGCCGTGAAAGAATTGCAGAAGTGGCCTATCAGACCTGGATCAGCAGGATCATTCCGGTCGAAATGGATTTTGATTCCCAGCTTGCGATTTTGCAGGTCCCGAATGAATTTCATAAAAAAACGATCGAAAAAATCTATTTATCGATGATCCGCGAAGCGTTCGAGCAGATTTTCGGCTCGCAGATCCGCGTGCAGCTCACGCTTCCGAAAGAAGCACCGGCCGCCAAGGAAGAGGAAAACTTCTCCGAAAGCGATTACGATTATACATTTTCGAACTTTATCGTCGGCCCCTCGAATCAGCTCGCCTACGCCGCGGCGATTGCCGTTGCCGATCATCCCGGCCAGAAGTACAATCCCTTCCTGATTTACGGAAATTCCGGCCTCGGAAAAACGCACCTCCTCAACGCGATCAAAAATCGAATCCGCGAAACGCACCCGGATATCAATATCATCTATATTAAAGGCGACGAATTCACCAACGAGCTGATCGACGCGATCCGGACCGGCACACAGGCGGATTTTCGCCAGAAATACCGCAAGGCGGATCTTTTCCTGATGGACGATATCCAGTTCATCGCCGGCAGAGAATCGACGCAGGAGGAGTTTTTCCACACTTTCAACATCCTCTATGAAGACCGCAAGCAGATCGTTCTTACCTCCGACCGTCCTCCGAAGGATATCGCGACGCTCGAGGAACGCATCCGCACCCGGATCGAAAGCGACGTGATGGCGGATATCCAGCCGCCGGATTTTGAAACGCGCGTCGCCATCCTCAGCCGCAAAGCGGAAGCGCTCGATTTCGAGATTCCCGACAACGTCAAGGAATACATCGCCGACAAGCTCAAAAACAACATCCGTCAGCTGGAAGGCGCGATCAAACGTCTCAACGCCTATTATCTGCTCCAGGGCAAACCGCCGACGATCGCCCTCGCACAGAGCGCCATCAGCGACGTGATCAACAACGATCAGCCGGCAACGGTGCGGATCGAAAAAATCATCGACGAGGTTGCCCGCACCTACGGCGTCTCGCCCGAAGAAATCAAATCAAATTCCCGCAAGGCAAACGTCTCCAACGCGCGGCAGGTTGCGATTTACGCCATCCGCAGCATCACGCAGATCACCTACGAAGCGATCGGAAAAGAAGTCGGCGGAAGAGACCACGCAACGATCGTCTATTCGCTTCAGCAAACCGAAAAAAAGATGGAAAACAACCCGCGCGTTAAAGCGACGATCGACGATATCATCCGCAATATCCGCAACATGTGATTTTCAACTTTTCCTGAACTTTTAACATCCCGTTTTCAACAGTTTCTTTTTCGGAAAATCGGTTTCAACATTCCAAACATTTTCCGAACATTCCGGCGCTTAAAACTTTTTTCTACAGGCTTCTTAAAAAAAGACGCCTTTCAACAAATGAACAGACTCTACAACTACTTCTATAAAAAAAGAAATGAAAGAAGGTTTCAAAATGAAGTTTTCCTGTGAAAAACAAGATCTCCTCAACGCAATTTCAAATATAGGCCGCGTCGTCTCCTCCAAATCGTCGATCCCGGCGCTCGAGGGCGTTCTGCTGAAAACCGATGAGAACAAGCTGATCCTCAGCGGCTACGATCTCGAAATCGGAATGACGACCGAAATCCCCGCGATGATTACGGGAGCCGGCAGCGTTGTGCTCAACGCGAGACTGTTCTCTGATATCATCCGTTCTCTGCCGGAGGATATGGTATACGTCGACTCCGACGAAAAGAATCTGACGGTCATTACGAGCGGAGAGAGCGAATTTTCCATTACCGGCATTTCCGCCGACGAATATCCGGAATTTCCGATCATCAACGATACGGTTTCCGTTTCGATCTCCCATAAGCTTTTAAAGAGCATGATCCGCCAGACGATCTACGCCGTTGCGGAAAACGATACGAAAAATCCCGTTCATATGGGCACGCTCTTTGAGATCGCCGGCGGTTTCATCACGCTCGTCTCCGTCGACGGAATCCGTCTTGCCGTACGGAAAGAAAAAATTGCGACTGAGGAAGAATTTACCTTCGTCGTTCCGGGAAAAACACTCTCGGAGGTTGCAAAACTTTTAAAGGACGACGATACCGAAGCCGCGCTGAAGATCGAAAAGCGCCATATTCTCTTTGAAGTCGGCAATTACGTGGTTCTTTCCAGACTGCTCGAGGGCGATTTCATCGATTATAAAGCGGTCATCCCGAAGGAAAACGCAACGGAAATGGTGCTCCAGAC